>Ga0209542_10002291_pt1 | contig 43117 bp, 46 predicted proteins | sample RifCSPhighO2_01_FD_184028 | JGI IMG/M metagenome (GOLD analysis project Ga0209542, IMG submission 184028) | Soil microbial communities from Rifle, Colorado - Rifle CSP2_plank highO2_0.1 (SPAdes) (version 2) | ecosystem: Environmental > Terrestrial > Deep subsurface > Rock core/Sediment ... | reverse complement strand
AGTCAGAGCACATGGTAGTAGAACACTATACACAAGAAATGGGCCAGGTTATTCATTTAAGAACTCCGGAATTTCGAGGCTTTACTTGGACTGGGGCCTCGATTTGTACTCGAATGACGATAATCTCGCTTACTCGTGTGGTGGCGGTCGGGTAGTCTGCCTGCGTGCCAAAGGCACGCATGGTGCGCAAAAAAATGGGGGAAAACAATGAAAGAAAACGAACTTTTCAATCACCCAAATGAATAAAAGGGCATCAATTTTATTAAAATTCCTGGTCACACTAAAAGTGTAATCGGGCTACAAGCCTTTTGCTTAAGGTCTGCGGACTATAAAATTCAACCACAACATTAAGTAAGAAATGAAATATGAAGTGGTGGTGCATTGTAGAGTAAAAGGCTACACCGTCAAGAACCCTGTGTTCTTGAGCATGCTCAAGAATTGCAGACAATTCTTGACATTTCGAGGCTTTACTTGAACAGGAACCTCAATTTGAACTCGAATAACGATAATCTCGCTAACTCGAATGATAACGGTCGAATAGCCTACTTCCTTTGGTGGCCAGGATTTATAATGAAGACATATAACAATTTATACGAGACTCTTTATTCTTTAGGAAATTTAACTCTTGCATGGAGAAATGCAAGAGAGGGCAAAACCAAAACACTTAATATTATTGAATTTGAGAAAAATTTACAGAGAAACTTATTACAATTACATTACGAACTTAAGAACAAGACTTACAAACCAAGACCACTTACAACTTTTGTTTTAAGAGACCCCAAAACGAGAGTAATATCGAAATCAGATTTTAGAGATAGAGTTGTTCATCATGCACTTATTCTTATTATCGGACACATCTTTGAAAAGCAGTTTATTTACGATTCCTGTGCAAATCAAAAAGAAAAAGGGACACTCTTTGCATTAAAAAGATTGGATTATTTTATAGGAAAAATATGCAAGGGTAGTGTAAAAGGATTTTGTTTAAAGGCAGATATAAAACATTATTTTCAAGAAATCGACCACGAAGTTCTCTTAAAAATCATTAATAAGAAAATAACAGACAAAAATACATTATGGCTAATTCGCCAGATTCTAAACAATACAAAAAGCATTAATTGGGAGGGGGGAGGCAAATGCCTCAAGGGCATGCCCTTGGGTAACCTAACTTCTCAATTCTTTGCAAATGTTTATCTAAATGAATTTGATAAATTTGTTAAACACGAATTGAGAACCCATTATTATATTAGATATGTTGATGATTTTATAATTCTCCACAAATCTAAGAAACAATTAGAAATCTTCAAAGAAAAGATTGATAAATTCCTTTCTGAAAAACTAAAGATAAAACTTCATCCTCAAAAATCAAGAATAATTCCCATTTCAAGAGGCATTGATTTTGTAGGATTTAGAAATTTTTATTGCCATAGGTTATTAAGAGCAAGAAATATCAAATCTATGCGAAAGAAAATCAATCTATTTAAAAAAGGAATTATTGGTTTTTGTACTTTATTTGAAATTTATCAAGGTTGGCAGGCTTATGCAAAATGGGCAAATACGCACAAACTAAGAGAGAAAATAAAAAAAGAGATAATTAATGTTTCTTGGGATAAAATAAAGTTTGAATAACACAATAAAAAACCCAATCGCAGCAGAGCTGCGGGGCTTAACGCCCAGTTTGAGCAATTAAAATTTACTCTAAAACATATAAAAAATACAATATATTTTTATAAACTCTTTTCATTAACATCTAAAATGATAACAGTTTCAAGAGAATCGGCAATCAAGCCAGACACCCATTCAACTGCATCCCAAAGAGTTTTTCCATATGAAAGAAAAATAACAACAAAGGGAATTCCAGAAACATTAGCTGAAATTTATGGAGGGCATTCATCAGGAAAAGATGAGAAATTAGAATTATTTCTTTTTGATGTTCAAAATTTACCAAAGATACACGAATTAAACAATGGAAGATTTGTAGAGAGTTATAAGTTTGTAAATGCTATTCCAAAAAGAATTAAAGATGAAGTTTTAACTATTTCAAGAAATCAAGGAATAATTCTTCATTTTTCTCAAAGACAACTAGAAGATAAAGGGTTTAATCTTCAACCAAGGGAGGAAATATATTATTCAACACTAGAAAATAGATTCTATGGGGAGATATGCAATATTCTAGGTACACTACAAGAAAAATACCGTTAGTTAGATTTATCTCCTCTAATTAATCCAAATACCAAACTTTATATATTTGTTAAAAGTTGATTTTTTATGATTTCAGAAAAAGAAAGGGAAGAAATAAGAATAGAAGCCAAAAGAATATTAGACAATTTCGCTTCAGAATTAAATAAAATCTCTCTAAAACCAAAAGAAACCACAAAACCACAGGGCGGTTTTAGAAAAGAGTCGCAAACAGCAAAACCCGATGAAGAATTCCGCAAAGCCCTCTTTGACAACGCACCAGAACACAATGAAAATTGTTTAATCGCGGAGAAGAAAAAATGGTAGCAATAAATCAAAAAGCCCCTGACTTCAATCTTAAGGCTTTCCAAGAAAATGTAATTAAAAGGATAAAACTCTCTGATTTAAAAGGAAAATGGGTTATTTTATTCTTCTATCCAGCTGATTTCAGTTTTATCTGCCCAAAAGAGTTGGCAGAATTAGCAAATAAATACGATGAACTCAAAAAAATGGGCGTAGAAGTTTTAAGCATAAGCACAGATAAAGAATTTTCCCATAAAGCCTGGCATGATTCCTCCAGTGTTGTCAAAAAGATAAGATATCCAATGCTTTCTGACCCAACAGGGGGGGTTTGCAGGGCATATGAGACATATGTCTATGAAGAAGGTTTGAGTGTTAGAGCAACATTTATAATTGACCCAGACGGAATAATAAAAGTGTTTGAAATGCAGGATAATGACATCGGCAGAAACATCGAAGAACTTATGAGGAAATTAAAAGCAGCAAAATTCGTCCGTGAGCATCCAGGAGAACTCGCAAGTGTCAATTGGTTTTATGGAGAGGAAAGTTTAAAACCCATCACAGATTTAATTGGAAAGATTTAACATGGCAATAAAAAAGAAAATTGAAAAAAAACCAAAAAAATCATCATTATCAGAAGACGACGATGACGAAGAAGAAGCAATAGAAGAAAAAGACGTAGATATAGGTAATCCTGAAGAAGAGGTAAAGAAGCTAAAGAGAGTTCTCACCAGCGAGACAATAGAACTTGACAAAGTCGAATTAAAAGGCAATAAACCCATAGCCCAAATAAAAAAAGGCGATAAAATAAAAGTAGATGGCATAGAATTTGAAGTCGACGCCCATTACGTTCTAATTGACCACGGCAAAACAAAAGAAATGACAATTGAAATTTTTAACCCCAAAACAGACAAAGACTTTCAATTAAGATATTTCTCAGATAGAGCTGAAACCAGCATGGAATTCTACGAGCTCTTAGAAATCCTCTATTCTAAAAGACCAATAAAGAAGCTGGAGTGGTAAAATTAGTTAGATAAGTTAAAACCTATCACTTTTTCTTCTTTCATCTTGATTTTCTCCTAAAATGTTCATTAGCGATTTGCCTTGAAAATATTTTTTTAACGAGGCAGCCTTATTATTTCCATTAACATTATCTTTAATTCTACTTTTAATATTTAATTTATTATTCTCTATTATCATTTTCATATAATTTATAAAAATATAAACTCTATAAATATTTTGTGTTTATTCTAGAATATTCAACATAATAAGTTTTAATAATACCCTATTTCTTGATTAATTATGGGAAAAGCAGAAGAAAAAGTACGAGCCTACTTAGAAAAGATAAAAAAGGAAAACCCTAAAATAAATGCTGTCCTGCATATAAACGAAAACGCAATCAAGGAAGCAGCCCAAATTGACAAGAAGCCAAAGAAGGGCAGATTATATGGTTACATCTTCGGAATAAAAAGCAATATTAACGTTAAGGGTTTAGTTTGCAATTGTGCCTCAAAAACTTTAGAGAATTACAAAGCAACTTATGACGCAACAGTTATAAAAAAAATAAAGGCAGAAGATGGAGTTATTATTGGAATGTTAAATTGCGATGAATTCGCTTGCGGTAGTTCTGGCGAAACCTCTGCCTTTGGTCCCTGCCAAAATCCAAATGCCCCTGGATTAATTCCAGGCGGTTCAAGTTCTGGAAGTGCAGCAGCAGTTGCAGCAGGTTTCTGTGATGTATCATTGGGAAGCGACACAGGAGGAAGTATAAGAAATCCCGCTTCTCACTGCGGCGTTGTAGGCGTCAAGCCTTCTTATGGTTTAGTCTCAAGGTATGGCTTAATAGACCTCTCTATGAGCCTAGACCAAATCGGTCCATTGGCAAACAATGTTTCAGATGTTTCTCTAGTCCTAGATGTAATTAAAGGCAGAGACGAAAAAGACACAATTACTTTCAGTTCAGATAAAATTAAAATCGAATCACTAAACAAAATAACCCTGGGAATCTTAAAAGCAAAAGGAGTAGATAAAAAAATTCAAAAATTAATTGACGAAAAAGTTGAGACTATCAAGCAAAAATTAAATTGGCCAACTTCAGAAATTACAATAAATTACATAGATTTAGCTGTTCAAACATATTATCCATTAGTCTATACCGAATTTTTTTCAGCAACAAGAAGATTTGACGGCAGGAAATATGGAAAGAAAATAGAATCTGCTTGTGGCAAAGAAGTCTTAAGAAGAATTTTAGGCGGAAGTGAAATAACAAAAGCAGAATTCAAGGGAGCTTATTATCAAAAGGCCTTAGATGTAAAAGAATTAATCAAAGAAGAATTTGAAAAAGTTTTCAATAAAGTTGACTGTATCATTATGCCAACTGTTCCAACCCTGCCTTGGAAAATTGGTCAAGGCGAATCAATGAAGCCAGAAGAAATCTATACTGCCGACGCATTAACAATTCCAGCAAACTTAGCAGAAGTCTGTGCAATCTCAATTCCAGCAGGAAAAGTAGAGAAAATCCCAGTAGGTCTGCAAATAATTTGCGCAAAAGGCAAGGATTCACAGATGTTATCAATTGCAGACAAAATTGAGAATTTAATCAATCCCAATTAAGTTTAAAAGTCAAAAAAGGCTTATTTATCCAATGGAAATTAAAGGTTCAACTATTGATTTTTTAGGGCATTCTGGCTTCTTAATTAGCTCTGATTCTAAGAAAAGAATAGCAATAGACCCTTACAATATTTCAGATGGCATTGAAAAGGTAGACATTATTTTAATAACTCATTCTCATTATGACCATTGCAGTATAAAAGACATTACAAAACTTGCAAAGCCAGGAACGATTATCATTGTTCCCCCAGATGTTCAAAGTAAAATCACGAAAGTAGATAATGTTGAAATGCAAATTGCCCAAGCAGGAGATAAATTTGATTTTGGCAATATAAAAATAGAATCTATCTTAGCTTACAATACAGATAAAGAATTTCATCCAAAATCTGAGGGTTGGCTGGGTTATTTGATAAAAATTAATGATATGATTTTTTACCATGCTGGCGACAGCGATAAAATTCCAGAAATGGAAAAACTAAGTGGATATGGAAAGGATGGCAATTATTTTGTAATGCTCTTGCCAGTTTCAGGAAAATTCGTAATGACTCCAGAAGAAGCAGCCGAAGTAGCACTATTAGTTAAGCCAGATTTAGCAATCCCAATGCATTATGGTGCAGGTGTTGCAGGAACAAAAGAAGATGCGCAAAGATTTGTTGAACTATGCAAAGAATCCAGCATAAACGCAGAAATATTAATTAAAATTTAACTTTTTTAATGTTAAATACTCAAACAGAGGTTAACTTTATACGCTCTTTTATTGTATTGCATTATAGTCAAATATTTAAAGTGATGTTTTCTGTGAGTTTAATGAATACAAAAAAAATGAAAGGAGGTTTTTAAAAGAATGTTAGATTTTGCAAAAGAAGCCCTGGCAAATGCTGAGACGCATAGCATAAATTTTGATGAGCTAAGAGCTGGAAAAGCAAATATTAAAGTTTTTGGTGTAGGTGGAGCAGGTTCTAACGCTATTACATGGCTTTTTAATAAAGGCATAAGTGGCGCTACAATCTATGGTGTTAATACAGACGCTCTTCACTTAAGCATTACAAAAGCTGATGAAAAAATCCTTATCGGAAAAGAACTGACAAGAGGCCTTGGTTGCGGAGGATTCCCTCAAAAAGGAAGAGAAGCAGCTAAAGAGTCTTTATCAGAGCTAAAAAGAGCCGCTAGCGGGGCTGACATGGTATTTATCAATGTCGGTCTTGGTGGAGGAACAGGTACAGGAGCAGCACCAGTAATTGCTCAACTTGCTAAAGAATCAGGAGCAGTTGTAATCGCAATTGCAACTATGCCATTTGATTGCGAAAAAGCAAGGCATGACAAGGCTGAATTTGGTTTGCAGGAGTTGACAGAAGTAGTTGATACAGCAATCCTCATCGATAACAATCGGTTAGTCGATATAGCAGGCAACTTACCTATGGAACAAGCTTTCGCAGTAGCAAACGAGCTAGTAAGTACAATGATAAAAGGTATTGTAGAAACAATTACCTTGCCTTCATTAATCAATCTTGACTATGCCGATGTTTCTGCCATTATGAAGAATGGCGACGTTGCAGTTATAGGAGTCGGTGAAGCTGATACAAGCAATAGAGTTGAAGAAGCAGTTAGGCAAGCTTTAACTCATCCATTGTTAGATGTCGACTATAAAGGCGCAACAGGCGCCCTGATTCACATCACTTGTGGTCCAGATTTTAAGCTTGAAGAATTCGCAGGAGTTGGCGAGCTTGTTACAGAGAACCTTAGTCCAGATGCACAAGTTATTATTGGAGCAAGAATCAATAAAGAATTTTCTAATAAAGTAAGAGTTATTACAATAATGACTGGAGTTAAATCCCCCTATGTGCTTGGAAAGAATCTCGAACAAGAAAAGAAGATTTCAGCGAAGCCTCAAATGTCAGACCTGGGCATCGAGTTTTACAACTAATAATAATATTTTATTTTTTTATTTTTCTTTTATTTTTTAGGAGGAGAAAAAGGTTCTCCATTTTCTTCAAATAAAGTAGGTCTCCTCTCTGTATCCCAATCTTCCCATCTTAATATATTTTCAAGTTGTTTTTTTAATGGTTTATGCGTTCCAGGTTTTTTCTTTTCATATCCAATAGGTATTATTGCTTCTATCTGTATGTTCTGCGGAATCTTAAGATTTTCTTTTATTATTTCATCGCTGAATGCTCCAACCCAGCATCCTGCCAACCCCATATCTATCAATTTCAAAAGAAATGTCTGAATTGCTGCCCCGGCCTGTTGCCGAGAATAAACTCTTCCTCTTTCTCCATAGATATTTTCAATATGCGCATCATCAGAGCAAATTAAAACAACAACCCCTGCCTCCCCAATCCACGATTGATCAGAATGTTCTGCAATCATGCCTATCGTCTCCTTCTCTTCAACAATAAGAAAATGAAGATTATTTATATTTCCTGCAAACGGCCCCTGGATGACAGCATCTATTGCATCCAAGACGTTTCTAAAATCTACTTTTTTCCCACTAAATGACCTTACTGACCTTCTTTTATAAACAACGCTATCAAATTCCATATTATCTATAAGAATATTTAATATAAAAACATGTTGTTGCTCGATTTTGCCCAAAACTTTTTATTAATATTCAAACCTTCCTAGTTTTTAAAACACTTCATCCAACTTAATTTTTCTCCCCAGCTATCGAAAACCTTTCCATAACCTGAATTTCTAAATGTCCTTTCAGAAATTTTTAGAAGTTCTTGCTGAGTTTTAACATCAGCGTTATCAATGACTTTTCCAATCATTAATAACAATCTATTTGAACTAATACCAAATTTATTTAGGGGATGATTTTTAAGATCTTTTTCAAGATATTTATAGTAAGGAACAGTTTTTCTATCGTGCAATGCAAATGCAACTTTAAGGAATATTTCAATAGTCCTATTTGCTTCTAATCTAGCACCAATTTCATTTTTATCTCTCCAACACTTTAAAGAGCGATAAATATAATTAATATATCCGTCTAAATTTCCTTTAATATAATCTTCTATTTGAGACTTTGGAATTTTAGATATTTCTTCTAAGTGTTTTTTTAACCAGCTAGTTTTATTGACTAAAATCTTGATTCTAGCGTAAGTGTCCCTTTCCCATTCTTCTAACGCGGATTTAATTTCAGATTCGGACTTAACCGTTAAATCAATTTTAGGAACTTCAATTTTTTTGGCACCATAATTTTTTTTGACTTTATCTTTTACAATTAGCATTAAATCATAATCGGATTCTATATGAATAAACTCTTTCCCCATTCCCCTTGAACCAAATAGAATAAGCCCCAGCACATTAGGGTCTTTTTTTGCATCATCAATTATGTTTTTATACATCTTCTCAGCTCTTTTCATTTCCATAAATTATGAAACGTTCTAGTTCTTATTAATCTTTCTAAAAGTAGTACTGGCGTAATTTTCACTAAACTCTAATCTCCCCGCCACCAACAACTCTTTCCCCCTCATAAAGAACAATAAATTGTCCTTCTGCAATTTGCTCAACAGGTTTTTTAAATACAAAACTATAATTTCCTTTTTTTAGCAATTCCCCGCAATGTAGTTCCCCAAGGTGCCTGATTCTGGCTTTAAGATTTTTTTTAATCTTTTCTTGAGGATTTATAAAATGCATTTCCTTAATTTTAATAATCTTCTTCTTTAAAGCTGGATGCCCTTGCGGTGCAACAACAATCACATTGTTTTTTCTTTTCTCTGCAACATACCATTTCCCATTTAAATGTTTATTCAATTCAAATCCCAATCTCTCTCCAACTCTCTGTCCAATTGTAAAATAAAATATTCCTGGATGTTTCCCAACAATATTTCCATTGACGTCAACAATATTTCCTTTCTTTTCTTTTATCTTCTGCCCTAAAAAATTTCTTAAATTAACTTTTCCAATAAAACATATTCCCCTTGTCCCTAATTTATCAAAATTAGGAAATTTATTTTTCTTAGCAGTATTACGAATATCTTTTTTCATTAATTCCCCGATAGGAAATAAAGTATGCGATAAATCTTCTTGTTTTAATTTAGATAAAAAATAAGATTGGTCTTTAGTTTTATCTTTCCCTGCAAATAACTCATATCCCTTAGCAGTTTTTTTAATCCTTGCATAATGCCCTGTTGCAATGTAATCTGCCCCCAATTTACGCGCCGCCTTCCACATCAAGGGAAATTTAATTAAATTGTTGCACAACACATCAGGGTTAGGAGTAAATCCTTGCGAATACGCTTTAAACATAAAATCTATAACTTGTTTTTTATATTCTGTCTCAAAATCTAGTGTTACCAAAGGAATGTCTAAAATCAAAGCAATTTTCTTAGCCATCTCTCTTTCATCCTTCCAGGCGCAATTGCCGGTCAATCTATTCTTACTCTCAGAAAAGTTCTTCATAAATGCCCCAATAACATTATATCCTTGTCTCTTTAAGATAAGCGCAGCTACACTGGAATCAACTCCTCCAGACATCCCCAACAAAACTGTTTTGTTTTTCATCAATCCCTTAAAGCAATCAACACTTAAAAAGATTGAGTTGTAGAATATTCCATGAAATACAAGACAGATACTATAGGAATTATTAGTCTGATTGTGGGAATTATTTCTATAATAATTCCAATGGTTTCATTTATACTTACTGCTCCAGAAAATATTCAAACCACTTCTATTGTCATATTTGGAATTATCGGGTTGTTTTAATTATTATTTCAGTTGCATTTATGATTTATTCTGGATATAAAAATCTAATCGGTAATATTAATCAAAATAATAAAGAGATAACAGATATAAAAAAGTCTTTAAAGTTTAAAGATTTATATAACAACATGGATGTTCGAATGAAGGTGTTAGAAAAGTTATCTGAAAATAGAAATAAGAAAGCACAGATTGACCCAAGGATTATCGGGATAATTATTCTATTAATTTTATTATATCTGTTTTTGAAGTCAATGAAAATTCTGCCTTAACTATAACAAGGTTTATATTTCCCCCAATTATTAAAATATAATGGCAGAAAAAGTTGAAACAGGCGGCTTAATGGCTTTCGATTATTCTAAAAAAAATCAAAGCAAATTAAATGAAGAGCAAAAGCAGGAAATAGAAAAAGGGTATGAACAATTCCAAATAAGAAAAAAGAAAGAAAGAAGAAGAAAACTGCTCCTTACTATGTTAATAATTCTAATTGTAGCTACAGGATTAGCAGCAATTTTACTTACTTAATCTCAGAGTCTTCTCCTCAACGATAAAATTACAAATAGATAAAAAAAATAAAAAACGTCCACAGGAGGAAATAGAAAAGTATTTATATTAAATATATCTTAATATATAATGAAAAAAATTCCAAAAAGATGGCGCGAGTTGTCTATCAAACAAAAACTTTCTATTCCTGAAAAATATTTTAAAATAGATAGAAAAGAAATTGAAAAGATAAGAAAAATCAGCGATCCTAAAAAAAGATTGATTGAAGCAGCCAGAATTCAATATGAATTATTTAAAGATATTCATACTTATTTAACAGTGTGGATTGCTGGATACGCGAGTGATATAACTATTAGACAATATTTTAATTCAACAAGCAATTTGTTGAAAATCTTTATGAAAGATATACCTTTAGATAAAAAGGGAGAGTTTTCTTGGGCGGATATAAAGAGGAGTATAAAAATTCCTGTGGAAATGACCAATGATTTAGCCGAAGAAACAGGAATTCATCTTGGAGATGGCAATTTAACCATCAGTACAGAAAAAGCGGGATATAAATCTTATAGATATTCCATTAGCGGAGATTTAACAGACGAATATTTTTATCATGTTACATATATAGCAAATTTGATGAAAGATATTTATAATGCTAGAGGCATTTTTATAAAAAGACCAAATAAGAATAGCATTGATTCTAAGTACAATTCAAAAGCCATAGTAAATTTTAAAAATAAATTTCTTGGACTTCCAGTAGGCTCGAAAAAAAATGCGCACATTCCTAAAATTATTTTAGAAGACAATGAATTTTCTAAGAGATGTGTTTGTGGAATAATTGATACGGATTTTAATATTACAAGTTCTCTTGCTATAAGCGGAAAACTGCATAGTTTACATATTACCAAAGAGATGCATGAAATTCTCGAAAGGAACAATATTAAACATGTTTTTAGGGTTTACAAAGATTATGCTCGATTTTATATTTCAAAAAAAGAAGCAATTAAAATTGTTAAAGAATGGCAGTTGCATAATCTAAAACATTTGTCTAAATATGCTATTTTTGAAAAGTTTGGGAAGTTCTTGCCATATACTACAACTTCTGAAAGATTGGCTTTATTAAATAAAAAACTAAATTTGGACGATTTAGAAAAAATTAGCAAATCAAGAAAATTGAATAAAATGCTCACCAATTCTTATATTAAAGATTAAGCATTACGACTCTGCGAGGACTCGAACCTCGGACCCTGCGGTTTCTACAAACCCTTTCAGGTCAATTTCTAACAGCCGCATGCTCTACCGACTGAGCTACAGAGTCTTAGAAATCCTTAATAAAGAGCTTTTATAAAGATTTGTCTTTCTTAAATTTTAAGAATATTTCTATTCAATCACGTCTTTCTTTCTCTTATTCATTTTTTCAAGATATTTATAAGTATTTGACTGTTTTGTTCCTCTTACAAGATTAGACACCGCAGTTATTACTTCTTCTATAGATTCTGCCTCGCCGATTATGCCGACTTCATTATTATTAATTATGACCTCGCAATTTGTTATATTCTCTATTGTTTTTTTTGTCTTTCCATTTTTTCCAATTATTCTCGCTCTAACTTCTTTCAATTTCTTTTTATGAGTATTATCTTTAATACTTACTGTTCTAAATATATTTCTATCATCTTTTAAAATCAATGCTTTATGTGCAGAAAATCCAAACCTCATAGCATCCAAAACAACCGAAGCAATATACTCCTCAAATGGTCCGCCCTCAACAATTACTTTTCTGCCATCAATTTCTATTTTTACATTTAGCTTTTTTTCTAATTCTTCTTTCGTTCTTTTTATTTCAGAGTTTTTTTCAAAAAAAATTGTTTGCATTTTATACTAAAATAAGGGTAAACGGTATGCTCTCAATCATATCAACACTGTCTTCGTTTATAACTCCTGCCTCGATTGACGCTTCAATCGCTTTCTCGCCAACTATGTTAAATGTTGAGTCTTCTGCCGCTTGTTGTTTAATTATTCTTACAGCCTCTTGTTTTGTCACCTTCATGTCTTTATAGAAATTCTCCCTTATATCTAATTGTCTTTTTCCCTCTTCAAATCTCTTTCCAATTAATTCAGAGTCGCATATTGCAACAACATTTCTATATGAACGGTGTATTTTTATATACATTTTATAGACTATACTTTATAGGCGATTTTGCACCGCAAGCAAGGCAATGCTTAAATTTAATTCCCTTTTCAGATAATACCTCTGTATCCGGTTTGCCGCATTCATTGCATATAACAAATTGTTTTGAATACATTTCTATTTTTTCATTTACTTTAATGGAACTAATCTTCGAATTCAATATTAATCTTTCATTATCTACTTTTCCCGATGTTGCAAGCTCTCTAAACAAAAATCTAGCAACCTGCTCAATTGGCCTTCTAATGTAAGAAGCAATTTCTCCCATATTTGTGATTATAGTATTCTTGCCCTCCACTCTTCCCTGTGCCTTTGGTATTTCAAATCTCTCAGCGCCCTTGCTAACCACTTTCATCTTGCTATATGCTCTCTTCAATAAAGATTCATAGTCCATTTCCATATTTTTATCAAATATGAAATGTTTAAAAAGCTATGGTTAATCCCTTTTTTATGAGAAGAACACTAATTTCCCTATTGCTCTCTGGACTAGTCCTGGCTGGATGTAAAAATGATAGAGATTACACCTGGTCAAATGAAATTCAAGAAGAGGCAGTTGTAACAGAAAAGACCTATGTTCCAGCACATAATGATATAGTTCCAATAGTCGCATTTGACGGAGAAGATTTTTCTTTTAGCACAAGAATAGAACAAGTGCCAGACAAATACTCCTTAACTCTTTCAGGAAAACATTCTTTTACCTTATCTGAAAAGAGATTTTATGATACTTTAGAAAAAGGCGATAAAGCAAGAGTTTCCTACAAACAGCAATATCTGAATATTTATGATGTTACAAAAGCAGAAAAAGAGTTGAAAGAGAGAATAGATGGCAGACGAGAGTTTATTCGTGCAGAAAAAGTCTAATAACTATTTCCTTACACTAGTTTACCTAATCAAAGTTGCTGACGCTAATCATTAAAATCGATTATAGCACCCATCGAAAAGATAATTATCTTACTATATAATAAATTTAGCTATTTATTCTCTTATAAATTTGTTTGAATATTCTATTTTACTTCAAACTCGTTAGTAGATACTCCAATAAGAATAATTTATATACCTCTTTTACCTATAAAAAATATGTTTCATTTAAAAAATTTCGTATTGGGAATAGGCATAATTATCATATTCGGCCTCTTGCTCTGGCAGGGCATAGAAGCTTTTTATCCTAGTCCTGACTGGAATAAGATGTGTGGTGATAAAAGCACAATCCCCGCAAGCACCCAAGAAACCTGCGTTGCTGCAGGCGGAAGATGGAATCCAGATTCAGCACCAAAAGCAGTCGATTCCCAAGGAAATGTTATTGCAGGTTATTGCGATTTATATTATCAATGCACGCAAGAACTTGATAAACTCTCAAAAGCCCATTCTCAAGTTGTATTCATAATTTCTTTAATTGTTGGAATTCTTATCCTTTTCATAAGTTATCTCTTCATAAAAGTCGAACCAGTCGGCAGTGCTTTGATGGGCGCAGGTATCTGGGCAATATTCTGGGGAAGCGCAGTTAATTGGCACAACATTAGCAATATCTGGAGATTCCTCCTCCTCTTGATAGCCTTCGTCTTAATTGTCTGGATAACTGTAAAAATTAACACTTCCAAGAAAAGTATCTTTGCCAAGATTGGTTTGAAGAGATAATTTACCTCTTTCACAAAATCTTTTTTGTCCTATATCTTAAAGTCCCAAAAACAGAGTACTAAATTAAGAGGCAAAATCTTGAAATTTTTGATTTAAAAATTTTCTACCTTTTAAAGATAATTCCGTATTTGTTTAGCTGTTTTTTATTGTCGTCGATTATCAATTCAAATATAATTATTAGAACTATTTCTCAATCGGATTAACTCCGTCGAGAAATAGCAAATAAATTTGTTTAGGTATCGAAATACCTAAACAAGTACATAATTCCTACTTCTGTTAGGAACCATCTCCAAAAATAATTTACCTTGGCTATTTTGAACCCTAAAGAGTTCATTTCTTGGATTATAACTTCCTTCTTTAATGGAACTTCATCATAAAATTTCCAAGTTCCAAGAATTTCAGCAATCTTTCTAAAAAAAAGATAAACTCTTGTGGGGGTTGGAGCATAAACAATGCAATATCCTCCTTACCTCAAAATCCTTACTGCCAAAACGGTAAAGAAATAAGCCATTTTTACTGCCCAAATGGTAAAAAATAAAACCTTTATCGAGGATAAAATATAATTATTTTACTGCCAAAATGGTAAAATTTATAAACCCTCATCATTTAGATATTATATGAGCTACATCGAAGAGAAAAAATTGAACGGAAATAGTTATTTTTATTTTGTAAGGAAAGTATCTTTTATGAATAAGACATTTATCCTAAAGAAAAACATCGGAGCAGGACCACTTAAGATTAACAAAGAAAAGTATATTTTAGATAATCTTAATGAATTGTCTAATAAAGAGTTTCAATTTAGAAATAAATTTCTAGGTGCAATAAAAAAGGAAATTTCACATAGCGAGAATCTCCCAGAAAATATTGAATTAAAATCAATAAAAATAAATAATCTTATTGAAGGAAAAAATTCAGAGCAATTAATTAATACAGAATTTGCAAAAGAATTTATTTTTAATTCAAATAATATTGAGGGCTCAAAGATACCCTCTCAAAGAGTTCGGGAAATAATAGACAGCGGAGATACTAAATATAACAACCGAAACGAAGTCAAAGAAGTAAAGAATTCAATTTTAGCTTTTGAATATCTACAAAAATCATTTAAGTTCAATTTGGCCTCAATAAAAAGACTATATTATGTATTAACAAAAGATCTGTTTATGGAAGGCAACATCACTTACCCTAGGGGATTTAAGAAAGAAGAAGTAATTGTTGGCAATTCTCAAACAACTCATCCAGATAAGGTACAAGAAGAATTAACTGCCTTATTAAATTGGTATAGAAATAACAAAAATAAGCTGCATCCCTTAATATTAGCATTTGAATTTCATAGAAGATATGAGTTTATTCATCCATTCAGAGATGGCAATGGCAGAACCGGGCGATTAATTATGAATAAAGTATTAATGAGTGCAGGATATTCGCCAATTATTGTCTATAAAGACAATAAACTTGCTTACTTCAACGCATTAGAAAAAACAAGGGACGGAAAATTAAAAAATTATTATCAATTTATGTTAGAACAAGCAGAAAAAACATTTGATTTTCTTTTAGAAACAATAAAAAAATATTAAACTCTTATCTTTTAAATTAAAATTATCTTACCCCAGATATCTCAACTTTCCCGGTCTTGGCTCATAAACCGAACCATCCTCTAAAAGTTTCTTTATTTCTTTATTAATCACATCTGGTCTTTCTTTAAGCTCAAGAATTATTTTATCTATTTCTATTCCGCCGTTTTTCTCTCCTTCTTTAACCATTCCTAATATTTTATCTTTGAGTTCAAACAACTTTTCTTTATCAATTGGTTTTGGCTCTTCTGCATCAAGCTCAAGTTTTCTTATTAATAAAAAAGCAGGGTCTTTTTTCTTTATAATTTCAGGAGTCATATATATCTCATTATTCCATATTCTCAACAACCCTATGCTTATTACAGTATCACCCTGATTCAATGCAGTTAGTTTCACAATTTCATCACCAAAAGCTTTAACCTTAATCTGCCCAGTTGAATCGTCTATTGTAACAGTGGCATATTTTTTTTCTCCCTCTTGAATATATTTATCTATAACATTCGCAATTATATTAACCCTCACAGCCCGCTTATCATTTATCTCCATAAACTTTAATCTCTCTTCTTCTATAATCGGCTTTCCAGCCAATATCGTGCCAATTCTAAATTTAAATGCAACATTCCTTTTCATCGGCTCTGATGAAACAGATTGAATTGGTTGTGCACTGCCCTCTTTTATATTCTCATTATCCATCCCCCAAACTTAGAAATTAGGGTTTAAATGTTTTTGTTTGATTTCTGGCAATTATTCTAGAAGTCAAATCCTCTGTATAAATCCCTTCTTGGGCTTAAAAATATCTCCCATCTTTGAAAGTTGTTCCATTGCCTCTTCCATTTCAATGGGCGTAAGCTTATTCTCCAATGCCTTCTCCAATTCTTCAATAGGTATTAGTTTGCCCATTTTAGACTCAAGCTGAGATATAGTCTCTTTCAATATTATTATCTTGCTCCTTTTAGAAGAGGTTATTCCAGTAGTCATTCTATCTATATCAAAAGATTGCGTCTCTTCATCATATCCTACCTGCGACAAGGATATCTTAAGTATCTCTATCGCTCTCTTTGCATCCTCTCTTGTTACCTTATCTTTCAAATGAAGTTTTGCATGCGCTTCAGACAATCTAATTATACCTTCAAGCTGTCTTGCAGTCATAGGGATAGGTTTAATATCTGAATCGCCCTTCGTGGACTGATTTCTAAGCATTACATAAAACGTTTTTATTTCTTCAATTGCTTCATCAGTTAGTTTAGGTTTTATCTTTTGTTTTGCATAGGCGATATATTTTCTCATCAATCTAGACTCAACCACATCTCTAATTACCTCTTGCTTATGTTCTGCAAGAACATGTGAAGCTATGGCCTCATCTTGAATCTTATTTGGCAAGTCTCTTATGATAAATATAATATCAAATCTGCTCAATAATGCAGGAGAAATATCTATCTGTTGTGGTATTGGTGTATAAGGGTCAAATCTCCCCAATTTTGGATTCCCCGCAGCTAAAACAGTTGTTTCAGAACGCAAAGTTGCTTGAATATTTGCCTTAGAAATCGTCACAGTTTGCTGTTCCATAGACTCATGCATTGTGCTTCTATCATTTTCCCCCATTTTTTCTATTTCATCAATAGCTACAAGTCCCTTATTAGACAAAACCATTGCCCCTGCTTCTAAAGACCATCCTTTCAAAAATTCATCTTTTACTACTGCCGCAGTATTATGCACTAAAACACCATCCACAACAAAGTTATGCGAGTCTTCAACAGTTAAATCATAAACATATTCATATTTAGGATTATTTTCTTCAACAGATATAACTCTCTCCCAAAAAATATCACTATTAGCCAATTTTTTCAGTTCTTCTATTCTTTTATCTTTCAAATTAATCTTAGAAAGAATCTTTTGTAATCCTCCTCTGGAGAGATTATTATGCCACCCAATTTTTTTCAAACTAATGCCTCTTTCCTCAGCAATTTCTCGAATTATTTGTCCAGCGCCCGGAATAATGTCTATATTCGTCTTAGACAATTTTTCGCTCGAAGCTAATTCCATTATCTTTCTTTTTTTCTCAGAATGCTTTAAGGGTATTTGTTGCGCAAATAACCTTATCTGACTAAGGTCATATATTTCAAGAATAAATCTATTATACTTCCCCTTAATCTTGCCAACTGAAGGGGACCTCTCTCTCAATTTTGCATGTATTCCAAAGCGAAGCAAAGCTAATTGCAGCTGCCTAACAAGCATTTCAGAGCAACTAGTCAATTCAACCGAATTTGAACCCTTTCCTTTTCTTACATAAACAGAACCATCAGAATCATACAACCCGGCAATATATTCACTTAATAATTCATTAGAAAGATGAAGCAATACATTAGATAAATAAATTTTATTTCCTACAACTGGGTTTAATACCTGCACGGCTCTGCCTCTGTCGTCGTTCCCAGTTGGAGGTATAAAAATACCCCGACCCACTCTTCGGCTGGGATTTTTATTTGATTTCGGAGAAACAGGAACACCCAAACCAATCAATATCTCTCCCAGCAACTTAGATGACGTCCTTGTTGCTTGGGGTCTTTTTTCATTTCCTTTTTGAACATCATATCTAAGCCCAAATTTTTCTTTCAATATCTCCCCGTATTTATTTTGTATCTCCTCATTAGAGTTTGATAATCTAACAGAATAAGATTTACTTTTCGATTCACCTATATCTCCATCGCCCGCAATAAGCCCAGCTAAATATAAAACATCCCTATCAAGATATTTTGGGATTTTATGATTTTTGCCATTATACAAGCTGACAAGATTTACATTTTCCTTCCAATTAATATTCGCCTCTTCGGCTATTTTCTTCAAGTCTCTTAATTTTATATTTCCGCGAGCATTTTTATTTACCCAATGATGATACAACTGATTCTCTCTTATGTTTAATTTTTCAGAAGCGATTCTTAAAGAACTATATTTTTCTTTTAATTTCTCCATTATTTGTTTAATGAACGGTTTTATACCATGAACAACTGGATTCGACTTTATTAAATCAACTGTATAAGACTCTCTTTCTTCTCCTCCGATTAGATTTCTTGGAGTAGCAATATAATCTCCAATTTTTATTTTCATGCTCTTTTTCCATTCTGTTTTCCCATTCAAAAGAGATAAGAGCATCGTATTTCCAGTGAGTTCAATTTTTTTGCCGCTTGATAACTTAATATTATACACACTTTGCGGGCTCTTTAATTTCCATATAGATTTAGGATATTTTGACTGTATCTTCAAATCATCAGATAAACTTTGGATTTTAACATCTTTAATATCATCTTTTTTCCAAACACCTAAAGAATATTCTCTGCCCCTCTCAAGTCTATTTTCAACTAAATTTTCTATTGATTGCATTCCCCCGGGGTTTGTCATCACTAAACTATTTGGTGATACACAAAGACCCGCACCAGTAGCCGCCTTTCCAGAAACATATCTTCCCTTAGGTGCAATACTCGATATAAATTTTAACATTACAGACTTAGCGACTCCAGGATCTCCCACAAGCAAAACGTGTATATCTCCTCTTGTAGAACCCCCGTCGGATTTCTTTTTCTTAACTCCGCCGAATATCTGCAAAAGAAGAGATTCCTTTATTCTTTCAAATCCATATACGCTTGGAGCAATGCTTTGTGATAATTTTTTAAACACGTTTGGATTAGCAGCCAATTCCAATATTTCTTTTATATCTTCATCATTAATCTCAAGTTCATCAAAAGATTCTTCTAAAGCAATCGTATTATTTGCATCTAAAGCAATATCAAACCTTGTTGAAATACCTGTAGGCAAAGGAACAGGGACTTCTTTTAATACACCAAAAATTCTTATCTTGCTCCCGGGAGTGCTATGTTTTTCCATTTTAGGGTCAACCAAATCTTCTTTCAAAAAAACAGTCAGTCTTCTTGGCTGTTCTCCTCCATCCAACGAGTCTGGAGATTCTTCAATAACCAATCTCTGAACATCAACCATCTCTTTTGATAATAACTTAAAATTTCCTTTCCAGTTGCATGAGCATCTTGTTGGCTCTCTAAACTTCCTATCTATTTGAAGAACAGATAAAATTGCCCCGCAGCTCGGGCATTCAAATCTTGCATTTACAACTTGAGGTTTAACATCAGACGACTGCCTTATTATGCCTTCTATCCAAAGAAACTGGTCAAGATGCTTTGCCCTTATATTTCTAATTTTTACAAAAGTAGATTGGGGCATGTCTATCATCCTCACTCTCGGCGTTTTTATAAGCCCAGATTGTTCAAGTTCATTTTCAAGCAAAGCAATTGTCTCTTCAGGCATTTCAATTATATTGTCTGCAAGGTTAGGTGAAAATTGAGAAAGTTTAGGAAAAGACACATGAACAACATGCTCTCCTGTTCTAGTCGCATCAATTATCTCTTTCTTTATATGGTTGAAGAAATTCTTTGCCTCCAGTTCCAATTCTTCCTGTTTTCTCTTTTTTTCCATATAATTCTTTAACAGAATAGCTTTAAATTGTTTATTATCCTTTGTAATTCAAGTAATCATTTAAAAAAAGAGTTTATTGCTTAGCCAGGGCAAAAGAATCAGCCCATATCTCAATTAATTTATATCCTATCTTATTCATATTCAAAAAATCACTAAATTTTTTTGATTTATTTGCAGGGATTGTAAGGATATTTTTTTCTATTCTTCTTCCCTTGAGCATTTTTACTATCCCTTCTTTAGAATACTTTTTAGATTTTATTTTTTGAGTATAACCATAAAGTTTTCTCCAAACGCTTACTTTCTTAGCTCTATTTAATTTATCAAACTTTAATACATATATAACATAATTTTCAGCCTCTTCAGGTATCTCATTATATCTGGAATAAATTAAGATGCCCTCTCCTTGAATACTTCTTCTTAATTTAGGCCAATCTTTTAATCTTCCAATTTTTAAAGAAATTCGGTTGCCTACTCCTTTTAATCTCCAATTCTCTCCTCTAGTTTTTTCAAAGAGCCCCAATAATTTTATTAGCTTTTCTTCTTTTTCTTCACTTTCAATAAAAATATCGATGTCGCTTTCTTTATCAAAGTTTTCACTAACAACAGAGCCAAATAGTATCGTTTTATCTAAACTCACTTCCTGCTCTTTTAAGAAAGACACGAAGTCTAATGCCAATGAGATTAACTTATTCTGTTTTTGCTTCATTATCTATCTCCAATAGATTTAATATTTTTTTCTCTGTACTATTATACTTCTTTAAAAACTCTTTTATCTCTTCTTCTTTTTTTTGTGCACCATAAATAAGATTTTCGGATTTTAATTCAATTTCTATTATACCAGCAATAATTTCTGTTTTGTTCGGAAAATCAGGAAACCTCTCTTTAACTTTCTCTGTTTTAAACCAGCGATGATTAATTTGAAAGCCTGATTTTATCAACTCCTCTTTATGTAAATATGCAGAGACCAACTCGATAAGCGCCCTTGAGGAATGTATGCTAATAATCCTTTGAGATTTTATCAAACCCCTATCAATTGCCCAGTTTATACTATCTCTATGTTCCTCGTACGCCTTGATGTGATCTTCATATTTCATATTTATACTTATGTTACTGAGTATATAAATATTATGTAACTAAGTGCATAAATATTTCGTTACCGAGTAACATAAAATTATTCTAAAGCAAATCTAAGTATTGCCCCAATTCCCTTAGTAATATTAAAAAATTGTTCTCCGTCCTGATTCTCCTGCGAAATTATCACAATTTCTGCCCCAATATTCTCAGCCATTTTTTCTAATTCTTGTTTTTGCTCTTTAGGGACACTTTTTGAAAGAAGCAAGATATTGACTGCACCCCTCTCAAGAGCAAGACGCACTCTTTCAAGCCCATAGGCTGCCTTTTCCCTTTGCTTCCCCAATATTTCAAAGAATTTTCTGATTATCTCTTTCTCTTTTATTAATTCTTGTTCAGCAATATCATTTTCAGACTGCTCAACTAATAGTTCAAGTCCATGTTCATCAACATATCCAATGTCCTTAAGAGCAATTACTTTCTCTCTTAATTTTGTTACAAGGTCGCCAGTTTCAAGATATTCTTCTTTTGTAGGCATTGGTCCCCCAATCAATATCCCCTTTAATTTAGGCATATCAAAGAATAATTTCTTCATCTCTCCCGAAACTCTTCTAAAGAATTCTTTTGCCAATCCTTCTGTAACACGATGATAACGCTGGGATGATTGGCCGCCAGCCCTTACCTTCCCAGGAACACCCGAAGTTAATTTTGTCAGGACTTTTATTTGCTTTCCTTCAAGAAGCCCCATTGTCGCCTGTTGTCTGTCTATTACAAGCAAGGCATAAACTTCAGAAATTTCAAGAATTTCTTTCAATGGCTCAATAACAAACTCCTTATCACACCTATACAATCTTGTATTTAGTGGCTTTGGCGGTTCATAAACCCATATTTGTATATCCTGCACCCCCTCCTTTTCAGAAACATTACCGCAATAAAGTGCAAGTCCATTTTTTGGAGTCTGATTAATCTCTTTCATCTTTCTTATTATTGTTTCTAATGCGGTTACAACAGCTGTTCTTGTTTGCTTTGATTTAATATTTGCCGCAGTGGATTTCTCTGCCTCCAACTGCCTCTGTACAAGATTAATATTCTGTCCAGCTGGAATTAGAACACTTACCAGTTCAGTATGGCTCCCCTTTATACCCCCAAGTAAATCAACTAATTCTTCTAATTCTTCCCTTTGCTTCTCGCTAATCTCCATTTTTTAAAGAAAGGCGGCAGGTTAATAAACCTTAGGGATAAACCTCTAATTGCTTATACTTACTTGCACTATCAAAGTTGCTGACGCTAACTACTAAAGCCTACCACAGCATCAGATGAAGAGATAATTATCTGATATTATAATGAATTGGTTATTATTCTCTGTAAATTTATCAAGCTTATTCTATTTTACCTAAGGATTGTTAGCAGATACGATAAACCACAATCATTATAAATTTTAAATTCTATTAAATATCATGAAAACTTACATACTAAAATCATTTTTCAAGGGCACATTTTTTGATTTCGTCCTTCAGGATGAAAAAGCAGACGCTGTAATAATTCTTCCAGGATTTCCAAGCAACAACGACTTCTCTGATTTAATTAAATTCTTCTATGAAAAAGGATATCACGTTTTTGTACCAAGATATCGCGGAAGCTATCAAAGCAAGGGTGTATTTCTCTCAAAAAACCCAATTTACGATTTAGAAGAATTTTTAACAGCATTAGAAAAGGGCGTTGCAAGAAGTCTTTGGGATGGAAAGAAAAAGAAATTTATAATAAGAAGAAAGATTTTGCTAGCCGGCAGTTTCGGAGGTGCAATTGGCTGCGGTCTAGCAGCAAAAACTCAGAAGTTTACCCATGTAATTCTAACATCCCCTGTCTGGGATTTCGAAAAGCATAACTCTCTCGGAGATGAACAGGATTTAGTTAAACTTACTCAATTCGTAAAAAGAGCATACAATAATTGTTATAACTATGACTTTGACAGCATTGCCGAAGCTATAGGGAAATTCATAGAGACAAAACCAGATTATTATCTCCCCCTTCTTGAAACCACTCCAGTTTTAATAATGCACGACCCAAACGATAAAACTGTTGCAATAAAACATTCAAAAGAGATGTTTCCCCTCTTAAAAAAAGCAATGTTCATAGAGCATTATTTCGGCCACGTTTCCTCAGACGACCTCTTCGTTGCTCACTGGAAAGACGTCGAGAAATTTATCAATATTAATTATGTTCAATAGTAAAAGTCAATAACCCGTAGAATATAATTTATAACCTTCATCTATAACTTCTATTCTTTCTATTGCTTTATCTTTACGAATTATATTAATTAGTCCCTTAGATTCGAGTGCTTCAAATCCATTTATAACTGATTCTTCAGAAGCCCTAGTAACCTCAGTCATTTTTTTTACAGTATCAGCATAATCTTCAAGTATATAATATACACCCATAAAATAATCTCCATGCACTTTTTCTTCTGTCATAAAAAATATTATTTTTACTAATTTAATTATTTAATCAATATTTATTTTTGTATGAATATAAAATATATTTATTGTTTTTTTGTTTTTAAATCTTCAAATAAACTCAACCTTAAATTCTCCATCCTTAATCTCCTTCGCACAGCAAACTGCCTTTAAATCAGATAAGCAATTCTTAAGAATATTTTTAGTTTCTTTTGGAAGTGTTAAGTTAATTGGAAAATTCATAGCTTTCTTTCCTTCAGACTTTGCCTGCCTAACTTTCCCAATTGTCTCAATAAGCGTATTCCATTTCTTTTCATCCTCCTTAATCTCCTCTGTCTTTATCTGCTTTGGCCAATCAGAAATATGAATTGATTTCTCCCCCTCATATTTCTTAAAATGCGTTTGATATAATTCTTCAGTTATATACGGTGTAATTGGTGCCATGAGTTTTGCAATGTTAAGAAAAGCGGAATAGAGCGCATAAGATGCAGAAGCTTTCTCTTCGTCATTTCCATTATAAACTCTATTCTTAACAATCTCTAAATAGTTATCAGCAAAAACTTTCCAGAAAAATCCATCTGTTTCGGATTTTGCTTTGAAATAATTATAATCCTCAAAAGATTTTGTTGCTGAATCAATTAATTTATTCAATTGCATTAAAAATAATGCGTCTGTCTCTTCAAGTTTTGGCATTTTATCTTGATATTTAAGATTTGTGAAAATAAAATTTGCAGCATTTAATATTTTTATAATGAATTTTTTCCCTGTTAAAACATCTTTCTCTTGATAATCAAAATCTTCTCCTAATTTTGAAGTAGCTGCCCAATATCTAATTGCATCAGCACCATATTTTTCCATTACTTCCTGTGGCCTAATAATATTTCCCTTAGACTTTGACATTTTCTCTCCTTGCAATGTAACGAAGCCAAAAATTATTGTTTCTTTCCAGGGATTTTTATTAAAATGCAATCTTGATTTTACAAGTGTATTGAAAAGCCAGAATGTAATAATATCATGGGCCTGCGGCCTTAAATCCATTGGAAATAATTTCTTTCTTGTTTCTTCATCCATCAATCCTGTAGAAATCTGCGGAGTCATAGATGAAGTAAACCAAGTATTCAGAACATCTTTTTCTCCAACAAATTCTTTAGACTTGCATTTAGGGCATTCTTTCACAGGCGGTTTATCTTTCATCGGGTCAACAGGCAAATCCTCTTCTTTAGCAATAATAACTTCCTTGCATTTTTTACAATACCAAACAGGAAAAGCAATTCCAAAATATCTTTGGTTTGATATTAGCCAATCCCACTGCAATCCATTGACCCAATTATCAAATCTATGTTTCATATAATCCGGATGCCATTTTATCTCTCCTCCCCATTTTATCAGCTCTTTTTTTAAATCAAGATATCTAATGAACCATTGTTTGCTCTTGATAAATTCAATTTCAGTCCCGCATCTTTCATGCGTATTAACCATATGTTTTATTGGCTTTTGATTCAATAACAATTTATTCTCCTTCAAATCTTTAATAATTTCTTTCCTTGCTCCTTTTATTACAATCCCTTTATATTTTCCTGCCAGTTCGGTCATCTTTCCATCCCCCGAGATTGCTGTTTTTATTGGCAAATTATAGGCCTTCTGCCATTCCATATCTGTCTGGTCTCCAAATGTGCAGCACATTACTATCCCTGTTCCTTTTTGCGGGTCAACTCTTTGGTCTTCCATTATTGGAACTTCAATATCAAAAAGTGGAACTTTAGCTTTCTTTCCAAGATATTTTTTATATCTTTTATCGTTAGGATGATAAAATATTGCAACGCAGGCAGGAAGTAATTCTGGTCTTGTCGTAGCAATAATTAAATCTTCTTTGCCAACTTTAAATACAATATCATTAAATGTTGAATCCATTTCCTTATCTTGGACTTCTACCTGTGCAACTCCGGTTTTGCATTCGGGACACCACATTGCAGGCGCATCTTTTTGATAAGCTCTCTCTTTTTTATACAAATCAAGAAAAGACCATTGAGATATTTTCCTTGAATGAGCATCAATCGTAGAATAAAGAATATCAAAATCACAGCTTATTCCAATGTTTTTCCAATCCTGCCTGAATTTTGGCAATTCTTCTTTCAGAAAATCCAAGCACAACTTAACAAATTCATTTCTCGGCATTTCTTTAGCTTTAACATTTTTTTTCTTCTCAACTAGTCTTTCAGTTGGCAGTCCATTATCGTCTGTTCCAAATGGATAAAATACTTCAAATCCAGACATTCTCTTAAAACGAGCAATAAAGTCCTGCTGTGAATATGAACAAGCATGCCCAATATGCATCTCTCCAGATACAGTTGGCGGAGGCGTATCTATTGAATAGATTTTCTTCTTTGATTTTTTATTAAAAGAATATATCTTATTATCTTCCCAGTATTTTCTCCATTTATTCTCTATTGCTTTTATATCAATTTCAGCCATATAATACTGAGAAATAAGGAGGTTTTAAAGATTTTGCATAGAACATCTACAAAATTATATTTTGGAAAATAGTAATCTTTAAATAATAATTAAAATTATTGACATTATGGTTTCAAAAGAATATAAAAATGGGCCTCAAGAAGAATTACTCTCGACTGATTATATGCCCCATGCACCATTAGATATTGGCAGGGCTCATTGTGTTGAAAGACATAGCGGCACATTCTCATCAAGAACAAAAACAGGTTTTTCTATTGAAGGTTCACCAAGAGTATGGGATGGGAAAATAAAGGTTTATTCTTTATCAGATTTTGATAATGCAGACATAGACGAAAAAGAAGAGGATTATAGAAGAGATGTAACTAGCTTCCTATTAGATCAGTCAAGAGGATTTTAATTGCTCAAACTGGGTGTCAAACCCTGCCAGCTCTGCTGCGATTGGGTTTTTTATGTCAAGATGCTTGACGAAAAGGGGCTGTCCAAAAAGTCTTTTTAAAATAGGGGATGATGTTTAATCTACAATGGGCTTAAAACATTCTCATTTGCTCGATAAAAAAAGTTTACTCGTCTATTAATAAAAATCTTCATCTCATTTTTAGCAATAGATTATAATGCCTATAATGATGCCGTTTTTGACTTTTTAGACAACCCCAAATACCAAAAATTTAATGCGAAATCATCAACGGTCAAGAACGTTAGTTCTTGAACCTGCTCAAGAATTAAAATCGAAAAATTCTTAACATATCAGAAACTATCAAATTTTTATGATTGTGATTTTTTCGGAATTCACTTCTGAAACTTCAAGATTTGCCTTAAAACAAATCTTGACAGCGATCAAGAATCATGTTCGAAGGATTCTTGACGAAATCTTATATGTGCAAGGCACAAATAAGTTCGCAATTGGCGAACTTAGGATATACAATATATTGCATAGTTTTCGATATTGCCTAAATTTATAAAAGGTGTTTTTTATATATTAAGAAAATGAAATTTATATTAACAGGGCACAAGGGGCTGATTGGAAGTTTTCTATTAAAAAGATTAATGGAAAGAGGAGACACACCCCTTCTTTTAATTGATAAACGGGAAGGAAAAGATATTCTAGATATAGGCTCTAATCAACTTATAGAAAAAGCAGATATATTCATTCATCTCGCTTCCTTTTGCAAGATTAACAAAACAATAGAAGACCCAGAACTCGCTTTCCAGAATAATGTAATGGGCACGTTTAAAGTATTAGAATTTTGCAGAAAAAATAAAATTTCCAAAATAGTATTTACTTCCTCATCAAGAGTTTTAAGCAAAGAGAAGAATCCATACACTGCAAGTAAATTTTATGGAGAAGAGTTAATAAAAAGTTATAGTGAATGCTACGGCTTAAAATATGTAATTATTAGACCATCTACAGTTTACGGTCCATTCAACGACAAGACAAGAAGATTAATGGATGTTTTTATAATAAACGCTCTTAAGGGAGAAGAATTGAAGATTTTCGGAGATAATGATAAAACCCTTGATTTTACTTTTATAGATGACTTCTTAGACGGATTTTTAATAGCAATGAATCAAAATAATGATAATTTTAATATTTCCTTTGGAGAAGAGGTAAATATAAGTCGCGTTGCAGACATAATAATTTCTCTTACAGGGAAAGGCACAAAATCTTTCTGCCCAGCAGAAAAAGCCCAGCCCCAAAAAGTTAAAGTAGACATCTCCAAAATTAAAAAATTAGGTTATTCTCCAAAAATAAAAATAGAAGAAGGCATTAAAAAAACATTTGATTGGTACAAAGAAAATTTTAAGGAGATAGAAAATCGAAACGATTTTTAATTCAATCCACTTCAATTTTTTCTATTCTAGCAACATATCGAGGGTAAGGAACATCTTTAAAAAAATCTCTTGTATATCGTTGTGCTTCCTTAACACCTGTGAAGTATAACCTTCCTTTATCGGACAATCTCCTCGGACTTAAATCCATGCCTTCTCCAAACACCATATAATTTCCTTCTTCCAATCCAGAAAGAACCTTTCTTTCTTCTAATTCATCCAATACCTCCTCAAAAAATTCAGAATAACTTCCTCCCGTTTCATAGCCTAATTCTTCTCTTACAGAACTTAATGCCATCCAGTCAACTGCCCCAATTCGTTTTGGAAAAATATCAGCCAAATCATTTTCTCTAGAAAAAAAATCTTCAACATTTAAATTTTGTGTTTTCATTTTATCTTTAAAAAAACTTCATTTAAATATTCTTTTATAGTGTAGTCTCCATTTATTTTTTAATCCACCTAAAGATTTATAAACACTCCTTTTCAAGAATTATTAATTAAACCTATGACGTTTATCAACGGAGGTCAAAATGACAGACTTCTATGAAATTATTGAAAAAGCAAGAAAAACAGGAAAAATAGATAAGGGAACAAACGAAGTTACCAAAGCGATTGAACTTGGAGTAGCAAAGGCCGTTTTTTATGCAGCAGACGTTTCTCCAAAAGAAATAACTCAGCACCTTGCATTCATATGCAAAGAAAAGGGAATTCCTTGCGTTGAAGTTGATTCAAAGCAGAAATTAGGTATTGCAGCAGGAATTGCAGTTGGCTGCGCATCTGTAGCAATAATTGATGCAGGTACAGTTGCAAAAGAAATCACCCACTTAAAACGTCAAGAACCCACACCAAAGTAAGTGGTTCTTGAGCGCATTCAAGATGCCCATCTCTGAACTAAAGTTCGGAGAGTTCGCAAAGCATCTTGATATCTAAATAATAAAATTTATTTAACATGGCAAAACAGCAGAAAAACAAGGATAAAACAGTTCAATCTGAAGGAACAATGACAAAGTTCTCTAGCGAAGGCGCTGTTAATGCAATAGCTGAAGAATTTATTGGAAGAACAGGTGCAAGAGGAGAAGTAACTCAAGTAAAAGCCAGAATTCTTTCAGGAAAAAACGAAGGTAAAACAATGAGAAGAAATGTTAAGGGTCCAATAAAAATTGGGGATTTAATTACACTTCGTGAAACAGAAATTGAAGCAAGAAGAATCAAAGGGAAGAATGGGAGGTCCACGTAAATGGTAAAATGTTATTTTTGTGGCAAAGAGCAGCATTCTTTCAAGGGCACAAGCCTAATTAAAAACGACGGCAGTGTTAACTACTTTTGTTCAAAAAAATGCCGCTTAAATTCTACAAAATTAAAAAGAGATAAAAGAAAACTTAAGTGGACAAGTTCATTTAAGAGACAGTAAATTCTTCCCATATTTACATTAATCGTCGATAAAAATTATTTTTTTGAGTAGAAAGGTTTTTAAAGCAAGTTTGATTTTTCCTATCTTGAAGAGGCAAATAAAGTGAGCGACGACAAATCATCAAATAAAGAATACACAGCAGATAAGATAACTATACTGGAGGGTCTTGAAGCAGTTCGGAAAAGACCAGCGATGTACATAGGTAGCACTGGCAAGTCTGGATTGCATCATTTAGTTTATGAAGTCGTAGATAATTCCGTTGATGAAGCAATGGGCGGATATTGCAATCAGATAGATGTTACCCTAAATAAAGATGGCAGTGTAACTGTAATTGATAATGGAAGGGGCATTCCAGTCGACCCTCATCCAATTTATAAAAAATCTGCATTAGAAATCGTTGTTACAAAACTACATGCTGGAGGAAAATTCGATAAAGGAAGTTATGTCGTTTCTGGGGGATTGCATGGAGTCGGTATCAGTGTTGTTGCAGCATTGTCTAAGCATATGAGTGTAACTGTAAAAAAGGGAGGCAAGATTTATCAGCAAGAATACAAGATTGGAAAACCAATTAACGATGTAAAAGTTATAGGGAGTTGCGAAAAAAGTGAAACAGGAACAACAATAACATTCAACCCCGATGAAACAATATTTTCTGTTACTGCTTTTGATTTTTCTATCCTCCAAACAAGATTCAGAGAAATTGCCTTTTTAAATAAAGGACTGAAAATAACATTAATTGATGAAGTTAACGACAAGAAAGAAGTTTTTCTTTATGAGGGTGGATTAGTTGAATTCGTAAAATGGTTAAATAAATCTAAAGAGCCATTGCATCCAAAGCCAGTTTATTATATTAAAGAAGACAGCGGAATGGTAATAGAAGTTGCAGTGCAATATAATTCTGGCTATCAGGAAAATGTTCTCGGATTTGTAAATACAATAAATACTGTTGAGGGCGGCACACACGTTATTGGCTTTAAGACTGCATTGACAAGAGCAATTAACGAATATGCAAATAAGAATAGTATGATTAAAGGTGAAAATCTTACCGGAGACGATGTAAGAGAAGGTCTAACAGCAATTATCTCTGCGAAAGTCCCTGAACCCCAATTTGAAGGTCAGACAAAAACAAAATTAGGAAATAGCGATGTAAAAGGAATAGTTGATAGAGTTAGCATGGCTGCTTTGATGGAATTTTTTGAGGAAAATCCGCCAATAGCAAAAAGAATTGTGATGAAATCTCTTGATGCACAAAGAGCAAGAAATGCCGCTAAAAAAGCAAAAGAATTAATTAGAAGAAAAAGCGCCTTCGGTTCTGGGGGTCTCCCTGGAAAACTTACAGATTGTGCAAGAAAGAAATCCGAAGATACAGAGTTATATCTCGTGGAAGGCGATAGTGCCGGTGGCTGTTTTGTTGGAGAAACTAAAATTGCGCTTGTGGATGGCAGAGAATTAAATTTCTTAGAGATTATTAAAGAAGCAGAAGAAGGAAAAGAACATTTTTGTTATACTATAGGAGATGATGAGAATATTTCTGTTGAAAAAATCATAAATCCAAGAAAGACAAAAGAAAATGCAGAATTGGTAAAAATAACTTTAGATAATGGACAAGAAATAAAATGTACACCAGATCATCGTTTTATGCTCAGGGATGGGACATACACACAGGCAAAAGATTTAATGTCTGGACAAAGTCTTATGCCTTTATATAAGAAAATATCAAAAATTGGCGGTAGGGTTAAAATTGAAGGTTACGATATGGTTATTAATCTAAAAAGTTCAAAATGGAAATTCACGCATTTATTATCTGATGATTGGAATGTGAAAAATAATATCTATCCAAATAATTTTGGGTTTCATAGACACCATAGCGATTTTAATAAATTAAACAATAATCCGACTAATATTATAAGAATGCTTCCAGAAGAACATTTAAGGAGGCATAACGAGCAAATTAAAAGAACATTACATACTACAGAAGCAAAAGAGAAATCAAGATTGGTTCACAAGACAGAAGAATTTAGAAAAAAAATAAGTGCTATTTCTAAAAAATATGGTAAGATGCTTTCCGAAAAAGCAAAGAATCAGTGGAAAGATAAATCTTTATGCGAATGGAGAGCAAATAAAACATCCGAACAATGGACAGCTAATTTTAGAAATAAACGTAAAGAAACGTTACCAAAAACCTATTACATTAAGAGTATGGTTTTATTAAAAAAGTTAATGGATGAAAAAAGATTGAGCGAATATGATAAAGTTAGAATAGAAGAAAATGATAAAAGCAGATTAAAATACAACTCTTTGTTGATTAGATATTTTAACAATGATGAAAAAAAACTTATGTCTGCTCTTGAAACATTTAATCATAAGGTTGTGAAAGTGGAATTTTTGCAAGAAAGAAGCGATGTTTATGATCTGGAAATTCCAAATACACATAATTTTGCATTAGCTTCTGGTGTTTTTGTTCATAATAGCGCTCGACAAGCTCGTAATAAAGATATTCAGGCAATTCTGCCATTAAAGGGAAAGCCATTAAATGTTGAAAAGGCAAGTGCTGTAAAAGTCTTATCTAACGAAGAGATAACAAATTTAATAACTGCAATTGGAACAAACATAGGCGAACAATTTAATATGGAAGGATTGAGGTATTCAAAAATAATTTTAATGAGTGATGCAGATGTTGATGGGTCTCATATTAAAACATTGCTCTTGACTTTTTTCTTCAGATTTATGCCAAAGTTAATAGAAGAAGGGCATATCTACGTTGCTGTTCCCCCATTATATAGAGTTAGAAAGAGAGGAGACCATTACGTTTATACAGATGAAGAACTTAAAGAATTAAAGAAAAAATTAGGAGATAATGCGGAAGTTTTAAGATTTAAAGGTCTTGGAGAAATGAATCCAGAACAGTTATGGGATACAACAATGAATCCAAAGACAAGACTTCTAAAAAAAATAGTTATTGAAGACGCCGCTTCTGCTGACGAGACATTTTCAAGATTAATGGGTGACGATGTTAATGCAAGAAGAGAATTCATTTCAGAAAGAGCGAAGGAGGCGCAGATAGATATTTAATATGGCAATCAGAAGAGCAAATAAAGCAGATTCAAAAGAAATACATTTTATTCTTAATAATACGATGGAATTAAGAGACTACGGAGGGAGAGAAGAATATCCTTCTCGATGGGTAAATGCAATTATTAAAGATAAGAAAAATAATCTTATTCTTGTAAATAATAATAAAAATGAGATGAGGGGCTTCTTAATCGCCCACTTATTAAATTCGATAAAAGATGCAATATTAAATCATCTATTTGTGAAAGAAAAATATAGAAATAAAGGGGTAGCCAAAGAGCTGATGAAAGAATACGAATCTTATTTAATTAAGAATAAGTTTTATTTTAATTTATTGTTTGCTAATAAAAATAATGTATCTGCTAAACAATTTTTTGAATCGCGTGGATTTAAAAGAGGAGAAGATTTTTCCATGTATTATAAGGAGATGAACAACTAAGATGGTTGCAAAAGAAAACGGCGAAGAAAATGTTGATCAGGAAATTGAAAAAGAAGAAATAGAAAGAAGACAGAAAAATCAGATAGGTACAGAGGTCGGAGTTTCTGGAGCAGAAATCGTTGAAGAAATGGAACAGGCATACATTGATTATGCCATGTCCGTTATAATTCAGAGGGCCTTGCCGAGCGTTGAAGATGGACTCAAACCAGTTCATAGAAGAATTCTTTATGCAATGCACGCAATTGGACTTGACTCATCAAAACCAACTAAAAAATCTGCAGCAGTCGTAGGAGAAGTATTGGGTAAATATCATCCTCACGGAGATGCTTCTGTTTATGATGCTCTTGCGAGAATGACTCAAGATTTCTCTTTAAGATATCCTTTAATTAAAGGACAAGGAAACTGGGGTAGTATTGACGGAGATTCTCCAGCAGCTATGCGTTACACCGAATGTAAACTTGCAAAAGTATCCGAAGAATTATTAGGAGATATAGATAAAGAAACAGTCAAGATGAGGCCTAATTTCGATAATTCTGTTAACGAGCCAGATACTCTGCCAGCTAAAATGCCGAATCTGCTCTTGAATGGGGCAACTGGAATTGCAGTTGGTATGGCAACAAATATTCCGCCGCATAACTTAACAGAGCTATGTGATGCAATTGTTGAATATATTAATAATCCTCAGATAACCATTGAGCAACTTTGTGAATTTGTAAAAGGTCCAGATTTCCCAACAGGGGGATATGCTCTCGGTCCAGGAATAAAAGATATGTATCAAACAGGAAAGGGCAAGATTGTAATGAGGGGAAGGACAACCGAAGAAGAAATAAAAGGAAAGTCTGCAATAATTATTACTGAAATACCTTACATGGTAAATAAGTCAAATTTAATTAAAGCAATTGCTGATTTGGCCTCAGAGAAAAAATTGCCAGATGTTTCTGATTTAAGAGATGAATCTGCTAAAGGAAAGATAAGAATTGTTGTGGAATTAAAAAAAGACGTCGATTCTAAGTACACATTAAATAAATTGTTTAAGCACACAAATCTACAAACAAATTTTGATGCTAATATCTTAGCTCTTGTTGGAAATCAGCCAAGAGTTTTGAATTTGAAAAATGTTATTGAGGAATATGTAAAATACAGAAAATTAACAGTAACAAACAGAAGCAAGTTTGAATTGAAAAAAGCAGAAGATCGTTTAGAAATTGTTCTTGGATTGCTTATTTGTCTGAATAATATTGATAAAATTGTAGATTTTATCAAAAAGTCTGAGAATGCAAAAGAAGCTCACGAAGGTCTAATGAAAAAATTCGGGTTTACAGATAGGCAAGCTAAAGCAGTTTTAGAAACAAAATTACAGCAGTTGACAAGTATGGAACATGGCAAGTTGAAAGATGAAGAAAAGAAACTTAAAGAGATTATAGACTATCTCAAAATGGTTCTTGGAAACGAGAAAGAAGTCCTAAAGATAATAAAGAAAGAAGTAATTGACTTGAAAAAAGATTATGGCGATGAAAGAAGAACAAGAGTCATTAAGAAACTCGAAGAATTTGAAGAAACAGATCTCGTTGAAAAGAAAGATGTTGTTGTAATGCTTACAAATTCAGAATATATAAAGAGAGTAGATATAAAGACATATAGAGAGCAAAGAAGGGGTGGAGCAGGAGTTATTGGGGCAGGATTAAAAGAAGAAGATTTTGTAAGAAAGTTAATTACTTGCTCAACTCATGATTATCTATTATTCTTTAGTTCAAGAGGAAGAGTTTATTGGCTTAAAGCCTATGACGTGCCTTCAGCAGAAAGACAGAGCAAAGGAAGGTCACTGGCCAATTTGTTAAATCTAAGAGAAGAAACAATTGCAAATGTTATGGCACTTAATGACTTTGAACAAGGCTATCTGATGTTTGCAACAAAACTTGGACAAGTTAAGAAATTGCCATTGAAAGAGGTTTCTAAGCCAAGAAACATGGGTGTTAGAATAATGAACCTTCCAGTTGATGGCTCTGATGAGATAATTGACGTACAAGAAGTAATTGACAGTCAAGAAGTTTTGTTAGTTAGTCAAGAAGGGCAGGCAATTAGATTTAATTCAAATGACGTAAGACCAATGGGACGGTCTAGCTATGGTGTTAGAGGTATAGAATTAGATGGGAAAGATGTTGTTGTTTCCTTGATGGCAATTCCCAAAGATAAGAAAACAACTGTTTTAACAGTAACTTCAAAAGGTTTTGGAAAGAGGTCTGATTTAGAAGATTACAGAAAAACAGGAAGAGGCGGCAAAGGCGTTATAACTCTTAAAACAACAGATAAAACTGGTCCTGTTGTTGGCTCAATAAGTGTAGATGATAAAGACTCAGTTATTGTCACAACAACAAACGGCATGGTAATAAGAGTTTCTATGAAAGACCTGAGAGTAATGGGAAGAGCAACACAAGGAGTAAGAGTTGTCAGGTTAAAAGACAACGATAAAATGGCAGATATAGTTAAAGTTCCCATTGCTGAATTGCCAAAAGATGGAACATTGGACGCTTATAGCGAAGATAAATAATTCAATATCTCCAGTTATAATATCCAGAATCATCATATCTTGGTTGATAATAATAAGGTGTTGTGTAAGTGTTTATTGCCCCGCCATTATAATTGTTTCGTGAATGATATCTCAAGTTTGAATATGAAGGATAACTATAAACATAATTATTTCCTTCTGGGTTTTTATAATAATTTCCCCCTCTGTTAAAATAATTAGTTGGAGTGTAATCTCTTTGTATTTTTGTTTCTTCTTTTATCTGATGCGTGACTGTTTCTTTTCCCCAAGGAGTGTATTTTGTTGATGATTCTTTTTCTTCATACAATGTTGTTTTTGTATAACCGCTCTCTTCATTCGAATTACCATAATTTGAATTCAAAGGATAATAATAAGTGAAAGCAGAGACTAAAGAAAGTGATAGGAATAAAAATATTATTGGCAGTACAAATATCTTTTTCATATATTTTCTATGTTAATGAAATATATAAATCATTGTTTACTGAAGAATAAGCTTTAAAAACTCCGACTTATACCTCTGTTCATGCTCCGGTAGTTTAGTGGCTAAAACACATCCCTGTCACGGATGAGTCCCGAGTTCGATTCTCGGTCGGGGCGTGTTCGAGAATCGAACGAGGAGAGTTTGATTCACTTTAATTTTCTGCTATTGTAAAATTAAAGTTGTCCACGGCACGAAGTGCTGTGGCATCGGTCGGGGCGTTCATGGGACTGAAAGTCCCATTAAATTAAATATTTCAATAGTGATTAAATTCAATCCCACACAAAAATCTTTAATAATATTTCTAGATAAGTTTATATTCTTAATTATTCATTTAATTATATGAAAAAGTGGTTAAGTTTTGGTATAATTGGAGCGATTATATGCGAAGCTGCCTTATTTATTCTTACATATATCTTTGGACGAAATCCACCAGCAGGCACAATTAGTTTATTCCCATTTCCACCTGGTTTGTTCAATATATTGGCTGCATTTTTCATTGGTTTTTGTATTGGTGCTCTGATAGGATTATTTAGGACAAAATAAGATTAATATAAAAACTTAGATTAATGACTATTCTCATGACAATCAAATTCGGTCCCGCGGGTCTCGGTCCCGTGAAGGATGCTTGCAGTATACTTGAGGAATACTCGCAGCTTGGCTTGAGAGTTTGCGAAATTGCATTCACCTATGGCATCTATATAAAAAATAAAGAAGACGCAATAAGAATAGACAAAAGAGCAAAAGAACTAAACATTAAGTTAAGTATCCATGCTTCATATTTTGTCAATTTAAATTCAGAAGAAAAAGCAAAGAGAGAAGCAACAAAAAAGAGAATCCTAGATTGCTGTGAAGTTGGAGAATTATTAGGCGCAGAAATTGTTGTTTTTCATCCTGGCTTTTACGGTAAAGATAGAAATACTGCTCATCAAGCAATAAAGGAAGGAATCTCCGAGTTACTAACAGAGATAAAAAGAAAGGGCTTAAAGATTAAGATTGCCCCAGAAACAATGGGGAAAATCAATGTTTTCGGAAGCATTGAAGAAATTTCCCTTTTAGTCAAAGAAACTGGCTGTTCGTTCTGCCTTGATTTTGCGCATATCTTAGCCAGAGAAAAGAAAGTAGATTATAATAAAATAAAGGCGCTATTCCCAGGAAAAGACTGGCACTGCCATTTCTCGGGCATTGTCTATGGGGACAAGGGAGAAAAGAACCACATTAAAACCGAAAAAGACGCCTGGAAAAACCTCTTAACCAATCTACCAAAAGATAAAAATATCACAATAATTAACGAAAGCCCAGATATGATTGAGGATAGTGTAGAAGGACTAAAGATTTTTAAAACCATTTAATAGGGTATTTTGTACTAACAGATAAACTCCTATCACATTCTTATTTTTATAATCTTCCAATCAGAAGAATCCTGCTACGGATAACTGCATTGCTTATAGCACATAAAGGGGCAGTCTATCCATTAGAGAACCGCGTACAAAATGAGCCATAACTTACGCAGTTCTCTATAATTTTTTCTACTCATTTTATCTGCTCTTTACTTCAATTTCCCCAGCTTTTTACCTCATTTCCCCACTTTCTTGCCTATCTGTATCAGCCTCATTCTGGCCTTTTCAGGGTTAATTCTGCAAATATTGAGTATCCCTAAAACCTTCTGAAGCACATCATCATAGCTCTCTCTCCTATAAGACTTTAATCTATCCAAACGCTTCTTCGTTTTCTTGTCAAGTTTTATCGTCGTCTTTTGCATTTTAGTTATACCAAAGTATACCATGCTATACCTATTTAAGCTTATCTTAGAAAATGTTACTACTTTAAGTTATAACTATCAAAAGGCATCAATTTGTTGCTACCGCAAAGTTTATAAAAGGTCAAAACATACCTATTTTAACTAAATTTAACAAAAAAACAATGATATCAAAAAAAGCATTGGTTTCCTGTATAGCACTTTTGGCTATAGCATTCTTTGCTATCGCTAACGTAAGTGCTTTTGCAGACACAAGTAGCCTTGAAGTAGATGGCATAGATGTACCATTTGATGGTTCATCCGAGCCAATTGCTATTTCTGCTGGACAAACTGTCCTAGTAAAAATAGTATTCGAAGCTACTGCAGATGCTGAAGATGTCAGAGTAAAAGCTTGGATGACTGGCGAGAAAGACTTATCAAGCGTTACTGATAGATTCGATATAATCGAAGGTAACACTTATAAGAAAGTTCTCTCTATCAAAGTGCCTAGCACTTTAGCTGAAGACGATCTTAACGAGCCTCTTAATCTTGTTGTTGTTATAGAAAACAAGAACGATGGAGAAGCCCTTAGAGAAGATGTTCAGTTAACATTGCAAAGAGAATCCTATCAATTAGACGTTCTCGATGCAAAAATGGATAGCGAAGCAAAAGCCGGAGACGTTCTTGCAATAGATGTAGTTTTGAAAAACAGGGGAAGTCATTTCTCTGAAGACACATTTGTTGTTGTAAGAATACCTGCCTTGGGAATACAAGACAGGGCATATTTCGGCGATCTTGCACCAGTTGACGAACCAGTATACGACTACTTTGGCGAAGACTATATACAGTCTGACGAAGTTGACTCTGCTGAAAGAAGGTTATTCTTAAAGATACCTTCAAGCGCACCAGTTGGTGTTTATGTAGTTGAAGTTGAAGCTGTAAATGGCGACACAATAACTACATTGACAAAAAAGGTTGCTATAAGTGGTGCAGAAGCAAACACAGTTGTTGTTGCTCCTGTTCACAGCAAATCTTTTGACGCTGGAAGTTCAGCTGAATACAGCATCGTATTGGTTAATTCCGGTAGCAAGCTCGCAATGTTCGAGCTTGTTGTGGATTCACCAACAGATCTGAAAATAGATGTTTCAGAGCCTATCGTAGTAGTTTCTGCGGGTTCAAGCAAAACTGTAAAGTTGACTGTAACTTCCGACAAGGTTGGAACACAAAACTTCGCAGTTAATGTACACTCTGGCACTCAACTTGTAAAAAGTGAAAGTTTCACAGCAAACGTACAAGGAAGTAACAAGACATTGGTTACAACAAGTCCGACTGTTTTATTGACAGTAGTTCTTGCAGTAATCTTCGTTGTACTCTTGATTGTGCTAATTGTGCTCTTAACAAGGAAACCTGAAAAATCCGAAGAATACGGCGAAAGTTATTACTAAGCCGAAATTTTTTATTTTTTATTTTTTTTATTTGAAGCTCAATTTTTTGAGCACCCCAGTTTAGCGGGGTTTTTTATTTTTAATCATTAGAGTAATTCATAGTATTTAGTTGCCTTGTCAAAATTGCTGACGCTAACCACTAAAACCCCCCACAGCATCGATTGAATAGATAATTATCTGAATACTACATAATGAATTGGGTATTGTTCTCATAAGTCTGTTGGACGTATTGCAGTTTTACTTTGAATTGTAAGCGGATACAATCTATGTAAAAATCCTTAAATATCCTTAAAATCTTAGTGAAGCATGACTTATATCAAAAAAATGGTGATTCATGGATTTAAGAGCTTCGCCAGGAAAACCGAAATTGATTTTGACAAAGAAATAAATCTCTTTGTGGGTCCAAATGGCAGCGGAAAAACTAACATTGCAGACAGCCTATGCTTCGTTCTAGGCAGACTATCTGTTAAATCCATGAGGGCAGCCAAAGCAAAGAATCTTCTATTCATGGGCTCAAAGTACATAAAGCCAGCGAATGAAGCATCTGTTGAGCTCATTTTTGACAACAGTCAGAGAACTTTTTCAATAGATACTGGCGAAGTTCATCTAAAAAGAATAGTCAGAAGAAACGGCCAAAGTATCTATAAAATAAACGAAGACACAAAGACAAGGTCAGAAGTCATAGAAACATTAGCTCAAGCAGGAATAGACCCTTACGGATTCAATCTAGTAATGCAAGGCCAGATACAAAGCATTGTAAAAATGCATTCTGAAGAAAGAAGAAAGATAATAGAAGACGTTGCAGGCATTTCTATTTACGAAGCCAGAAAGGAAAAATCCCTGCACGAATTAAACAAAACAGAAGAAAGATTAAAAGAAATTTCAACGATTTTAAGAGAAAGAACTTCTTATTTGAAAAATTTAGAAAAAGAGAAAACACAAGCTGAAAAATACAAAGATTCAGAACTTATGGTAAAAAGAGCAAAAGCCTCAATTCTGACAAAAAAGATGAAAGAAAAAGAAAAAGAGTTGCACGAAGTTATCAGCTCAATAGAAGAAAAAGATAAAGTAAAAGAAAATATGAAAAGCAAAATCGCCCAGTTCCAGCAGGAAATAGAAAAAATAAGCCAAGATATAAACAGCATCAATAAACACATACAAACTTCAACAGGATTAGAGCAAGAAACTCTCCACGATAATATCGCAAATCTAAAAGCAGAGCTAGAAGGTCTAAGAGTTAGAAAAGAGGGCTATGAAAATAGAAAAGCTGAGATTGAAAGAAGAATAGCAGAAATGTCTAAATCAATTCCCGGAATAGAAATTGAAATAGACGAATTGCGTAAAAAATCCCCCCTAATGGCAAAAAAAGCTTCAGAGATAAAAAAGAAGAAAGATGAATTAGCGCAGATAGAACAAGAAAGAAGAAAGTTACTAACAATAAAGTCTGAAATAAATTCTTTAAAAGAGATGATAAAAGACAAGGAAAGACAGATTGTCAGGACAAATGCCTCTTCAGAAGCATTAGTCGCCAGAATAGAAGAAAGTTCAGTTGGCTTGCAGTTTGAAAGTGAGAAAAAATGTGCTGAAGCAATAATCTCTTTCAGAGAAAAACTTGCAGAAAAAAAGAAGGCAATGGATGATTTATTAAAAAAAGAACTTGAAAATGAGAAAGTAGTTGTTGTTGCAGATTCTGAGATAAATAGATTAAATAAAATAAAAGGTCAAGTAGAAAAGATAGATGTCTGTCCTCTATGTCAAAGCAAAATAACAACAGATCATATAAAACACGTTTATGAAGAAGCTGAAGATAAAATAAAAAATGAGGGGGAAAGCAAAAATAAATCTCTCTTCGAATTGGAAGAAATAAAGAAATTTAAATTAGAGATAAATAAAGAAGTAAAAGAATTGCAAGACAGAATCTCAAAAGCAGATGTTGAATTTGTTAATCATAGAAATATTATAGAAAGAAAAGAGCAACTTAAGAAACTTGTGAACGATGAGAAATATCTCAAGGAAGAAATTGTAAGTATTGATGATAAAAGAAGAAAACTCGAAGAAAAATCACTAAGCACAGAAGACATAGAGGAAAAATATCATAAGAAAATGTCAGACATTGAAGAAATATCTTCAAGAACAGAAGAAGATATTGATACAACCTTGCTCTATAAGGAAAGAGAAATCGAAAACATAAGGAACATAGTAAAAAGAAGCAAAAACGATTTTGAAGAGATGAAAAAGCAGATATTTGAAATAACAAATAATTTTGACGAAAAAACAATTAGGTTAGATGGTCTTGAAGAAAAAGAAACAGAACTGCAGGAAAGATTCAAAAAAATGTTCTCACAAAGAGACGCCTTCCAAAAGACGATGCAAGAAATTGCCCTGAGCTTAAACGAAAAACAGCAGGAAACAAGGCAGGTTGAAGACCAAATAAATTTTCTAAAAATAGGCAAAGCAAAACTAGATGCAGAACACGAATCATTTACTTTTGAACTTTCTGAATATCCGCAAATAGAAATAATACAGGGCCCAATTCCATTTTTAGAAGAAAGGCTGAAAAAATCCCAGGAAGCATTGCAATCTATTGGTTCAATTAATATGCGTGCCCTAGAAGTCTATGATGAAGTAAAGAAAGAATACGATATTGTCCAAGATAAAGTAAACATCCTTGTTAAGGAAAAAGAAGATATAATGAAAATTATAGAAGAGATAGACCATAAAAAAATCAGGTCCTTCATGAAAACTTTCAAGTCCATCAATGAATTGTTCTCTCAGAATTTCTCAAAACTTTCTTCAAAGGGTATTGCATATTTAGAAGTAGAAAATCTAGACGACCTCTTCGCTGGAGGGATAAATATCATGGTAAAAATGGCAAAAGGCAAATATTTTGATGTAACCTCTCTATCTGGCGGAGAGCAGACTCTTGTTGCTCTTTCACTTTTATTTGCAATTCAAGAGCATAAGCCTTATCATTTTTACATCTTCGATGAAATTGATGCTGCGTTAGATAAAAGAAATTCAGAAAGACTTTCCTCTCTTATAACTCAATATATGAAATCAGGGCAGTACATTGTTATAACACACAATGATGCAATAATAACAAATTCAAATGTCCTCTACGGTGTAAGCATGCACGAAGGCGTTTCAAAAATCCTAAGCCTAAAAATAGATGCTGCTAAAAAAGAAAATTTTGGAAACAATAACCCGGCTGAAAAAAAAGAATTTCTCATTTCAGAAAAAGAAGAATCTCCCCCTTCAGAAGAAAAAGACCCCTCTCTTTCTGAAGAAAAAACACCAGATGAAAACCCTCTGGAAAAAGCAGCCGAAGCTCTAGTAAAAGACGAAGTTGAAAACAATATAAAAAACAACTTTCCTCAAAATCCCTCTCCTCAGCAAGTTAATATCGAGGGAGAATAAGGATTTATATCAATTTTCTTTATCTTTTCTATTATTTCTATTCTTTTTCTTTTGGAAACCCAATAAAGCGAGAAGAAAACTCCACCAATTATAGAAGTTCCTAAACATGCAACAAAAAATAGACTCGCATTTAACCTGCCATCTCCATCAAACACGTAGGTCATTATTCCTGCAATAAAAGCTAGCCATATGACCAAGCCAAGATTAATACAAGTATGCGATTTTTGTAATTGTCTATCGTGGCTTAAATCATATAAGTTTTTTTCTATATTTGGATTTAATTTTTCTTTCATCTAACTTTCGCTAAATAATTTAATGGCTGCACCTATTCCTACAATAAGCATTAGGATGCCTAATAAAACAAAAACGAAATTATCTCCTATTATACCCATAAAAATATAGCCCATACCCATTATCATTCCTATTGATGCTATAAATATCAAAAAGAATTGCATTAAAGGAGATAATTTGGTTATTTTGGACATTTTGATTCATAGACATAACCAGAATTCTTAATTTCTATAAGCGAATTAAGAACAATTTTATTTTCTTCATTTATCAAGGAAGAACACCCATAATCATATACTTTTTGAGT
>Ga0209542_10002290_pt1 | contig 43125 bp, 48 predicted proteins | sample RifCSPhighO2_01_FD_184028 | JGI IMG/M metagenome (GOLD analysis project Ga0209542, IMG submission 184028) | Soil microbial communities from Rifle, Colorado - Rifle CSP2_plank highO2_0.1 (SPAdes) (version 2) | ecosystem: Environmental > Terrestrial > Deep subsurface > Rock core/Sediment ... | reverse complement strand
TTCATAGAGTTATTGAAAGCGGCAGGAATAGTCAAATGATTGAGGTGGTACGATGTTTTGCCAGAAATGCGGCGCCATATTGATGCCTAAGAAAGAAGGCAATAAAAGACTGATGGTATGCGGTTGCGGATTCAAGTCCAAAGATATCGATGACGCGACACTGAGCGAGAAAGGCTCTGACACTAAGAAAGAGGTCTCAGTGATAGAGCGCTCTGACACTGACAGCCTTCCGCTCACAGACGCTGACTGCCCTAAGTGCGGCAATGACCGTGCGCATTACTGGCTTGTCCAGACAAGGGCTTCTGACGAACCTGAGACTAAATTCCTGCGCTGCAATAAGTGCAAGCACACCTGGAGAGATTACAACTGAGATATCAGGAGATTGCGCGAACAGTGGCTATGATAAGCTTATCCCATGAGAAAGATCTCTGACGAGAAGGATATTCCAGCGCTGCGAGAACGCTTTTTCGCAGTGAGAGTAAGGACAAAAGCCAATCAGACAAGAATCAAAGGATGGGATGAATCAAGGAAAGCGGTTCTTATCGATATCGCGGCCGCTCCAGAAGACGGAAAGGCGAACAAAGAATTGATAAAGCATCTTTCTCGGCTTCTAGGAAAACGCGCCGCGATCATGAGCGGCCAGCGCTGCAGGGACAAGATAATACAGGTTGAGGATTGAGAGAATGATGAAATTTTCAGATATTCCGGGAAAATGCTCTGACGCAGGATGCCTGGACGAAAAGCTCGATAGTCTAATGCCCATAAGATACTGCGCTGCCCTGATAGACTGCGACGGCACTCTCCTTGGGAATTCTGAAGAGATAGACCATCTCGCGAAAAAAGCGCTGTTCGCGCAGTTCGGGATAGAGATTGATGATGATAGCTATTTCTCGCTCTGGCTCAATGGCGGCGGAGGGACTAAAGAATTGATAGAGCGCAATGATCTCGCAGTAACTGAAGGCCTGACTTTTGACAGGGCACAAAGACGCATTGATGAATACATTGATGAATACTCAGGCAGGGTCAAGCCTGCCGCTGGCGCGCTCGAGCTTCTCCATCACCTGAGAAGCATCCCTAAAGTGATAGTGACTCAGAACTACAGGCACAGGGCTGAACTCCTGCTGGAGAAAGCAGGATTGAGAGGGAAATATGATTATCTTGTATCTGAAAGCGATCCTTTACTGAAGAGAGAAGGAATACTGAACCAAGGGGGCAAATACACTTTAGGCTCACGGCTTCTCGAGATAGGGCCTAGCGTATGCTTAGGGATTGATAATTCTCCAAGAGGGATAACTGCTGCGAGAGAGGCAAGAATCGGTTTCATAATCGCCTGCCCCAGCGATAAGACAAAGCATTGCGCTTTCGAGAATGGATCGACGCCGCACATCAAGATAAGCTCTCTTGATGAAGCGATCCCTTATCTCAAGCTTTGAAATGCAGCTTCTCAAGTATCGCGTCTATCTGAGAATATAATTCCTCGAAAGAGCCGTTGTTCATGATCCTGAAATCAGACATCTGCACGCTCTTGCCTATCTGCTGGTGAGAGCCTGGCTCGCCGATTATCTCTTTCTCATCAAACTTCCTGAACTGCCCGAAATCATCGACGTCAGTCATGCGCTTCCGCTTCCTTGTGCGCTCAAACCTTATCTTCTGGTCAGCGTCGACGGCTAAGAGTATGAAATCGCCGTTCCTCCGGAATTCCTCGATCTCCCAGGGGCTGCGGATGCTGTCGACAGCGGCGTTCTGGATCTTCCGCGCTTTTATCTTCTCGACTATGCGCTTCGCGAAGATGCCTTCATCGCCGTACTTCTGCCGCAAAGAATCTCCGACTTCCTGCAGGCTTCTCCTGTCCATGGCCTTGCCCATCCTGCGCGCTTCCTGACGGATCATGCGCGAGAAAGAGAATTGCGCAAAGCCTTTCTTCTTGAGATACTGGACAACAGTCTCCTTGCCTGCGCCGATAGTGCCTGTCACTCCCAGTATCATTGGAAGGAATAGCCAGAGAGTGTTTAAAAATATTGCCTTGAAGATTATGCGACGGAAAATTAATTAGGGATAACGTCAGAAAAGACGATACATTTATTAATTCTAAGCTGTCGCTGAGGGTTATGGTATCAATCAGGAATATCGAGAATATACGTTGTGATGGATATATAAGCTGTGATAGATGTGAATTCTATGATCATGAAAGCAGATTTCTTGAAGTAGACACTCCTGAAGGAAAGCTTGTTCTTAAAGAATTCAGTTATGACCTGTCAAATCCTTCTCACAAAGGAACTATTCAGGCATTGCATGCGGGAGCGATCTGCCACGAACGCGGTAATTTTTCCGAGCTAGATTTCAACTCAGATAAAAGCATGCTTGAAAGATTAGCCGACGAACCAACCTCTCTCTGAACTTAGAGTGCGATTAATGCATAAGTGTCATTAACTTATTCTTTTCAGCCCATAGAGGAATAGTATCACAAGCGCGAAGATTATCAGGTATATCACTGTCTTTATAAGTATGAATGCCTGCATGAAGCGCTTCTGCTTCTCAGTCTTAGGTATTACGCCGAAAAGCTTAAGCCTTGATTTCTTTACTGCCGCAGTTCTCCCTTTAAGCTTTGCCATAGATTCAGATTATCCTCAAAAGATATTTAAATGCATTAGTGACAAGAGGATTATAAAATTTTGCTTTATGCTTATTAGTGATGCTGCAAAGAGGTAACCATGCTGACTGATGTGCATTGCCATCTTGACCATGAAAGATTCAGCGCTGACCAGGACAAAGTGATCGAGAGAGCCAGAGCTGCCGGCTTCAGGGCGATAATAACCAACGGACTCAATGCAGAGACCAATAGGAACGTTCTCTCACTCGCCAAGAAATACGACATAGTGCGCCCAGCGTTAGGGATGTACCCTGTCGAGGCGCTGAAACTCACAGATGAGCGGATAGACGCAGAGCTTCAGTTCATAAAAGAGCATTCTCAAGAGATCGCGGCTCTTGGAGAGATAGGGATAGACTATCACTGGGTCACAGGAGAGCTGGAGCGCAAGAGAGAGAAAGACATCCTCACTAAGTTCCTCTCGCTTGCGGAAGAGATCAGGAAACCAGTAATAATCCATTCGCGCGGAGCGGAGCAGGAAGCCGCAGACCTTATCGCGGAATACGACCTTCCAGCGGTCATAATGCACTGCTTCGGCGGCAGCCTTGCGCTAGCGAAAAAGTGCGAAGCCAAAGGATGGCTGTTCTCGATACCCTGCAGCATCGTCCATAACGCGCATTTCCAGCAGCTTGTCCAGCAATGCGCGCTCACAACCTTATTGACAGAGACTGACGCGCCTTATCAGGCGCCTGCGAAAAGGCTGCGCAATGAGCCGGTGTTCATAGCGCAGACGATAAAGAAGATAGCTGAACTGAGAGGGATGAGCGCTGAAGAGGTTGAGGCGCAGATTGACAGCAATTTTCTACGGGTATTCGGCGAATAGGTTAAAGAATTCTTAGAAACGCTGCAATAACCAAATTGCGATCACAACGCATGTGCCAGGGCGAAGCCCAACTCCGGAGTAACTCCGAAACCCCAGAATCCTGCAAGCAAAAGCATAATTAATCCTTGTAAAAGATCAGAAAATAGTATCAAAGAAAAGAGAGTGCATGGGCCCGTCCGGATTTGAACCGGAGACCTCCGCCGTGTGAAGGCGACGTCATAACCGCTAGACTACGAGCCCTTAAAGCTCCGAGGAAGACTTAGCTTTTTAAAGGTTTTGACGGCGCAGTGAACATAAAGTCTGCCACAGCGTCACAAGATTTAAAAGACGTCACTGATTTAGCCAAGCAATGCAGCAAAAAAAAGGCGTGCCTGGCAGCAGGCATAGAATATCAAATAAAGGCATGACCCAGATCGACTGGATATTGAGCCTAGCGATATTCCTCATCTACCTCATCTGGTTCCTGATAACTGTCAAAGCGAAACTGACTTCTGGACTGACTGAAGCTCTCCCTCTCGCGGAAGTCAAGGCCAGCTTTCTTGAGAATGCTTCCTGGACTGTGAACCAGACGCCGATAATCCTGCGATCCAATAATTCATTGAGCGAAGTGCCCATCATAATGTCTTTCCAGTTCTCTGGCAATGCTGAGAGCTACGGAATCAAAGAGAGCTATTGGTCGATAGCTGACAAGAGATTGTTCTTCCTGACAAGCTTCCCCCCCAGAATAAAGACAATAACACTGCTGCATTCGGCTGAGAATTACTCAAAACCTTCTTTCTCAAGCGCTTTCTCTCCTGACGACCAGTCAGTAAGCACTGCGAGTATGGGTCTGACATTCACTGACAATGTGCTTTCGCAGGCGATCTACCGCGACGGAATCAAGATACGCAGTTTCAGCGCCACTATTGAAGGCGCGGCATTGCCTGATGATAAGCGCATCTTCAGCTCTGACAGGATACTGGCGCGCTACAGACGCGAGTCGATAGCTTTGAACCACACAGCTTACATCTTCGTCAATAATAGCAGGATATTCTCTGCAGCGCAGGGAGACGGCGCAACTCTTGAGCTGACTTTAGGCCTTGACAGATATGGCGATTATTATATAGACGGGATCAATAACGGAGCGATCAACTACAATACTTCTACGTGCGACACTTTCACGACAGATTATATCAATTATTACGACGGAGACTATGGGCTCGCGTTCATATTCAGCGATGACGCCTCAGTGAAGCAATGCCATGACGGGGATCTTGAAGTCACTGTAAGCGCTGAGCTTGACGGTGAATTCACTTATACGATGGTATTCCATGACGACGGCTCAGACACAAGAGGTCTGAGGAATGAGTACGCTGCGGAATACGGCCTGCCCATAGTGCTTAACGGGCTCTCTTCTAGGAATCTCAACGCTCTCAAAAGCGTCAATTATTCGCTCACAAGAGAAGAATGGGGCAGAGGTTATGACATCAACATAACAGTCCTCAACGCAAGCAATGATAAGATGTTCACTCATGGGACAACCCCTTACACAGAAGCTAATGTTAAAGGAAGCTCAACGCCCATCTGGGTGCTCGACAAGTATGGCAATCAGTCGCGCGCCGCGCTGAACATACTGCTGTGGAAATGATGATCATGCGAGAGGCATAAATGCTTATGAAAAGAGCTGAGAATGATATGAAATCAAAGAAAGACCGCTCACGCCATCCCTGCGGGATTCGCCTTATCAACCGTAAAGGTTTCATGCACACATTAGAGGCCGCTGTAGCGATAATAATATCATTCCTTTTCCTGCTTTTCGTGATGAACTCCAGGCAGGAGTCTGAATTCTCTAGCAAGAATCTTGACCTGATAAGCGTGCTGAAAGAGAACCTTCAGTTCAGGGACTGCGTGATATCTGAGAATTACTCCTGCCTCAACTCATCGATAAGGACTTATTACCCTGACTTCGTGAAACTATATGACTACAGGATAAATATCTCTAGAGATCCGAACATAGTGCCTTTAGACCTGCCGCAGAAGGATGTACAGCTTGAGACGCTGTTCATAGTTGGCAACATCTCTTTCCTTGATCCGAAGACAGTTAGAGTATATTACTGGATAAGATGATGCGAAAGAAATGCCCCTGTCCTGAATCATTCTTTTTTTGCCGTCGCTCTCATTAACATAATTTAAATAACCATTTGTTAAATCATAACGCGACAACAAAAAAAGTTTTCACCAATAGATTCAGGACAGAGCCATAAAATAAGACAAACTATAAAAAGGAGTGGCGCCTTAAGGCGATCAACGATGAGAATAACCATCGACACAAGAGAGGACCATGTAGAGGATGTCAGGCACGCTGTAGCTATGCTGCGCAACTGGCTCGAGAGCAGAGGAATACAGCTGCCTTCAACTCCTGCGCAGGCAATGAGCGGCAGTCTAATACAGCAGCCTACCCAAGCAGCCCCTATTCTTGATATGTTCGGCTCCCAATCGCCTTGTCAGAATGAGCCTTTACCACAGGATCAAACTCCAAGCTTATTCTCACTCTTCAATCAGGAGAGCGATGCTCCGGCAGCGGCGCCTGCGACTTCAAGCCCAGTCTCAGAGATCGATTCGATACTCGAGTCTCAGAACACTTCGGTTCCTGAAGTCTCTCATGAATACCAGATTCTTGAAACTTATTAAGATAAACGAGAAAAAGAGGAACAATACATGCTGCTTAACAAGAAACCTAGTATTGAGCATATACATGATGATATCAAGGAGATCAAAGAGCGCCTGCTTTACAGAAAACCTTCACGTTTCTCAGCGCAGGACATAGTCGAGGCGTTCTTCGGCGCATTGGTGATAGGCCTTACATTCGTGTTCAAAGGAGCTCTACTGACCACAGTGCAGAAGATGGGATGGGCAAATGTAATCATTGTTGCTGTGGCGACAATCTTGATACTCCTGCTCGAGATTTATGTAATAGGCTATCGCCGCATACGCGGAGAGGAAGGAAGGAACGCTCTCGAATTCACGATCAAGAGATTCTTCACCGCTTACGGCATCGCGCTATTGGTATCATTATTCTTGGTCTATGTCTTTGGGCTGAATAGCTGGCTCGATAATGGCACTGAAATAAAGATAATAATCGTCCTTGCGATGCCTACGTCGATCGGCGCTGCGCTCGCAGACCTCATCAGGAAATACTGAATCTGCAGGAAATATCAGGCATTAATCAAAGATTGTGAATTCTTGCACGCACATTACGACGGCACAAACTATATAAATACGGGTTATTGGCAAGGATTGATGTATGCAAAGAAACAAAATAAAGGAATGAAGAAAGCAACGCCTGCCGAGACAGATAAGAGATACCTATTCCTAGAGCACACAGCAGACGCTAAATTCAGGGCTTTCGGAAAGACTCTTGAAGAGGCTTTCGGCAATGCCGCTGTAGCGATGTTCTCGATAATGCTCAGTCCGGAAAAGATAAAACCTGTGCTAAGACGGGAGATCACTGCGATAGGGAATGATGAGAGCGCGCTTCTGTATAATTTCCTTGAAGAGCTGCTCTTCCTTCTGGACACTGAAGGTTTTGCGCTTCGTGAAGTCAGGAAAATCAAGATAGGTAAGATCAAGACAGGAATGAAAACATCTTTTGCGCTTAAAGCTTCAGTCTCCGGAGATTATGCAAGAATGTACGAGACCCATGGAGATGTGAAAGCCATAACTTACAATGATATGATAGTGCGCAAAGAAGACAATAGATATATGGTGCAGGTAGTGGTGGACTTATGAGCGACGGAAATAAAGGCAATGAGGAAAGAAGATATGTCCATGAGGACGGGATGGGCATAGAACTGGAGAGATTAGGGCCTAATGCCTGGCGCATACCCAGAAAAGACGGCATGAGAGTTCCGGCAGTGATATATGCTTCTGAGAAACTCATCCAGAAGATCAAAGAGGATAAAACCTTAATACAGGCGCAGAATGTGACGCATCTGAAAGGGATACAGAAATCCTGTTATGTCATGCCTGACGCGCATCAAGGATACGGCTTTCCTATCGGGGGAGTCGCTGCTTTCGATATCGATGAAGGGGTGATAAGCCCCGGAGGCGTAGGATACGACATAAATTGCTCTGTACGACTCCTGCGGACTGACCTTTCGTTCAAGGATTTCAATAAGAAGAAGACAGAACTGATAAGAGTGCTTTTTGACAATGTCCCTTGCGGAGTGGGTAGGGGGAGCAGAACAAAATTCTCTAAAGACCAGATAACTGAGCTGCTTGGTGGCGGAGCCCAATGGGTCGTGAAGCAGGGTTTCGGGAAGAAAGAGGATTGCGTAAAGACTGAAGAGAACGGGAAGATGGATGCTGACCCTAATGAAGTTTCGCAACGAGCGATGCAGAGAGGGCTTGACCAGGTAGGCACTCTAGGGGCGGGAAATCATTTCCTCGAGATACAGAAGATAGGGACAGTGTTCGAGAATAATGCCGCAAAGGTTTTCGGGATAGATGATGACGAGAAGATAACAGTCATGATCCATTGCGGAAGCAGAGGGTTAGGGCATCAGGTCGCTTCTGATTTCATAAAGCTCATGGAAGATGAGTACGGATTCAAGGATCTTCCGGACAGAGAGCTGATATGCGCGCCAGTGCAATCCTCGCTAGGACAGAGATATCTGAAAGCGATGGCTGCCGCCGCGAATTTCGGTTTCGCGAACAAGCAGATGATAACCCATCATGTCCGTGAGAGCTTCAACAAGGTTTTCGGAGAGACTGATATAAGCGTGATGTATGACATCTGCCACAATATCGCGAAGATAGAGGATCATATCATTGACGGAGTGAAGAAGAAAGTCTGCGTGCACAGGAAAGGAGCTACGCGCAGCCTAGGCCCTGGAAGGAAAGAGGTTCCTGAACAGTACAGGGATATCGGGCAGCCGATCATAATCCCCGGCAGCATGGGCACTGCCTCTTACGTCCTTGCTGGAACAAAGACAGCTGAAGAGGTCTCTTTCAGCTCGACAGCGCACGGAGCTGGCAGAGTGAGCTCACGAAGCAAGGCATTGCATAACATCCGCGGAGAGGATGTGAAGAGACGCCTCGAAGCGCAAGGTATCGAGGTCAAATCCGCTTCCTGGAAGACCATAGCTGAGGAAGCTCCTGAAGTGTACAAGGATATTGATGAAGTCATCAGAGTGAGCAAGGAGTTAGGGATAGGAATCCCGATTGTCAGGCTACTGCCTATAGGAGTGATTAAAGGATGATTCGGAAGAGTCGCTGAAGAGAAGAATGCGTCTATGGAGCAGTCTTACGAGCAGGTGAATGAGCGCAAAAAGAAGAAGTTCAGGCAGCGCTACCGCGCTGGAGGAGCATTGAGAGTGCAGAAGAGAGGGTGAGCTGAGGCTGCCTAAGAACCATTTCTGATTGAGAGAAGAGACCTCATTTTTATTTGTTGCAGACAAACATATAAGTCACATCTGAACTCAGGTAGCCTGCGCATCTTTTGAGAGATTCGCGCGCGATACTGCCTGGCTTGCCTTTTGGCAGCGTATTGCAGACATTCAAAGCGTCTTTTATCGCTAACTCTGCCGCCTCATCTATACGGGATATCTTGTTTTCCAGAATGCTCATGCCCATCCCGACGCAGGAATGCTTCTTCCCAAGCTCTTTGCGCATTTTTGCCAATTCTTTCACCCTATACAAGTTATTTGGATCATTGCCATAAGGCTTTTGCTTATTCTGGGTCCCGATTATATTCTCTTTCTTTTGATAGTTGTCCTTAGGATGGCTATTTTTAGGCTGAGAATCAGCGTTTATCAGAGCGAATGAGGTTAAGATGAGCAGCGCGCTGACATAGTTTGTTGAGTATCTCATTGTTTTTCTCCTCAGATATGATTTCTGGCGGGATATAGGCAGAAGATTGGCCACTATTTAAAAATCTTTCTATTTTAACCACTATAAAGTGGATATGCTACCAATACGCGCTTCTTCTGAGAGTGAGAAGATTTGATGAGCAGACTAAGACTTGCCTAAAGAAAGAATGAATAAAGTAAAGAAAGAGATACTTACCTCGCCATGAAACTCCACCAAGGCCTTTTCTCATCAAGAGTCTCGCCTGTAGAAGGGTCGACAGTGACTTCTGTCTCCACATCAACGCCTATAAGCCCTAACAGCTTCTTTCTCTGCTTGCCCTTGACCTTTATTACTCCCTTGCTTTCTTCTGTGACGCTTTCAGCAGTAGCGTTCTGCAAGCTGTACTTCTTCTCGATGACTTTAGTCAATGCGGCTATGGCCTGCGAACTCGCTTTCTCAGAAGCTTTAGAGCCTTCCCGCAAAGGGGCCGGAGCATTGCTCTCTTCTGCAGAATCAGCCTTTATATCCTTGACAGCTTCAACATCCCCAGAAATGCCTGCATCTTGCGCTGTCACTTCAACGCCAGAATCAACACCCGAAGATCCTTTAGGTGCTTTGATGATAGATACTCCAGAGATGCCTGTGTTCGTGTCCTGCACTGTCTGCAGCTGGCTATCCTCTCCAGTATAGCAGATGAAAGAGAGGATGCATCCTTTATAGTTCTGATTATAGACGACTTTGCCGTCCTTTGCGTCGCAGTCCGCGCGGAACTCATCAGTTATCACAGGCTGATTATCGCACTGTTCCTGGACTGATCCGCCAACGCCAACAACAAGAGTGTCGCCTGCTCCGAGAGTGTCTGCCCCAGCGTTTGTCGCTGAAAGGGCGAACATCAAAATAACCAATAGATATGTCATTCTCATAAAAACCCCTCCTTGAGATAACAAGAATTCTCTCGTTTTTAAATGTTGCTTTGCAGAAAGCTCTGTACTGAATCCTCCCTTTTTTGCCATTGCTCATATCTTCTTGTATCAATTCTGCTCTAAGTCTAGCCATTTAAGCAACATCAAGAAAGTCTTAATCTACAGATTCAGAACATCGCCTTTGCAGAACGCGGAAGATTACAGAAAGATGAGACACGCTGCGTTCTAAGCGATCCATGATCAGATCTCTACTATTTTCCCTTTCCTTCCGACATTGATGACTCTGGTGGCTCCTATCTTTTCCTCAATCCCTTCTGCCTCATGAACATGAGAGCAGAAAAGGATGTCCGGCTGGAGCTTCTCTATAGCCTTGCGGACTCCTGTTGATCCAGGGAATATGCTTGTGAAGCGCTCCATGAGCGTTCCTGAAGGATGGACATGCGTCACCATTATCCTCTTGCTGAGATGCTTGACCTTGCTATTGCTGTAAGAGAGCATCGAGTAGAATTCATCTTCTGAAAGCTGGTGCGATCCTATGTTAGCTCCTCCGCAGCCGAAGATGCCTACATCCTCATAGATGGCAGACTCTCCGTGCAGGTTCTTGACTCCGTAAAGCTGGGCGAGAAAATCAGCTGTCGCGACAGTCTCATGATTGCCAGGGATCAATAATACTTTCTTCTTGCTCTTTACGAACGGCCCGATGATGCCTTCAGTGCCATGCTCCGCGAGAGTGAGATCTCCGCAGAGTATGACCAGATCGACGTTCTCCTTCACTGCGCGTTCCGCGAGCCTTGAGGCTAGACCGCTATCTCCGTGGATATCTCCGCTCGCGAGTATGCGTAATCTCGCTGCTCCTGACGGCTTGCTTTCTGAGGAGTTTGACACAGATAATGGAGTAGATATGTGGTTTTTAAAGGTTGCTGTACTCTCAGAAAGATAAAGCATGCAAAAGCAAAAAGGTATCATTGAAAGATCTGACTCATAACAGCAGACTCAAGAGATACTTACTCTGGAAGTAAGGATATAAATTATTATTGCCGCAACGACAGAGAATACAGCATGTGCCGCTAGAGCGATCCAGAATATCTTTCTGCGAGTGCTGAAAAGCCAACCGAATAATCCCAGATAAGCTGATGGCAGGATGATAGCGAAAGGAATCCATAATGGAAGGGGAAGGACTTCAATAAGCCACCACAATGCAAGCCATGCTGGCCCTAAGAGGACGTAACCGGTGATCAGAGCTGTCCAGAAAAGCCTTATCAAAATATAAGTGATTGCGTCTGGAGAAGTAAGACTGGAAGAGGATAAGACGATACCTATACCCATCAAGCCAATTATCGCTCCTGCGATGAACCATTTGAGAATATCGTTTTTCATGAAGGAAGGATATCAGCAGAATATATAAATATACTTATAGTTTCAATCTAGATTGAAATGAAGAAGACTATTTTCGCTCCTTGACCTTTACAGCGCTCGACCCAAGATCCACGACAGTGGACGGGCTTCCTTTCTTGACTCCTTCATCGATCATGAAACTCACATTCTTGCTTATGCTTTCAGGGATGTCCTCTGCAGAGGTAGCGTGCCTCTCCCCAGACTCATTCACGCTTGTCGTGACTATCGGCACTCCGAGCTCACTAACTATCTCTGAGAACCAATGGTCAGGGATACGTATTCCTAGCGTGGCAGCCCGATGGGTGACGCTGTCAGAGACAGAGCCCTCTCCGCGCTTACCCCTGCTCTTGACTTTCAATACCAGAGTGTAAGGACCCGGCAGCTTCGCTATCCATTCCTCTGCCTTTACGTCAACAATGCAATTATCTGTGATCCATTCCTTGGAAGGCGCGATGACTGAGAACGGCGCATCAGCCCGTCTCTTTATTGCCCGAATCTTAGCGACTGCAGCATTGTCAAGCGCATTGCAGCCTATTCCGTAGATCGTGTCTGTAGGATAGATGAACACTGCGCCTTTCAGTATAGCATCTATGAACTCTTGTTTTCTCAAGAAGAATTCTTCCTTGTTAACTATCTCTATCATAAAGACTTTCAATAATCTTTGTGTTTATAAAATTTAGTATATAATAGCGTTATTTAAGAGCCAAAAGAGAAAGAGGCCCCTTCCGGGGCAGATAGGTTTGGCGTTAGAGGTGTTTTGGCACTTAATAAGGCATAGAAAGAGCGTGATCTAGGTATCGCGATGACTGTTCACTTCCCTCATGCTGGAAATTCTTGTGTATTCTTGAGATTTCATCCTTTCACCTCAAAATTAGCGACTCGCTGCCGCCCATGAAGGGCGTGCAGGAGTCTTTAGAGTGAGAGTTTTCATCTGCTCAAAGAATATCTGCTCGATTGCCCTGTTGCTAAGATCTACCATTCTGTTCACCTCTTTTCTTGTCCTGTTCATGCATTGAGTGAGAACAGCAGGACTTTGCTGGAATCCTGGCGCGAGAGGCGTCTTGAATGATTCCTTTGTCCTGCTGCTGTTCTCATTGAATACTAAGACGCCATTCATGTTTAAATACCTTATTTCAGCCTGTCCAGTGTCCAGTGGATGCCTTCACCGACGGCAGAGCGCTGTCCTGTGAAAATAAGCAACAAAAAGAATTATTCTGGATAAAGCCTTGAAGAAGTAAACTTTATATATAATGAGGATGATAGAAAACAACAATGACAGAACTTCAATCAATTCAGAAAGCGCTGAAAAGACTCAACAAGGACTTGCTTGAGGTCTGGAACGATATTGATAAGAGCGCTGCAGAGAACATCGCAAACGTGTGGGGAGGTGAGACTGCTGACCAGATCACACGCATGCGAAAGATTTTCATTGACATCCGGGACTATATGAATAAAGCCTCAATCACAGATTATGAGAACGTAATAACCGGGACAACACGAGTAATCGATATTCTTGAAAGACCTGAAGCGACAAAGAAATGGGTAGGCAATGTGAATGCGGGTGTCGAAACCCTGACAAAATATCTTGACAGGTTCACGAAGGACGCTTGAGGGATGCGAGAGATAATTGAAGAGATTATCAGGAAAGAATCGAAAACCTCAGAACTCTGTCAGCTTCTTCATAGTGCCCATGTGCTGGATGATGGTTGTCGTCCCTTCAGATCCGCCGACGACTTTCTCAGTCGTTATGAACTTGTTCTCAGCGAGATAATTCACCTTTCTCTGGAACGTCTTGTACACTGACTTGCCCCCTTCCTTCTCGTACTCCCTGAATATATCCCCTATCTTCTTGCCTGAATGGTTCTTGATCACCCCAAGGATGAATCTCGCCTCTTCATCAAGCTCCTCTTTCTTCTTGACATTGAACTCGTCAAGCTTCGCTATCGCTCTCTCTGCGTGCTGTTTGGTTATCTTCCTGCTGGCCTCGTCCTCTGCCGCGTTGCCCGCCTCTCTCAATAGGTAAAGCCCTAGACGGATGTCATGAAGCTCATAAGCCTTGTTCGCCGCGAGAAGGAACGCTTCCTCTTCCCATGCTCCTGCGGAGAAGCTGTGCTCTAGGCGCTGGCGCATGACCCCTATAGTCTCTTCGCGATTGTAAGGCCTGAACTCCATCAGCTCTGCTGTCAGCCTGGATTTTATGCGCTGGTCGAGCTCAGCGATCCATTCCTTGTTGTTCGTGATCATTATCACGCTCTTCCTGTAGATCTCTTCAAGAAGGCTGTAAAGGAAGTCCTGCTCCTGCAGCTTGTCAACCTCGTCAAGCACGAAGACTGCTGATTTCTTGTTGAGAAGGTCTTTGACGATCTTGAAAAGCTCCTCCCCTTTCTTGTTCTGGGTGAAGCGGTAGCCTAGACGCTCGCAGATCTCGATGATTATCTTGAAAGAAGTGTCTTTCTTCCAGCAATTGATGTATATCGGCTCTACCCCTTCGATCTCTTCGTCTTCGAGCGCTTTGAGAAGATGCCTGCACACCACAGTCTTGCCCACCCCTGGGGGGCCGTGGATGAAAAGGTTGCGGCCGTTGCGCTTATCGACCAATGGACGGATGCAGAGGGAGATCTGGCGCTGCTGCTGCTCCCTGAAAGGGACTAGCTTCGGAAGATAGTCATAATCCAGGGCTATCGGATCCCTGAACACACTCTCTCCTGAACCGAGAATATCTTTGAACACTCAACACCCCTTTATAGCCTGAAAAAGAGAAGTTTATATATTTTGTGATGGCAGAGGCGCGGTTCGAGTAAGTAGTTTACTGCTACCAATCGCCGTGCTTAGGATGGCATCTAACCAGATTTTTCTCCCATCGACAGAGTCAGGGGGGAAGAAAATCTGGTTTTGTGTGACAAAACAGCAGGATTATACCGCAAATATGCCATGCATTAAGAAACATAGAACTCATTTCTTTTTACAGAGCCGAGGCAGAAAACACGCTTACTGCTCACTCCTCGAATCTGCCCTTGACCTTGTATTTGTCAGAAGTCAATATCTCCTTATAGATGCGCCTGAATTCCGGATCTTCAGGGCGTTTCTGAGGCCTGAACAGGAAATATAGCGCTGCCAGGATCGCTATTCCGATCGCGATCTCTTCTATGAGAGTTATCATGAGAATAGGCAAACAAGAGAAGTATTTAAAGGTTGTGAATGATTTGGCGATGTCCTGAAGCGCAAATCTAGGATCAGGATCAATAAAAAAATAACAGAAAGAATACTCACTCGCGCTCTTTCTCATACAGCTCTACGCACCTGTTCGAGCAGAACTCCATCCATTTGCCAGAGATCTTCTTCTCGACAATGCTTTTCGGCCCCATGAGGATCTTGCCGCACTTCCTGCACTTCGCGCCGCTGCCGCCATCGTCAGCTCCTGAAGAGAAGCCTTCCTCGACATCAGAGATCTCGTCGTCTTCCAATTCGAGCTCACGGCCGGCTTTTGAATAGACATCAGGCTCAAGCTTGCCTTCCTTCATCTCTTCCTCTACCTCTTCCTCTTCCATATCGAGCTCATCAGCATCCTCGATGGATTCATCATCTGTAGGTTTCCGTCCTTGCGGTTTTGCCATCAAATCACCTCTGCAGTAAAGCATATAGTCTTTATCCCTCTTTTTTGAGATAGGTATCTGTTGCAGCGTCAATCTCTGCGCTTCGTTATCGTGTGCACTCCGTTCATGAACGGCCATAACGCTTTCGGGATATTTACGCTTCCGTCCCTGTTCTGGAAATTCTCCATTATCGCGACTATTATGCGCGTCGTGGCTATCGCGGTGTTATTCAAGGTATGCGCCAGCCTTTTATCTCCGCCCTCTTTCCCGATCTTGATATTCAAGCGCCTCGCCTGATAGTCAGTGCAGTTGGAGCAGCTCATGGTCTCACGGTAAGCCTGCTGGACAGGCATCCATGCCTCAATATCATACTTCTTCGCGGCTATACTCCCTATATCCCCAGTGCAGACATTGACGATACGGTAAGGTATCCCTAATTGCTGCAGCAGCTCTTCGCTGTTCTTGAGCAATTCCTCATGGACCCTCCAGGAGTCTTCAGGAGCGCAAAATACGAACTGCTCTACCTTGTTAAAATTGTGCACCCTGAATATCCCTTTGGTGTCTTTGCCGTGCGCGCCTGCCTCTTTGCGGTAGCAGGAAGAAACTCCAGCGAAATTCATAGGTAATTTATCTTCTGGAAGAGTCTTGTCCATGAACATCGCGGCCATAGGATGCTCGCTTGTCGCTATGAGATAGAGATCCTCTCCCTCTATTTTGTACATGACATCCTCAAAATCGCCTAAAGAAGTGACTCCTTCATAAGGGGCGCGGCGCATCATCGGCGGAGGATAGATGAGAGTGAATCCTTTAGAGTGCAGGAAATCAAGCGCGAACTTCTGCAATGCCATGTCTAAAAGGACAAGCTCGTTCTTCAGGTAGTAGAATCTCGCTCCTGAGACATTCGCCGCGCTCTCTATGTCCGCGAGATCAAGGCTTGCTAACAGATCGACATGGCTTTTCAACTGAAAAGAGGATTGCTGCGGGACGCCCCATTGCCTCACGACGACATTCTGGGAATCGTCCTTTCCTGCAGGCACTGACTCGTGCAGGATGTTCGGCATATTCATTAGGTAATTCTTTATCTTGCGCTCCATCACTTCAAGCTCTGAAGTGAAGACATCGATGGTCTCAGGGATGCGCTCCAGCTCTTTCAGCAATAATGAGAAATCCTTGCCCTGCTTCTTCAGGCCCGCGATCTCTTTAGAGATGTCGTTCTTCCTGTGCACTGTCGTCTGGAAGTCGTACTTGACCTGGCGCCATCTGGCGTCAAGATCTATGATCTCATCAACAAGTCTGAGCTTTTCTGCATCCCCTCTTTTCTTCAGGTCTTTCCTGACGATATCAGGATTTTCCCTCAAAAGTTTGATGTCAAGCATGCTGCTCAGAAGGCAGCGGAGTTTTATAAAGGTTTTGGCGATGTGGGCTCTGTCCTAAGAGTCTTGCGAGATAAGAAAATAGATTGTGGCAAGCTAGTCTGGCATAGACTTCTGTGCGGATTGTTCGCACTTTTTTAGAGCTTACGCTACTTCCATATTTTCTTTTGTTACTGCTGTTTCCTGACTCGACAAGTTCTCTTCGATGATAAATTCTTATCTTGAAACATTTGGCAGCTTGCATCCTAATGCTGAAATTCTTATGTTTTGGTTTTCCCCATCTTCTTATCGGGATGACTGCTTTTATATTTCTTGATTTGCAGTATTCATGCAGCCAATTCGCATCATAAGCTTTGTCAGCAACAATCATTTTAGGACTTGCTTTTTTAATCAATGATTTAGCATCTTTGATGTCGTGTGCGGGACGCACACGAATTTTTGCTGCGCAATATTTCTTTTTCATTGTGTCAAATGCAACACTTAACTTTATCGGAACTTTAGGCATTCCACCGTCGATACGTTTAAGATAATGGTAGCTCGGATTTGTCCTTGACAAGCCTGTGCTGTCAATCGCTACAAGATAAGGATTCCCACTTGTTATTCTCAAGACTTTCTGCCAAAAACCACTGTTTAGCTTTGCAGAAGTGTACTGCAAAGCAGACTTGCTAGGGCATTTCATGCCCAGCAAGTCAAAGAGTTGTTTAACTCTTCTATAAGACAATCTGCAGAAAGCTCTCAATAACAATGCCTGCAAATGATCCAAAAACTCATAAGTCTTCGGACCAAAGCGATGAAGCCATCTAGGACAGCCCAGACGCTTTAACAAACGCTTAACTTTATGTACCAGTCTCTCCTCTTTCTTCATTGGCAAACACCTCATCCGTGTTTACCCCCAACGACAGCCGAAAGGCTGTCTTGGGTTATAATTCTTTCGAAAAAGAGAGACTTAGGACAGAGCCGGCGGTGTGTAGATTGGATGCGCCGCAGCATGACGCGCTTACAGAGATAACGAGTTTCTCGCAGGCTTCTTAAACCTAGCTTATTGACTGCAATAACGAAAATCCGCCACTCGGGGCTATAGAAAATCCGCAAAGCGATTTTCTATTCCGAAAATCTCTGTTGGTGATTTTCGTTATCCTCGGGCTAAATGTCGGAAATCCGCAAAGCGATTTCCGAGCATGCTCGAAAACCGCAGTTTTCGACATTTCCGAGCATCCCGAAAATGCGCACATTTTCGCGAGCCCGAGGTTTTACGCCCCTCGTTATGACCGGCGGATCACACAAAAATCGTAAAAACGATTTTTGGTGCACAAAAAATCCTTTAGGATTTTTTTGTTGTTTCGGAATTAAAAATCGCGAAAATCAAAAGATTTTCGGGATGCTCGGAAATGCAAGACATTTCCGACATTGCGCCATAAATGGTGGGGTATCATACCCAGCGCAATTTTTAATGATATTAATAAACCTGCAGACTGGTATCTGTATCATAGAAAACAGCCCAAATAGAGTGATTGATGATATCGCTTTAGCGCTGGCCAAAACACATCCCGATCTTAAGGAGAAATCTCGGAGAGAATATGCTCTTGAAGCGGCGAGAACGCTCATAAAGAACCCTCTCAATCATGAGAATCCGAGCTATCAGCAGCTTATCCAGCAAGGAGCTGGATTCGCGGAAGAGATTTATCAAAGAAATCTTGAAAGAAAACATCTTGCAGTGCTTTATTTGGAAGAAGCGACCCGTAATGGGCGCTCTCTCAGAATACCACGCCTTGGAATAATCATAACAGAAAACGAGATTTTAAGTATTGATAATACTCCTAAATCAATGAAAGTGTGATTATCTGGCTTCTGCAATTAACTGCAAAACACATATGTGACTTCTATAAACCTCACCCACTCCAATTTTCCATAAGATATTTAAATGGCGCTCTTTATAAGCGTCAATCATGGTATTATGCATCATAGCTCTCCCGATATTCGCTCTTCTCAGCATCTTCAGCCTGAAGTACAGGGAGATGACTAAGGAAGCGTTCAGGTGCATATTCCGGACGATAGCGCTGAAGCCTTGCGACACAGGCCTTGACCAACGGATAAAGAGCAAGTTCACAGCGAGATTCATGTGGTGGCCCGCGCTCGCGAGAGGGATCTACAGGCATTTCACTATACTTTCCTGGATATTCATCATACTCTTATTCGCAAGCACGTTCTATGCAGGAAGAGGGTTTTATTATTATGCGGCTTATGGGAACTGCAATGGTCCTGACAGCAACGCTTTCTGCATATTCAACGCATTGACTCCAGAATCTGAAATCTGCTCTGTCACAGGAGCGAAACAGTCATTATACCCTGAGAAAGCCTCTGTCGATGGCGCGCAGATAAGGGGGAATCCTGAAGGGAAAGTCACGATAATAGAATACGGCTGCTTCAGCTGCCCCTACACTAAAGAAGCCGAACCAATAGTCAGGCAAGTGCTTGAGGACTTCCCTGAAGTAAGGCTTGCGTTCCATGACGTCCCTCTCAAGAATCATCCTTTGAGCAGGCAGACAGCCGCTGCAGCGCTCTGCGCGCAAGAGCAAGGCAAATACTGGGAATACCATGATATCATATTTGAGAATCAGGAATCGCTGATAGATTCCCCTTATATTGATTTCGCGCAGCAGTCAGGAATGGATACCGCGAAGTTCAGCGAATGCCTTGCGAGCGATAAATTTGAGAAGACATTCAACAATACGCTCGCCCAGGCGGCTGAGATCGGGATCTACGGGACTCCGACGTTCTTCATAGGCCAGGCTTCGCTTGTAGGCCCTCAGAAATACAGAACTTTCAGAGCGATTATCAACGACGCGCTTGATGAATAGATGATGCGGATCATTGCGGCGCAAGTCTTTCAGAAAAGATGAGGATTGCAGAATAATGGCACTGAACACTGCGAGCATAAGGAAAGATTTCCCCCTTCTCTGCCAGAAGAAGTCTCCGGTCTATTTCGACAATGCCTGTACAACTTTAAGGCCTGCGCAAGTCCTGCAGAAGATTAGAGAGTATTACGAGCAATACCCTTCCTGCGGCGGAAGAAGCCATCACAAGATCGGGGAGAGAGTCACTGAAGAAGTGCTCAAGGCACGCAAGACTGTCTCTGATTTCTTCAACGCGAAGAGCGAGAGCGAGATGATATTCACCAGGAACACCACTGAAGGGATAAACCTTGTCTGTAATTCTTTGCGATTAAAGAAAGGAGACACCGTACTGTGCTCGGATAAAGAGCACAACTCCAACCTCGTGCCCTGGCTTGAGGCAGGTAAAAGAGGGATGCGGCACAAAATCTTCTCTTTCGGAAATATAGAGGATTTCAAAAGGAAGATAAAAGGAATCAAGTTCGTATCTATAGTGCAGACTTCCAATGTCGATGGCTCATCGCAAGACATCAAAGAGATGACAGGGATCGCGCATGACAATAACGCTCTTGTCCTTATCGACGCAGCGCAGTCAGCCCCTCACAAAGAGGTCAATGTCAGGAAGATAGATTGCGACTTCCTGGCCTGCTCAAGCCACAAGATGCTCGGGCCTTCAGGGATGGGATTGCTGTACGGAAAGACTGCGGCGCTTGAACAGCTGAATCAGTTCCTTGTAGGCGGAGATACTGTGACGAATACAACTTTCTCAAGCTTCACTCCTGAAAAGATCCCTGAAAGGTTCGAGGCGGGATTACAGGATTACGCGGGGATCATAGGCGCTGCTGAAGCAGTGAGATACCTCAAGAAAATAGGACTTTCGAATATCGAGAAGCATGAGCACGCGCTGAACGCAAAGCTTTCTGAAGGATTAACCGGATTAGGAGCGCAGATATTAGGGCCTGAAGAGCCAGAACTAAGGTCAGGCATAGTCAGCTTCAATGTGAAGAATCTCGATCCGCACAATGTCGCGCTAATGCTTGACGCGCAGAACATAATGATCCGCTCAGGCATGCACTGCGTGCATTCCTGGTTCAATGCGAACAGGCTGAAAGGGAGCGCGAGAGCCTCGCTGTATCTGTACAACACTCCTGAAGAAGTCGATATGATGGTTGAGCAGATGAGGAAGATAGTCAAGTTAGCTTAACTTCGCGTTGCAAAAACCCCTTCTCCGTAAGAGCGTATCTCGAACTCTGGCTTACCTGTCTCAATGTCAGCCATCCTCATGACAGGCCTTGCGCTGCTTTCATGCTTCTGATCGCCTGCCTCGATAGAGATGCTGAACGCCTTGCTCACTCTCCCCTCACTGATCGCTATCAAAGTATCAATGATCCCTGAATCCATCCCTAAACTCTTGACAGCTCTTTGCATCGCCTCGACAGGTTTCTCAGCATGCACTGTCCCGAAAACCCTGATCCCCGCGAATCTCAAGTCCGCGAACAATTGGAAATCGGCTGCGGCGCGCATCTCGTCGAAAAACACGCAGTCAGGAGCGTCCATGAGCAATAATTCTTTCAGCTCTTCAGGGCTTCCCTGATTCAATGAATAATGAGGAATATTGCAAATGAAACCTTTCTGAGATTCTATTATCCGGACAGTCCTTCGCTGCTTGAGAAGATTCTCCGCCAATGCCTGAGCGAAAGCCGTCTTGCCCTCTCCTGGAGCGCCTGTTATCAGCATCCCTTGCGCAGCGATTATGCTCTTGAATGTCTTATCGCTCATCCTGTAATCTGAAAATGAGAGCCTCTTGACAGGCCGCACAGCGATTATCTCGTAAGCGTCAGAGAACGGAGGCCTTGAGATCACTATCCTGCACTCCCCAAGCCGGATTGTCGTGCTTCCTCTGCGCTGGGATTCGACAGCGCTGTCCTCACGGAGATTCGCCTCCTCGACTATCTCTTTACCGATGTCTTCAAGCTCGTCATGGCTGAGCTGCTTGCTTCCAAAAGGGACATACTGCGCTCTTCCAGGAAATCCTTTCTTCAGTAAAGGAACTGAGTTCTCGCGCAGGTGCGCGGACATGACGTTTTTGGAAAGCATAGCCTCTATCTTCGTGATCTTCCTTGCCTGCTCGAACTCGTAAAGTATGACTATGATCCCTTTAGCCTCGGCGACTAGAGCCTGCACTTTGTCAGCTGTTATCAGAGTGGCATTCTCCTGCAGCGCGATCTCCCGTATGAGAGAGTCTATCTCTCCAGCTTTGGCGCGCTTGATCTCTGACTCTGAAGGCCTCTTGCCCTGGTAAGAGAGAGTGAATTTCCTCTGAGAAGAAAGCTGCCTTAATCTCTTGATCTCCTCGATGCCGAGATAACCTGTCTCTTTGCCCTGGTTCGCCTGATGCTCCAGCTCGCTGAGGACTGCCTCAGGGATTATCACAGTTCCAGGCCTGAGCTCTCCGCTACTGATCTTCTTGCTCACAATCCCCTCAATTATTATTGAAGTGTCAGGGACTATCACGCGCGCTCCTGAAGAATGCGCTCTGAGCTGCGAAGGATTGCGGGAGGCGCGCGCAGCCCTCTTGGCGGCTCTCCCGATGCTATGGGTTCTGCGGGGTATGACTGCGCTGCCTGCCGCAGGATTGCTGCCTAGATGCTTGCTGTTCGTCTGTGTTCTCTGAGAATGCATAAAGCGCAAAACAACTGATGCGGTTTATAAAGGTTTTTGATAGGCTGTGCCAAAAACATTAACAAGAAAGAAAAAATGACGAAATATGAAAAGATATGCTGCTCACTCAGTAGAGTCTTCCTCGACGTCCTCTACATACTTGCCGTAATCCTCTTCTTCGAAATCATCCTTCTCGTCATTATCATCCTTATCCTTCTTAGCGTCTTCATCATCATCGTCATCATCATCTTCGTCATCTTCTGCCTCTTCTAAGTCATCATCATCCTCAATATCATCATCGTCAATGACTTCTTCTTTGTGCGGCTTTGTAGGTTTCATTTCAGCACCTCGTCGTTTCTGCCAAATAGACGAATATGAAAGGCTTGCTGCGGGATATGCCCGCAGTCTCCGGCCTTGCCGGAAACAATACCCTAGACCCTACAACCCCCGAAATATGCTTATATATAAATCTTACTGAGCCGGCTTATAAATAAGGTCGAGGATAGGAATTTGAGAGCTGTTCCTCCTGGACCATCATCTGCCTGGAAAGACCCTTGCGAATTCATTCTCAAATGCTAACGCGATCCTTTGGTCATCTACAATAACCAGATTCTCATCATTGCGAGTATCTGCATTAGAGGACGGATTGAAGCTCCCAGTGACAACTATCCTATTATCGATTATGAACACCTTGTGATGCATAAGCAAAGGATTCTTATCCCAATACACTTCCATCCCTGAAACGTTAAGCTTTGGAAAGACTGAATACTTACTGTTCTGCTGCTTTTCCATCACTCCTCTGACAGCAAGGCCTTCCGCGTGCTTCTTCAAGAGCATATCTGCTATGCTGTCATGAGTGAAAGAGTAAGTCATGAACTCTATCGAGGAATTAGCCATCGAGAGCGTTTTCAGGACCCGATTAGCGCACCAGTCTTCAGGGCAGAAATACGTCTCAACCTGCGTCCCGTTCAGCGAGAGCACTGGATGCTCTGTCTGCGCTCCGCTGCTGTATTGGCCATTCCATAATTCCTGGAATTCTGCTTCATAATTGCGCGCTGCCGCTTCTGAGAACATTATCAGGACATTATTGTCATTGCGCGCGCTCCCTCCTGCAGTCGGGTTGAAAGAGCCGGTCCACACTATCTTATCGTCGAACACACAGAACTTGTTATGGCTTAGCTGCGCAGCTGTGTCTTTTCTCGCGAAAGAGATCGCAGGCTCATAAGAGCTGTCATCGACAACGAGCAAGGCGTTCTTGCGCTTCAATGCCTTGACTATCCCTTCGACATTCACATCGAAAAGCGCGCAATGGACTTTCTCTGAAGCATTGATCATGTGCTCGAGATTCTCTGCGCAATGGCCTTCAGGGCAGAAGAGAGCTATCAATGGAAGGGCAGAGTCCTCGATGATGATTTTCTGAGAAGATTGAGACTGAGATGGATCTTGAACTTTATACGCTTCCGGATTGCTCCCCGTCCCGGTATCATTTTCCACGCCAGAATCGCTTATCGGGAGAGAACTTGTCGCTTCTGCCACAACACCACCAGCCTTATCCGCTGCTGAATTGATGTTCAGGACAGCAAGCCCTAGAATGCTCTCCGCGGCATCACTGCCAGGCAGGCCTGAACCTTTCAGGAAATAGAGCAGGACGAATATGAGAAAGACAGTGATGGATATCGCGCGCGCAGCTCTTGAGGACTTGCGCATCGCTCTGCGGATCATTGACTTGCTGATTATCGCCACCCCGGTTTATGCTGACAAAGCATTGATTCCTGACGCTTCTTCCTCTAACCGCATTACGCATTCGGATATCTCCCTGAGAGGATTTCCTCCTAAGACCCCTAAGCGGTAGCGCAATCCCGAGTCTTTTTCAGGATTTGATCCTAGAGCGCGCTCAATCTCGAGATAGACTGCCTTGATAGGATCCTTATTGTGCTCAAACACCAGGACAGGATGCTTGAAAGACTTGGTTGAGAATTCTTCAGACGTGTCAACATATCCGAGCCCTGCAAGGAAATCCTTTATCCTTGAGAGAAGGTCATAAGATGTGTCTATCGTCAGATAGGAAGGGTCAGCTGCCATGACGGCACTGCAATAGGCAGATTTATAAAGATATCGCTATTAATGATAATCGTCACTCTGTGACTACTATATAATGCTCAAAAAAACGAAACATTTATATATAAGTTGCACTATAAGGTAGTAATTAGATGAAGTTTAAGGTTTTGGGATTCAAGATCTCAGACAGTTCCTCATCACCTCTTTTTCCCCTTCAAGGTGCCGCAAGGTGCCTTGGAGGGGTTTATACTCGCTGCTTGATTGCAGTCTAAAGATTCTCACAGGAACATCATGGCTCCGGAAAACATGGAAAAGACGCTGGAAGAGAGGCTCAGAGCGTTAGCGCAATCAGTTCTTGATTATCCTGAAAAGAAAGGAGAGATTCAATGCGTCTTATCAGGATTGCGTCTTTCTAAGGAAGAAGTCATCCAGGCCTATGTCAATTACGACCTAGATATATTTGCGTATAAAAATGAGATCTATGAGTCATTACCTATGCGCGCAGTATTATACCTCCATAACCTCTTAAAAGGCAGCTGGCATCAGGAAAGACAAGAAACGGTTCTAGAGATGATCAGAAAGACCGTTCCTAAATCAATAATTGATCTCGGATTTGGCACTCCGGCAAGATACGTTAAAGAATTCGTGATAGCGAATGAAACCAGATTGTCATTGGTAGATTTATATGATTCCGCGTTCAGATTTGCCGAGGTATTACTGAGCCACTGGAAACCCTCTTGGAGGGATTTCATCTCTTTCAGGCATCTTGACATGAACACTCAGGGATTAATCGGAGAATCCGACTGCTATATCTTTCAGGACTCAATAGAGCATGTGGAAGGTGCAGAGAAATACTTGTCTAAGACAGTCGGATCTGCAAGGAAAGACTCAAGATTCATCCTGTCCTTGCCTATCGGGCCATTGGTGCCAGTACACACACTTTCTTGGGAGACTCCGGAAATTGCTGAAGAATGGCTTTACAAGTGCGGATTGAGGGCAGATCAGAAGAAAGACGTCCATGTCAATCCTGAAGTTGACCTGTTCGCAAAGCAATTCAAAGAAGAATTCTATAATATCATCTTTCTCTGCGGCAAGAAATGATGCCACCATCATATCTCAGTATATCTCATGCGGAGCTATCTTCTCTTCCTTCTGATAAAAGTCTTGAAAGGACGTTCTGAAGGCCTGACAGGAGCCTCGCGCGATTTCAGAGCGAGCATGACGAACAGGCATATCGAGATCCCAGCAGCCACTCCTGCGAGAAAAAGCACTATAGGAGACTTGCCATTGCTGAGAGACCTCTTCTTCACGTCGAAATACATATCGACATTGCTAAGTTCAAGAGAGTATTCAGAGTAAAGCAGCGCGAGAGCTATATCCCTCTCCTCAAGAGCCTGAGAATATTCATAATAGCTGTAACCGACTATAGGAAAAACTCCTCGTTTCTGCTGCCGCATGATGATCTTTCCAGCAGCGTCAAGCTTGCGATGGAGCAGGTCATTATACTGCGCGAATTCCAAGCCTATAGAGCTCATTATCACGCCTGTGCGTGCCTTCGCCAATGACGCCTCATGAAGGCACAGCTCATAATTGCCCTTGAAATACTGCTCGCGCGCAAGAGAGATCTCCTCAGTCATAGAAGGGATCTTATTGTCATATATGTAAGAGAGGTATTGCTCCTGCTCTTCGGCTTCTGAGATCTTGCTCAGGCAAGCTCCTCTAAGATCCTCTTTGCCGATAGAGAACTCCTTCCCTTCCTGGCCTAAGAATCTTGCCCAGAGCTGCGCTGACAGCATGCGTTCAGAAGCATAAGATAGATCTCTTAGGAAGGCATCATCGCTGAAGTTAGAGTCGAGATTGAAAGATTTATTGTTCAAAGAATCATTGATTATTGCCTCAACCTCAAGCAGACGGTCCTTAGTGACGACTACAGCCTGAAGATCAGTTATTGTCTTGATAGTGAAAGTGCCCAGTCTCTCATGAAGCTCGCTAAGGTCGGATAGAAGATTGTCCCGCCGCTCAATCAATCTCTCTTCCTCTGAATACCTGCTAAGGTCTGTCGCTTTCAGCAGCATGAAGCTGTACTCATTATTCGCGCCGAAACAATAGCTTGAAGCGGAGTAATACTTGCCTTCAGCGAAAAGCTTTGCGCTCTCAAGAGAGAGGTTCTCTGCCTTCAATGCCCCTCTCTGGAATAAGGAAATATTCTGCCTGCTTGAGTTTCCACTGACTGATTCGACACTGAGGTCAATCTCTCTATCGGCAGCTGCGCGCTCGAGAGATTCAGCAAGGAATGAGGAACGGTTGCACAGCTCTTCCGCCACACCGCCCATGACTGAGCTGTAAGCCTCGCTCACATCTATCCTCTCTTCAGCGCGAGGCAGAGGCCTGTGCGCGTAATAGTACAATGCCTCGTCGATAGTGCTGACCTCGATCACTTCTACCTCCTTAGAAGCGCCGTACTCCTGAAGGTCTATAGAGACTAAAGAAGAATCATTCAAGAGCTTATCTGCGTGTTCAAGCGCTTGCTGCTCGACAGTGTAATTGCGCGAGCCATAAGGGATGAGCACTTTCTTGAATCCTGAAGCCGCCGCCGCGCCGATCTTCTCCTTGAGGCCTCCGACCATACCTATCATATTGCCCGAAGTCACTGTTCCAGTTATGACTGTGGAATTGTCAAGCCTGAAATTGTCCAGCAATGAGATAGTGAGTATCGCTGACGCGGCTCCTGCCGAAGGCCCGCCAACGATTATCGAATCCGCCTTTATAGTGTAGAAGAAATCAAGGTTTGAGCAGTCGATATCGAGATAGTTGCACGCGACATTCTTCGCGAACCTTGTCGAGAGCTGGGTGTCTATCTTCGCAGAAGGCATAGTATCGATGAAGACCCTGCCTGTGCCAGGCACCATGTCAAGAGATAGGTCCGCTATCGATCCTGAGAGATTGCCAGTGCCTTCATTCACCGCGAGAAGCTTGATGCTGCCCTGCTGGGCGAGAGCTTGGAGGGAAAGCATGAAGAAAAGAATGATAATAGTAAGGAAGAGAGAATACTGCGATGATCTCTTGATAAAGAAAGGTTTACTGCCTGAGGAAGATACTGAGATGCCCATATCCCGACGGAAAGATGCCCCTTTTAAAAATATTTGCTATTGGGCGTTTTTCCGGGATTCGTCTTAAGAACCTGCCTTATCCTTACGCGTAAGCGTGGAACAGCGAAGAAGTCACAAACACTTCAAGGAACGCCGCCAGGATTATCAGCAGCACAGAGCCCATGAGGAGTATAAGAGAGTCCTGAAGCACATTCAGGAAATGCCCGCTCATGAATTTCTCTGTCAGCAAAGCCTTGCTTATCACTCCTCCGGCCATCGCCGCGAGCAGGAAGCCGAAGATCTCGGGGATCATGTGGATAGCGAAGAACGAGAGCAATAACGCTGATTTTCCTGCGGTCTGATCGAGATAGCGCGTCAATGAGAGTATGAAGCTTGAGAACACGCTCGCATTCAGGACTATAAGGAATACCGCTCCTGCGCCGTAAAAGAACGAGAGTATAAACAATATCCCAGTCACAGGGATATTGCGCTCAAGTATGGAAGACACCTGCTGCAGAGAGGGCTGTAATGGATTGTTGAAGAAATCATCGATTGTCCTGCTTGACATCTGCGATGAAAGCACTCTATCCTGGAAAGAGAACGCGTTAGTAAAGCCTTCACCAGTTATGCTTCCTAATGTCAGATATCCTGCGAAAAGGCCTAAGAAAAGGAACAGATAGCATTCAAGCACGTCTTTATGGTTAGAGAGGAAATGGCTTATCCCGAAAGTGCGCTCCCGCAATTCCTCATTGTCAAGAAGCTTCATCAGTAAAGGCACTATCAGCAATGTCGAGAGGAAAAGCATCGCGACAGAGCTCTGCAATGGAAAGAATATCCTCGCGGCAGCATAGCCGACAAGCGCTGCGAAAACGCCGTAGAAGAACGCGACATAAGGCCTGCGCTCGACAAGATCGCTCTTCAAACCTTCAAGGACCATAGAACAGAGAATTCACCAATGATATATAAAGTTTTCAGCGTTAAGACTTTTTAGCGAGCAATCTGCTGCTGCCGGTCGCCGTGCAGCGAGAATCCTTGATTTCCGCTGCAGATTTTCCTTCGCACTGACTCTGTCGAGGGAGAGGAAAATCTGGATGCAAAAAGATATATTTATGACAGATAGCCGCAAAATATGTCCACTAAATTAGAATAAAGGCTTTTAAGAACGCTTTTCTTCACTGATTAGGATACGGCATTCACTCCTTCTTCTGCTTGCTGCGCTGCTCAAGGTAAGAATCTATGCCGAGATCAGCGCTGTTCTTCGTGGCACGTACCTTTCTTGAGGTGTAACCCAGTATCAGCACTATTGAAGCGAGTATGAGCAGAGCCCAGAGCAAGCCGTTGATGTTCTCAGAGATTATGTTCAGGAATCCTGTCGCGCTGCCGGTCGCTAAAGGACATGCGCCGCAGTCAGCTTCACAATTACTGCAAGTCTCGCCAATACTGATGTCGCATTTATTATCTTTCTTGCACATGATAACAGGTGGGCTACGCTGCACTATAGTATCATTAGTTGGTGGATTATTGACGATTGTAGTGGACTGTGTACTACCTCGCACAAGATTTGGCTGATTGCTTGTCACTCCATCACTTACGCATCTGCCGTTCACCCTGCGCTGATTTACTCCGCAATCGAATGATGAACTTGAAGTTGAACTGCTGCTAGAAGAGACAACACTTTCTTGACTATTGCCAGGTACTGTAGCTTTGAACGACTCGCTGTCGGTGAATGTGAGGCCGTTCGGCGCGATGACTGAGGCATGCACTGTATAATCTCCTGCAGTGCCTACTGTAGGAAATGTGTAAGTGAACTTACCAGATTCATGGACTGGCACGACAACAGTGCTGCTCAACAGTTCGAGCGTGACGTTCTGGTCTGAAGGCACATCAGAACCATTATCATATCTGACTGTTCCCTTGACTAAGACTTCTTTAGCGGTGTTCATATCCTCAATGTCCTCAAGATATATCACAAACGCATAAGTCACTCTCTGCATTCCGAAAACATTGTTCCCGTTATTAACACTGTCTTCAGCGTAAATATTTATCAAGTAATCTCCGACAGGAGAATATTTTGTGGTTGAGAACATCCCTACGAACTCATTATTTGGCCTGCGGTAGAGAATGACAGGAAGCACTGTTCCTGAAGCGTCGCTGACATTCGCTGTTATTGAATCTTCATCTATCCCGCTCACATCAGTGATAGTCGCGTTTATGCCCATATCTGTTCCGCGGACTGTAGTCTGCGCGGGATTTATGACCATATCAGGCCCTGTGAGGTCAAGGACATTGAGCGCCCATGATTCGCTCACCCCTTCATTGCCTACGCTGTCAGCGCAGCGCACATTCCATGAATAATTTCCTGGAGCGAGCACTCTTTCGAGCGCCTGGATTCCTGAAGTGGTGTTGATATTGACTGACGCTCCGCTGAGAGTGCCGTTCAGATACAGGCCGCAAGCTATGATCGGGTCTATCGATTCGTAGTTCTCTGAGACATTGAAAGTGAAATTAGTGTGCACGTCATAAGTGTTCTCAGAATCATCCGGAGGGCTGAGCAGCGTTATATTTGGCGCTGTCTGATCGATGAAGAACGCGAATTCCGCAGTGCCTATATTGCCTGCCGCGTCTGTCGCATTGACCGTTATTATATATGGGCTGACTTCTTCAGCCCACCAGGTTGTGTTAGCGAACTCGAATTGTGCTGAGATTCCTGAGATATTGACCTGAGTGAGAGAGATTATCCTGTCGCCAAGCGAGGGAGTGACATCTGCCTGCGCGTCCTGCAGCTGCCTATTGTCAGTAACACCTATCGTTATCGGAGTTCCCTGCTTGATTATGACTTTCGCGGGGGTGATAAGAGTGAACTGCGGTGGAGTCCTGTCAAGGATGTAAGTCCTGTTCTCGCTCTCGGCCTGCCAGCCCGCGAGATCAGCGCATCTTACGCTCCAGGAATGCTCTCCTTCAGAGACATTGGCCACTGGGATCGAGAAAGGGAAGCCATTTGTTGCGTTGACTGAGGACTCGACATTTCCGTCAACGATCAGGTCGCAGTATAGTTCAGGGGCGAGATTGTCTGTCGCGTTGAACACGAATTCAGACAATGCGTTCATCAGCTTTCCGTTGGTTGGAGAGATGAGAGAGACTTCAGGGGCTTTGCCGTCGATTATCAGCTCGCCGCTGACAGTGCCTAGCTCGCCGCCGTAATTAAGGGCGTTGAAGCTGAAGCAGACATGGGTCGAGTCGGCATAGCGTGAAAGGTCTGAAAGTGTGCTGTAATAGTTCGCGCTGACAGAAAGATTTGTTGAGATGACGTCAGTGAGCGCGCTGCAGTCAGCGTGATTGAAGAACACTGCCTCGACTCCTGTCTCGTTGTCCTCTGCTGTTATGTGAGTGTCCTGGCCATCAGTTCCCTCTTTGAGATACATTCCGTCAATCGGCAACCAGTCTGCGAGCAATGGCGCAGTGTCGTCGTTGAGTATTGTGATATCTACAGTATTTGTTGTTGATTCATTGTCAGAATCCTCAGTCACTATGTCCAATCCTGAAGTGATTGTCGAGTCAACTTTCTTGGCTTTGAGCTCAAGCAGGTAATTCTGCGTTCCCCAGCTGCTTATCGCTGAAGAGACAGTGAAGTACTCGACAGAACTCGCTGCTAAGGAAGTGACCCATCCTGTAGGGGTGTAGAGAGAGATGATAGTGAGATCATCAACATCGAAATTGACTCTGCTTATTGAGTGCTTGCTTAAGATGTCATTGCTTAATGTGAAAGTGAAGTTAGCTCTTGTGGTCTCATAGATCTCTGTAGGAGTGATAGCTACTGTGGCTGAATGCTCTGCTGCTACAAAGATTGAAGAGAGCAATATTGAAAGAACTATAGCAAGCAGCGCCGTACTGCCCGCCATGCACCTCTTTTTCCCCTTCAAGTCCATAATTCCAACCTTGCTCTGCGGCTTACGCCGCATCACCCTGTTCCTGAAACCCTCACAAACATGATAAAAACGTACCAGTCTACGGAATAGTATACTGGTTGTGAGAGCTACTATATAAATGTTACGATTAATGTATATATGCGTATAGACTTTAGGGTACTGGGCTATAAAAAGCAGAAAATAATATAATAATAGCATAACGATATCATAACGGCACGGATATTGCTCGAGAAACGCGCTATAATAATAGACGCAGCTACTCCGAGTCTGTCTCAGAATATCTTCCTTCGCTCGGATCTATGCTCTTGTCTCCCTCGGCTGCACTGCCAGCGCTCTCCCCTTCCTCGCCTTCAGTCCCTTCGACAGGAACTCCCAAACCTTCAACGCCTGTCAGTCGCTCGATAGTCCTGCATCTCGGATAGCGCGAACATCCGAGGAACGCTCCATACAATGACTTCCTTAATATCAACCGTCCCTCACCGCACTTCGGGCAGGGCTTCTCATACTTCTTCGCGAGATTCTCATCGATCCGTTTTGTCGAGCATTTAGGATTAAGACATAACTGGAAAGGGCGTTTCTTCGCCTTGAATATCTTTATCATGGGATACTTGCACGCAGGACAGGTCTTGTCTACAGAGACGATCTTCGCTCCCTGAGGGAGTGAGAGCGTTGTCTTGCAGTCAGGATAATTGCTGCATGCGACGAAAGGCCCGAACCTTCCTGAGCGCATCTGGAGATCCCCTTTGTCGCAGACAGGGCACTTGCCAAGGAAGCTGAGCGCGTCACGGGTAGAGACCATCGCTTCAGACAACTCTTTGCCGATCTGCTTCTCCTCTTTCTTGAATTTGGTGAGCAGGAGAGTGAGAACATCTTTCGCTTCATCAAGGACTTCCTGAGGCTTCTTCTTGTCTTCGCGGATAGAATCCATCTCATCCTCGAACTTGCGCGTCAGCTCTTCATCAAGGATCTCAGGGCAATGCTTCTCAAGGACTTCAAAAGTCCTTATGCCGAGCTCTGTCGCTCCGACAGTGCTCTCTGAAGCGTAACCTCTACGGAATAACGCGTCGACTATAGCCGCTCTTGTGGATTTTGTGCCGAGGCCGCGTTTCTCAAGCTCTTTGATTATTGACGCAGGAGTGTAATGTTTCGGCGGCTGCGTCACTTTGTCAAGCAGGGCTATCTTCTCAACGCCTATCTCCTCTCCCTTGCTCACTGAAGGCAGCTCTTCTTCTTCAAGCTTGACATGCGGACCGTAATACTCATGCCATCCTCTCTTGACTGTGCGCGTACCGCGCGCGATGAATTTCTCTCTGTTCACATCGATCGTGATAGTCATAGTCTCTCTGACGGCTGGCTCTCCGAAAGTGGCTAAGAACCTGCGCATTATCAGATCGTACACTCTCGCCTCTCTCCCAGAGATATGACTGATTATCCCAGTAGGATAGATCGCAGGATGCGCTGGATCGGTCTTCTTTCCCTCATTAGGTCTTAATTTATCATCAGGGAGCGCGAGAAGCTGCTGCGCGTATCCACGATAGAATTCCTGAAGAGATATAGCTGAGAGTATCTTCCTGTAACCTATGCTTGACGGCAATTTCTGTGATGAAGTGCGCGGATAGGATATCAGCCCGGCAAGATAAAGAGTCTGCGCAATAGCAAGAGTGTCTTTAGGAGAGATCCTGAGACTGCGATAAGCCTCAAGCTGCAGAGAGGTGAGATCAAACGGCACTGGCGCGGGCTGCGAGAACTGCTTGCGCTCAAGAGAATCTACAAATGCGCGCTGACCTTTGACATTCTTCATCACTGCGTCAGCTTTCTTCTTGTCCCAGAACTTATCCTCTTCATGCAAAGCAATAACTTTACTTCTCTGAGCATTGCCGTGAAGCTCTATCTGCCAGAAAGGCTCTGACTTGAAAGCCTTTATCTCGCGCTCGCGCTCAACAAGTATCTTAAGGGCAGGACCCTGGACTCTGCCTGCGCTGAGAACCTTGAATCCACCTATAGAACGGATCGCGAGCATGAGCGCGCGAGAAAGATTTATTCCGTAATAATAATCAAGGATGTGCCTTGTCTCTCCAGCGTTCGCCTGACCCCAATCAAGTCTTGGAGAGGCGTGCTCATAGGATTCAGTGAGCTCTTCCTTAGTCAATGTGGAATACTTCATGCGCCTCGCGTCCTTGCGGTTGCAGGCGAACCTCACTACATTGAGGCCGATGACCTCTCCCTCGATATCATAGTCTGTCGCGACAGTGATCACGTCAGCGTCTTTGGCGAGCTTGCGGATGACATTGATGAATTTTGTCGCTGAAGAGGATTTCTTCCCTTTCTCTACGATCGGAGCCCACTGCACCGCGAACACAGGGTAAGTCCAAGATTTCTTCTTGACTGCTGATTTGACAAGCGCAGATTCATCAAGCTTCTTCCGTGAAGCGGAGATTTTCTTGCCGCCGGATTCAGGAACATCCTGGCTCTCTTCAAGACCGTAAAGATGGCCGACAGCTGAAGCGACAATGATATCGCGATTGCCATGAGAGATCATGAAATAAGGGATTCCGTTATCTTCCTTCCTCACAGGCTTGCCATCAGCGAGAGCTTCGGCTATCTTTTTCGCTGATTGCGGCTTCTCGGTTATAATGAGCTCATATGCCATTCTGGCATGGTGTTCCGCGGTTTGTATAAAAAAGTTTGTATTTAGGCATGAAAACGATGGAAGAACGGATCATTGCCGCACAAGATCCACCGACGCAGATATAGGAGATATTCCAGATATGATGAATTCAAGAAAAAATTGAAAAGCATAAAATGACAGAAAAAGACAAAAACTCACAAGAAAAAAGTTTTGCCGCACAAACATTTAAATACGCGGCAAGCTTCTTTTGGTGATATTGAGAGGATGAAATGATGGGACGGATAGTAGAGAAAGTCTCATAAATATTCAGAATTTTAAGAAAAAGAGGCCTCATGCAAGGATTTGACGTCATAACTGTTGGCTCAGCGACTGCTGATGTGTTCGTGCACACCAACAAGAAAGATGTTCTTGAAGAGAAAAGACGCACAGGAGCGGTTCTCGCCTGCTATCCTTTAGGCGCGAAGATACTTATCGACAGACTGGAATTCCTCACCGGCGGAGGAGGTACAAACACAGCAGTTAGCTTCTCACGGCTTGGGCTGAAGACAGCGTATCTCGGCAACATCGGAAAGGACAGCAACGGCGAGATGATAATAGATGAGCTGAAGAAAGAGAAAGTCGCGTTCATAGGGACGCGCTCAAGAGATAAGACCGATTGCAGCATAATCTTGGACAGCATCGAGGAAGACAGGACAATACTGAACTATAAGTCCGCGAGCAGGAATCTTGAGTTCAGGAAGATAGATAAGCGCAATCTGTCTGGAAAATGGTATTATTTCTCCGCGCTTCTGGGAAAAGCGTTCGGCGCAACAGTCAAGCTGATGGCTTTCGCGAAAAAGAAAGGAGCGATGACAGCGTTCAATCCTAGCCTTTACGAGGTCAAGCTGGGAATAAAGAAACTCGCCCCTATGCTGAAGAACACTGATGTGCTGATATTCAACAGGGAGGAAGCCGCTGCGCTCCTTGGCAGGAAAGGCTATGCTGTTCCTGAAGAGATGCTCGAGAAGATAAGAAGTCTAGGACCTAAGATAGTCGTCATCACTGACGGAAAGAAAGGGGCGATATGCGGCGACGGGATCGCGCATTACTCGATAACCCCTCCGAAAGTCAGGATTGTGGAGACTACCGGCGCTGGAGATTCTTTCGCTTCAGCGTTCGTGGCTGCGCTCGCGCGCAAGCAGGACATCAGACAGGCGTTGCGCATAGGCATCGCTAACGCGGCTTCAGTGATTCAGTGTCACGGCGCGAAGAATATACTGCTCTCCTGGAACGCCGCTCAGAAAGACGCGGCGCGGCAGAAAGCGGCGATCAGAGAGAAAGCGTCGACACACCCGGATCAATAATACCCCTTTAAGCATTACAAACAAAAGATTTAATAACATCCAGATAAATTGTTGCTGATGAAAGGGTATGACAGGAGATTCTCAGAGGATTATTTCGCGGATAGGAAAGCGGATCCTAACTTAGAGCTTCTGCCCTACATCTCTGTAATCGCAATTACAGCGATAATACTGCTTCTTTTATGATTTCAAAGAGATGGATTTTGCAAAGAAATATAAACATAGAGACGCTACAGCATTTATGCCTCGCGGACGCCCTTTGAAGAGCGAAATACGGCAGCACATTGTAGACCTTCTTGCTGAACTCGGAAGCGCTTACGGCTATGACCTGGCGCGCCAGTATAATGCGCGCTTCACTCCTGTCACGAAACGCTCAATCTACCATCATCTGCGCAAAGGCCTTATAACGAAAGAATTTGTGATCGCGAGAGTTGAACGCTCTGAAGGGAATTACAGCTGGGGCTCTACCTCCCAGAAGACTTATTTCTCGCTAGGCCCTGAAGCCAGACCAAGCTCGCAAATGCCCGCTGCTGCGAAATCAAGGAAGAGAGGCCGTGAACCAAGAAATACCTCCAGGATTTAACATGAAGAAAAGCCTGGATTCTCTGACGGAACCGTGAAAACTAAAAACCAATAGATTTAAATATGACTGCGCTAAAAGTAAAAGAATGAGCGAAGATATACTGACTCAGATCGAGCGCGGACGCCGCATAGGCTATCCCGACAACCTTATCAGAAAATCTCTTGAGCTCGAAGGATATTCTCCGGAATCCATCAAGCAGGCTTTCAAGGAAGTTGAGCAGAGAAGGAATGGGAGCGGCTCTAAAGTCGTAGTCAAGAATGTCAGGGTTGACAGCAGCGCGATAAGGAAATCAACTAAAGAATCTGATCAAAAAAGCCCTGAACAGGTCCAGCAGAAGACTGACCTGCTTCCGCCAATGGAAACTCAGCAGCTTCTGCCTGAGAGGATCGATGCCCCTTCCCCCAATAGGCATTTACTGCTGGACGTAATTATCGGCACGATAATGTTCGTGATAATCGGGATACTCATCTATCTCTTCCTTGTCCCTGCACTGCTGAACACGATGTGAGCGTAAGAATTCTTAAAGAATCGATTGGTATCATGCAAGAAGGATGTCTCATCTCTTGATACGCGCCAACGCTTTGCGGAAAAAACCCATGAGCGCGAAAGCCTCACGGCGTGTGAGGAATGATTTACCGATAACGCGTTTCCAGAGCACGCGCTGAGTCTCTTTCTTCTGAGGAGTCGAGAAATCAAGCTCTCCCAGCATGCCATCGACCATCTTGAGTATCTGTTCTTTATCAACTTCTGCAGCAGCGACTATGTGCATGCCGACTTTTGATTCAGCGCCAAGATGCTTTTTTGACAGCTCATAGAGAAGTATCGCGCAGGCGTGAGAGAGATTGAGCGCTGGATACTTCTTTGAGGAAGGGATTGTGACAACCATGTCACAGAGCTCAAGATCATCATTCGTGAGGCCGCTGCTTTCGCGCCCGAAGACAAGCGCGACTCTCTTATTCTTGGGGATCGCCCCGGATACCTGTTCTGGAGTTAGCGGAGAGCGATGGATATTATAATCTGTCCCCAATTTAGAGGTTGTTCCGACAGAATAATCGAAATTCTTCAGGACTTCAAGAGAATCGGCGCGCTTGGATCTCAGAAGGATGCTTTTCGCGTGAGAAGCGCGGTCAAGGGCTTCCTTGCCTATCTGGCAGGCAGGCTTCACCAGCAGCAATTCCTGCAGGCCGAAATTCGCCATGACTCTCGCGACTGCGCCGAGATTTCCCTGATTCTCAACACCGACAAGCACTACAGATATCATTGATCACGCTTTGACCATCCTTATTTGAAGAATCCTGCGCCGAGATTGACGACTATGACTATGACGAACAATAATGAGACTGCATGCCATATCATTTGCGCTCTGCGCTGCTCAAACAATGAGGAAGCCGCGACAAAGAACATCCTTCCGCCATCGCATATCGGGAGAGGGAGAAGATTGAACATGCCTATTCCAAGATTGAGTATGTAAAGCCACATCACAAGGCCTGAGATCCACATCAGGATGCTGAACGCGGACTTGCCGTACCTCTCTCCGAATCCGGGATTCATCCTTGTGTGCTGGCTGAGCTGCAATCCCATATAGGCCATAGAGCTGTTCTTAGGGTTCTGCGATAGGGCGAAAGAATAAGAGCTTTCATTAGTAGTCACCAATATATTATCTCCCGGATTCTTTGCTGCGAGTATCGCGGAAAGATTCTCCGCAACAAGGACAGGGATGCCATCAACAGAGGTTATTATCTCTCCTTCAGAAATGCCTGCTGCCTCAGCAGCTAGCGATTCATTGGAATTTCCGCGTATCACTCCGCTGACTCTCACTCCGCTGTAATCTATCGCTGCATTGACTGCGGGATTCACAGCGAATACCAATAAAAGGATGGCTATGCCTGCAAGGACGAAATTGGCGAAAGAGCCTGCGGCGAACACAGAGAGCTGCTCAATAGCCGATTTCTTCCTGAGAATTTTCTCGTCAGGCTCGACAAAAGCTGCAGGGATCAGAGGGATGAACAGCCCAAGGAACGCTAGCCCGCTTGACTTGACAGGGATTCCGTAACGCCTGCTCACCATCCCGTGAGAGAATTCATGCACTATGACCAGGAAGAACAAAGAGATTATCCAGTAGAAGAAAGGGACGAAAAACGTGCCTTTGACTTTCACAGGAAGCACAAGAGCGACCGCTGACGCTTGAGGGGAGACGAAAAGCACAGTCAAGAGATTATCGATCAATGAGTAAGAGACGACAGCCATCCCTATGAATCCGAGGACTATGGCGGTTATGCCGAAATATCTCACTGCGCGAGGGGCTCTCGCTGACACTTTATCCATGAGCTTAAGCCCTACCTTTGTCTTATAGAGAAGGACGTATATCGCTGGAAAGAGCACTTTCTGGAGATGGAGCTTCTTGCGTTCGAGAAAAAGGACAGCGCAAAGGATTATGACGAACAATATCGCTGAGATAGTCTCAAGATCCATGAAGCACCAGTGCGTTGGAAAGACAGGACAGATAAAAGATGGAAAAAGCTGAAGACTTAAGGAATCACTTCTTGCGCACAGGCCTGAGCATCTTTGAATTGCATCTGCGGCATTTGACCTTTCCTTCAGTGATCTTCGCGGAAGACGCCCTGACCTTGGTCTTGCATCTCTGGCAGACGAACATATTGCGCTGCATCCTGCTCTGCGCTTCCGGGAATTTGACCATAATGATTCACTCTCCGCTTAAAGCTTTACCTGCTTCATGACTTTCGAATTGAGTATCACCCAATACATTATCTCTTTCCCTTCCTTGCATTCCGCCTTCAGCTCTTCAGGGATCTCAAGATCGAAAGTCTCGTAGGATTCAGAATCCATGACGTTCGCGATATTGCCGCTGATAGATAGGACTTGCGCGTTGCGCTTGCCGATTATAGGAGAATCGATGCTGTCATGGCCAGGCATGACTATCTCCCGCTTTCTGCCGTCGAGAAGCCCTGTCGCCTGAAGGCGCACTTTCGCGTGGCCGTGCTTTCCCGGCCTGGAAGTCTGAGTATCGACAACGCGGCAGGCAACTCCGTCAATCACTACATAGCTGCCTTTCTGCAGCATGCCTACTGAGATAGGTTTAGTCTCGCCTAAAGTTTCGCTCATGAATTTTGTGAGGGAACGGGTGGTTTATAAAGTTTGCGCAGTGCGAGGCGAAGTCCTGAATCTATAGGGGAAGACTTTTTTTGCCGTAGCGCAGTGACCAATCATCTCGCAACAAGAAACACAGAACACTGAAGCAACGGCAAAAAAGAATGATTCAGGACGGAGCCGAGCACGAGACGAAGCCTGAATCTCATTAAGAAACTCTACCCGAACAACCATTTCCTAAGGCCTCTAGCCTTTGGCTGTCTTGCCCGCTGCTCTCTCTGACCAATCCCTGAACTGCCGCCTATCCTGAACATCTGCCGTCTCTTCGCAGAACGCAGCGCCTGCTTCATCATCAGCTGCACTTCCTCATGATTCTCAAACTCTCCCTCCTTCCTGCGGAATGCTGAATCATGGAAATGGTTCCTTCCGAGATTGCTCTTGAACTTATGATATTTATGCAGCATCTCATGGTGCATGACCGAATCAAGAAGCAAAGGATCAAGCTCTTTGAAGACCGAGCTCATGATTATGATATCCTTCTTGTAATTATAGCTGCCAAGCTGCGTGAAAGAGAGACTCCCCCAGGAGAGATTGGGCTGCTCGACCTGATACGAGAAGTATTTCGCGTTCACCCTGTTGAATGACTCTTCGAGCACAGGGTCATTATCAGTCTTAGGGATAGCTATATGCAGATTGCGCACAAAACTGTTGTAAAGGTCTATATACATCGTATTTATGCCTGAAGTGTCATAACGGTAACGCTTGAACAGGCGGAGCATGAGCTCCTGCAGCAAGCCCATCCTTATCTCTGGAGAGACTTCCCTGAACTTCTTGCTGAGCCTGAATTCGAGGAGATTGCCGCGCAGCCTGACATTCGCGTTATAGTCGCTGAAGTGGTCAGTGAACTTTATTCGAGCGTCATAAGGGAATTCCTTATCCGGGAACAGATGCTTGAATGATTCTTCGATCATGCTCATAAGTTGGGATTTTGCGAATGAGATATAAATGTTTTGCCTTGAGCGGCGATGTACTGAATCTGTAAAATGAGACTTTTTTGACGTCGCGGAAATCAAAGATTTCCGGGATGCTCAAAAACCACCATGATGCAAGAGACGCATAGTTCCATGCCACCAGCCTATAATTGGTGGTTTTTGACATTGCTTGAATAGCTGGACTTCGAGAGGTATTGATTCCAGAAAACCTATAAGCAACGGCAAAAAAGGACTATTCAGGACAGAGCCGCCTTGAATGAGACAGAAAAAGAGATTGCAATGACAATCAGAAAGTAACTTTATATACTGATAATCCAACAATGCAAGATATGACCCACTTCAATAAGATGAGAATGCTTTCTTTGATGCTATTTATCGCAGGAAGCTTTCTGATGATAAGTTCTGTGACAAGCATCACTGGAGCGATCATCGGTCTAGAGGGTGATAGTTCAGGATTCAGATTCATCTCAGGGGTTATGCTCCTAGCGTCCTCTTTGCTGCTGCTCATAACCCAAGCGCGCGAAGCAGCTCAAAGCGCTGAAGAAGGTGTAGAGGACATAATCGCCCATCTCTATGGGAAGATAGAGGAGAAACGGAAGCATCATCCCGGAAACCCTAAATATCTTGAAGGACTGAAGGATATTGAAGAGAAAATACGGCATGACATCTTAGAGCTCAACACTGTGAGAAATCCCTGGGTAAAAGGCGCGATAAGAACCAGACTTGAGAAATGGAATGACGCTCTAGACAGGAGAGAAGATTATTTCTTCAAGCTGCCGCATCATTACAAAGGGGTCATAGACCTTCCAGACAGAGGACTATACAATTATGCCCCTATAGGTGGCAAGAAGACAAGGATGATCGAGCTGAGAATGACACATTATACAAGCAGCAACGCGTACAACAAGATAAAACGCGCTATTGAATCAGGCAATGAAGAAATCCTGTTCAAGGATAAGACAGGATGGGCTTTCTTTGTCGAGAAGCAGCTGCCTGAAGGCCTTGAGATCAAACAGGCGCGCACAATATTGGGGACTGGACTCCAGGACTATGTCGGCAAAGAAGAGGTGCGGGATCCTCAAGCCATGCTCACATTCACTATACGTGTGCCTAAAGAACGAGTTGTCAGCAGGGAAGAAGAATACAGCATAGGGAATAACGAAACTTGCACTGTGAAGAAATACGCGATTGCAGGAGGAATATCCTCTTCAGATATAGTCAAGACAAAAGAGATTGTTGGAGAAAAATACCGTGATAAAGGACATGTCGGCTCTGCGAAGAAACAAGAGCAGCTGGGTGTTCATTAAAAAGTCAATCCTTTAAGTTCCTGCAGGACTCTTGCGAGATTAGGATTCTTCTCAGATGAAGAGATCTCAGCCATTAGCTTATTGAATGCCTGCGATTCTTCAGGAGTGAGCTCTGCACGGTATTGCTCTATCGTCACCAACATAGCAGTGCCTGATTCATAATGGGGGATATCCATGATCTGCCGTAATTCGCCATTCATCCTTGCGGCGCTCTTCTGCTGATAAAAATGATCCAATCTCTTAGAGATAGTCTTCTTCACTGGAACAGTGATGCTTGCTCCGCCATCAGAATAAAGGATATGAGAATGCATTGGGGGGATCATGACTTTCTGTCCTGGATAGAGAGATACTTTCTGCACATCGACATCATTCTCAATATGCCTCATCTCAATAATGCTACACCCGGCCAGCTGGGCTATGATCTCTGGAAGGGTATGATAATGCTCGCTGGTCTTTCCTGATTCATGGAGATACTGCACCATGATGACATGCTTCTTATCTTCAACTTTGAAGAATCCTTTCGCGATATTGCGCGCTTCAGAAGACGTCCCGAACTTCTTTCCTGGATCAAGGCATTGGAGAAAGTCTGTATTGAACCTGAAAGCGCCATCCAGATCATTCTCAAGGATGTATGCGTCAGTGCGCGCATCCATCACTGGAGAGAATCCGACGACAGCGATGCCCCCGATATATAGCGTGCGCCCTTCCCCTTCGCTTTTGATCCGCACCATGTCTGAAAGCATATATTTTGAATTGATAGCTTGCAGATTGCGTTTATGGATATCCCTGGATCCAGTCAATTCTGGCTTAAAGAACGTGAGAGAGGGGACTTTGTGCTGCTTCGCCCTGACAGAATGATAAAGCTGGCTTAATCCTTCATACGAGGAAGGAATCCCGAAATGATCCTCCCCTTTGTGATACAGAAGATTGATCGATGATTGGCTGTTCTTTCTGAAGAACGATTCAAGGTATTCTTTTCTGGGAGCGATAAGCGAAGACTCAAGCGTGGTCAGATAATCTCTCTCGTTCTTGCCGATTGTAGATTCATCTGTCATAGGAATGCCCGCGATTCATGAAGTAAACCCTCTCCCCTATGCGTTCAGAACCATATGCCTGTCCCCCTTTATAAAGTTTACTGTGTCTTCACCATATTAAAGTGGTGAAGATTACAGAAGTCATTGACATCAATACTGGATAGATATCTTACTGATGAATCGCGTACCTCAATATCGCCGCGATCTTGCCTATGTCCCTGAGCTGCACCCCTTCACGGGTCTCAACAGAGATAATCTTGACATCAGTATTGAACTGCCTGGCCAGCTCATCGAACTCTTCTATAGTCTTGTCATCCAGTGATTCAGAGAGCAGTAATGTCTCGACAGCGCCTAATTCCAGGCACTTCTTCACCTGCGCCAACCCGTAAGCGGTCATCTCTTCCTTTGTTGATAATATAGTAAAGAATTTCTGCATAACCTGCTTCTCTTCGGTCACTTCCTCATTGGCAAGGATGTCCTGGCTGCGCTCAAGCAGTTCCTGCAGTCCGAATTCCTCAGTGTAGCCCAGATCCTTTATCGCGAGAATCTTGCGCTGCAACTGGTCTGTGAGATATTTGTCATTCACGAAATCGTATTTTGTAGGGCCAGGGCCGCCGATGATTATCCCTTTCAGCTCGCTGAGGTGGAGCAATGATTCTTTTGCGTGCTCAGCTATTTTTTTCAGGTGATCATTGACCTCTCCTTCGCGGATGCGCGCGAAACGCTGGGCGCTCTGCCCTCCGGCGCGGAACTTGCCCATCACTTCACTATGGGTCTTCACTAAAGGGATTATGGTCTTTCCTTTAAGGAGCGCGATATGCCCATCGCGACGGTCAAGGACTATCAATGCATAGACCTCTTTAGTCTGGCACAGGTCTTCGAGAGGGGCTGTGACAAACTCCTTATCGCACCTGTAAAGCCGGA
>Ga0209542_10002289_pt1 | contig 43128 bp, 60 predicted proteins | sample RifCSPhighO2_01_FD_184028 | JGI IMG/M metagenome (GOLD analysis project Ga0209542, IMG submission 184028) | Soil microbial communities from Rifle, Colorado - Rifle CSP2_plank highO2_0.1 (SPAdes) (version 2) | ecosystem: Environmental > Terrestrial > Deep subsurface > Rock core/Sediment ... | reverse complement strand
GGTGGCGTCACAGTCGGCGGGGCCGGCGGTGTTTCTGTCGGCGGCGCGGGTGGCGTCACAGTCGGCGGGGCCGGCGGTGTTTCTGTCGGCGGCTGAGCCGGGGGGCGGTGCGCGGTGGCCGAAGCCTCCGCGCACACAAACGTGCCGTCTTTGCAAGCGACGTGAATCGTCGCCTGCGTTTGTCCGGATCCCCATGACCCAGACACTTGGCCTATAACGACCAGGCCGGGTTCGTATGGACAATTTCCTCCATACTCGAATTCCCATCCCGAGTCATCCTCACGGATGACGCGGGCCCAAGCAGCGGGCTCTTCAGCCGCTGCTGACGATGTTCCAAGGGCTGGCAGCCCGAGGAACCCGGCGAGGACAATGATGGCGAGAAGCCATCGGATGGTGGTGGCCATTTGGCCTCCTTTTTGGGATTTTTGCGCCCGTTGCGGGTGCCGCGAGGCTTTAGCCCCTAAAGTCTGCGGTTTCCGAAACGGAACGCGGGCGAAGCTGAAGCCTTAGGTAATCTTAAGACTTTATTAGCTTCAGCGCCTCACGCGTCCCGCTTGAAAAACCTGCGAGAACATAAAGGAACTAGCCTCATTTATTTGAGACAGTTATCAATCTCTCTTGTTAAAGTACTGCCTTTTTCGAACTTAGTCTCGCAAATCGAGACTGGTTCAAACTAGGCTTATATCCCCACTTTTTATGTAGGGAAGTGCGAGAGTGAAGCGCTTTAGAGGTATTTATAAATTACTTCACTCCCGCCTTCCGTACACAAACCCGTAAACGAAAAAAGGCCGCACCCATAGAGGTGCGGCCTGATATACTACCGTCGACGGTTAATCAATATTGACTAATGACTAACCTTTGTTTTGCTTTACCTCTAAAGCTTTATAAACTTCTTTATTTTAAAGAACACTTTCTAACTTACAACCTATAGTATAACATACTTAAGTCTGTTTGTCAAGTACTATAGGTAGGTTTAAGAAAACAGGACACCTTATTTAATTTTCAAATTACATAGGGATTATAACACATAAAGAGAATCTTGTCAAGTACTATGGGACGTTTTAAGAAAACCGTGAATCTTATTCACGGACGAATTAAACCGTCACATGTCATTTTCGCTTAGGCGCGAAGCCTTGCACAAAAAGTGCGAGGAAAATGTCATAGGGTATTCAGAAGTCTTTGCGCTTCACAGCAGGGGATTTTTTTTGATTAATTCTTTGCGGGAAAAACGGATATAAATTGTGTTATACTTTTAATATGGCTAATGGAAATACTGTTGTCATAGGTCATAAAATTGCGAATCGCAAAACAATTACCAAGCCGAGCTATGGAAGCGATGAATGGTGGGATGAGGAGATAAAAAGGGGAGAGGCAGATGTAAAGTCCGGCAATTATAAATCTTTTAAAAGCGCCAGATCCCTAATCGCAGATCTTCACAAATAATCTCAAAATGAAATTTGCCCGTACCCTAAATTTTGTAAAAAAATACAAAAAACTTCCATTACCAATCAAAAAACAAATTGAGAAACAGATCTTATTTTTGGAAAAAGACTTTTTCCATCCCTCGTTAAATACCAAGAAAAAATCGGGTTTCCCTGATTGGTGGGAATTTCGCGTTTCTAAAGGATACAGAATGACTGGTAAAAAGATCGGAGATGAGTTGATTCTTCACACAGTTGGTATTCATGACGAGGGGTTGGGAAAAATGTAAATGAAATTTTGACTGTTTTTGATATTCTTTGTCTTCTTTACAGATTTTCTAAAATCTATTAAATTTGATTACTGCCGTTTTTCTCCTGCTTTTAAATTATATGACTCTTAAACATAAGTGCGATATATGTGGAAAAATTTTACAGGGCTATGGAAAGAGTGTTTATAGCAGCCGCTTTTTATATATGGCAGATTATTGTGATAAGTGCTGGCTAAAAACAGAAAATTGGGAAAAGATACACAAAATTCCTGAAAGAAGTTGGCAAAAATGAGCACCATTTATACTTGTGATATTTGTCAAAAAAATATAAAGATAAGATTTGATGTTGGCCAAAATATGTATTGCAAAAAATGCTGGTTGGATAAAAAGAATTGGCCAAAAATCCACAAGATTAAGAAATTTGAAATTAAGTCCCGGGGTTAATAACTTCTATATCTTTCATTGGGTAGTCTTTTACATTTCTTGTAATAAGCTTGAGGTTATATAGTTTTGCAGTTGCAGCAATCAGGCAATCCATCAAATATACTTTCTTTTTCTTTTCCACGAATTCCTTTCTGTATTTTCCTGCAATTTCAGCTAAAGTTTGGTTTATGGGTAAAACACCAAATTTACTTATTAATAAATTTATTTTTTCTTCTTCTTCTTTTGACGCTTTACTCAAAAATTCAGCCAGAGTTATTGCCGATATAGCTATTTTACCATTCGTTACCCACTCTGAGACTTTTGAAGAAACAGGTTCATATCCACGGAAGGATTCTATTATTATATTGGTATCAAGTAAATATTCAGGATCTATGCTTATCTTCATTTACCCTTTCCTCTCTTTGCCATTTACTAATATCCTTAATATCTTTCCAGCCACTTTTATTTTTGGGAATACTACCAATTATAGTCTTTGCAATTAGAGCAAGTTCATTTTTTTCAACATCCTCTAATATCATCCTGATTATTGCGGCCTTCCTAAGATACTCACTGAAACTCTCCTGAGAAAGAGCGATTCTTGCTTCAATTAATGCTTTAAGTTCCGGAGAGAGAGATATTTGAGTCCGATTTGGGTAAATTGCTTGTTTCATGATGTAATGATAGTACATCATTTAAATAAAAGTCAAGGAGGTACTGAGCCTTCCCAGGGAATCGAACCCTAATCGACGGTTTACAAAACCGCTGCTCTACCACTGAGCTAGGAAGGCATTGTATTTTTAAACTAATAGAAGACCCCGCTTTGGGGAGTAGGCGATATTTTCCTGGACAATCCAAGTGGGTGGGCTGCCCCAAGGAGCACGAAGGCTCGATGAAAACTCGCCCTCCCTAGAAAATATCTAGTCAGGAAAAAGTTACCTATTTCCCCTTAACAGGGTCACTATTATTGTAACATCAAAAGTCAATACTTGGCATAGTTCACTGATTATATAATAATAGTTATATTATGATTGATCTTAGTAAAGTTAAAGAAGTATCTAAAAAAATTGGAATAAAAGTTGAGATTTCTAAAAGAGAAGAAAATTTGATAAAAGCTAAAGATTACATGACTGAACTAATTCGTTCAGAGATAATTATACTTCGGCCTCTTTTGAGGGTTGCGACTCTTGAGAAAATTTATAAGGATAGCTAAAAACTATCAAAGCGAGACACAAAGCCAGAGATTGGTTTGACTTATGGTTTATATGCCGCTTATTGGGAAAGAAATGGGATAGGAAGGTTGACGTTTCAAGAAAATTAATGGAAGATCGGGTCAGGTTTTTGTTACCCAAAGAAAAAAGGGCAGTTTTGAACGAATTCATATATGAAGATAACTAATTTTTTGACAGAAATCGGCAAGATTCAAAAACCTTTCTATCGCATGGTTGATTTTGAAAAAATTTTTGAGCAGGATCGCATGACAGTCAATAAATCCATAGAAAGGTTAATAAAAGCCGGTGTTATCAATCGCTTAATGAAAAACGTCTATGTGGTAAGAGGACAGGAAGAAAATCTCGAACAAGTCGCAAATCTTATCTATAAACCAAGTTACTTAAGTTTTGAATCGGTTTTGTATAAACATGGGGTAGTGAATCAACCTCCTTTTGGAATTACTTTTGCGACAACGAGAAGATCCAAAAAGATAGAATTGGGGAAAGTTGAATGTTGGTACTCGCAGATAAAGGTGGATTTATGGTGGGGTTTTTATGAAAAAAATGGTTTTCTGGAAGCCGAAGTAGAAAAGGCAATAGTAGACATGTTATATCTGAGAGAAAGGGGTAAGAGAAGGTTTGAGACGGATGAATGGTATTGGTCAGGAGTGGACAGAAAGAAATTGAAAACTTTTATATCCAGAGCCGGATTAAAAGACAGAAAACTTACGGAGTAATTGGAACGGATGCATTTGGACAGGTGGAGTATGTGGTCGTTCCTGTCGGATCAAGAATAGAGGCACCAACTACAATATTTGCCGGATAACCCGAAGTTGGAATTGTACCGTAGCCTCCAGGTGCGGATACGGATCCAACTCCCGCAGTTCCGGTATAATCAGCCGGAGCGGGGTTAAAAACAGCAGGAATGCTAGATCTAAAACGGAATTGTGTCGGCGCACCAGCGTTGTTATTGAAAAATATGACTAAAACGAATATATCACCAGGATTAAATACAGTTTTGAACTCATTATTATTGATAATGCTAATAGAAGTACAAACAGCAAGGGGTTGAGGAGTCGGAGTAGGACATGTTCTAATTACACCCGGTGCCGGGCATTGAAATTGAGCAAAACCGTGATAGCAGATACTGTTCGAAGGACACCATCCAATTGCAGATCCTTGATTGCAAGCAATACAGGCATCACAACTTGAAACAACGTCTTGACTACAAACATCCGGAGTTGGGGTGGGAGGAACGGGAGTAGTGGTCGCGAAAGGACAGGATGATGTGTAACATTCTGATTGGGAGTAACCACTAGGCAGACTTGTTGTGCATACTCCCGTTGCTGCTGAAGGCTTTATACACCAGTATAATACTGTGTTATACGGCCTACAGGTTGCGCATGTTGCACAATCACCTATCTGGCTTAAGTTCTGACATACAGCCACAGGTGGAGTTGGAGTAGGTGTTCTGGTCGGTCTCGGGGTTGGAGTAAGATAGCCATTGCAGTTTCCTGTACAGGGAGATTGATAGCCGGCCGCTGTACAAGTTGATGTTGTGTATATATTACAAGTACCTGTATCACAGTCCCCGCACCAGGCATAACCGGCAGGGGGAGTCGGAGTTCCACCACCTCCTGGTGGAGTGCTTGTCGGTTGAGTTAATGTTGGAGGTGGGGCAGAAGTTGGAGGGTTGGATCCTGCATTGAAAGTCAGGAGTTGAACATTAAAGAAACGCCCAACTAGGGTAGCCAGTGCCCAGATACTAAATAGGATTACAATACCGATGAAGGCATGTTGTAGCCTTTGCTTTGCCGCCTCAAGTGCAACTTTGTCCCCACCGGATGAAATCCACATAACAGCGCCGCTTGCCAGCATGAAGAAAAATATTATGGCGCCGGCTACAAGAATGAGAGATATCAATGCGCTTATTAAACCCTGGGCGGTTATTCCGGATAGTCCCGAGAACTGTCCGATGGGGGAGAGATTTATATCACCGAGAAAAGTTCCGGCTAGACTATAAACTGAAAATGAAACAAGCTGAACTCCGAGAAAGTTTTGGACAATACCCAGAGCCGCGTATAAACTAAACAGTACTATAATACCAATTAGGGCATTGGTTAATCTTCCTTTGGCTTCCTCCAGCTGGGCTTTGTCCCCTCCGGCACTTATCCAGCCGACCGCGCCGACCAAAAGCATGAAGAAGAAAAATACAGCGCCAACTAAAAAGGCCAGATTGACGGCTGTTTGAATAAGACGGGCTATAAATCCAACTCCTGATAACGCACTTAAAGTGGAGGGCAATATTGGATTACTGATGGGAGCGGCCATATAGAATAAATATAGAGTAAAAGTATAAGTAAATTCAATACCCTGATTTAGATGATGTTGTTTCCGGGGAGAAGCAGATTTAAAATAAAGTTAATAATGGGCGAAATGATAGTGCTCACCGGCGATGAACCGGCAAAAGGAAATATAAGAAGAAAAAGCAGGATGATTCCGAATCTATCTAAAAATTTGTTAACTTCATAGGCGTCCTTTTCAGGCAATAATCCTACCAGAATTTTACCTCCGTCCAGAGGATGGATGGGAATTAGATTAAATATTGCCAACGCTACATTGAAAACTATAAAGGGGGTTAGAATACTGCTAATTAAAAATATTCGAAGTATAATTGAGAGTAAAATTGCGAGTAAGATATTGGCGCCGGGTCCGGCCAGAGAAATGATGGCGCTGTCCTTTTTAGGATTTTTAAGATTATAAGGATCAAACTGTACCGGTTTGCCCCACCCAAAACGGACCAAAAGAAGCATTAACGTTCCGATCGGGTCAAGATGGGCCAGGGGATTGAGTGTCAACCTGCCTTGTAATTTTGGAGTGGGGTCGCCAAGCCGGTTTGCCATCCATGCGTGGGCAAATTCATGAATTGTAATTGCAGTAAGAAGGGCCGCTGCCCAAACTAAAAATAGAAACGGATTTAAAAAAAGCGTATTTAGCATTGTAATAGGTTAATGAAATCATTATAATATAAAACTACTGATATGTCTTATGTATGCGATAACTGCGGTAAGAAAACTGTAGCGGGGCATAGCCAGACCCATAGGCGGGGTGTGGCCGGAAAACGCTGGAAGCATCGAGTACAAGCTACTCCGAGATTGTTTAAACCAAACCTTCAATGGAAAAGCCTAATGATTAACGGCGAGAAACAACGAATGAGACTTTGTGCAAAGTGTATAAAAAGATTTAGGCGCGATCACCCTTCATATTTTCAGTTCGCAAAGCTCACGTTGGGATAACCTCTTTTAAACTCCTCCCACGAAGTGGGGTTTTTACCTTCAAGTTGAACAGAATCAAGAATTAATCTTTTATCGTCAATATGTGCTTTAAGAATTTTTAGCCTTTTTTGATTTTTAACAAAACTCCACGCTACTGGCCAGGGATACATTGCTCTTATGAATCGCTCAATATTAAGTACTGAATATTTAATACTAAAATCTTTAATGAATCTTATTTCCCAATTTTCTCTAAGCCGTTTATCTCTAAGAGCAGCTTCTAGGTATTTTGGCGGAATAAAACCATCTTCTTTTTTAATAAGTTTAGTAAATGTGGTCTTGCTTTCATCTTGTGATTTCGGTTTTATTTTTCCGTTGAGATAGTTAGGAATTAGGCCCGCCTTGCCGCGAGGCAGGTTAATTAGAAATTCAGATGATCTTTCAAAAAGTCTTTTCCTCAAAGTCTGCGTTGTATCATCGACAAAAACCTCTTCCTTAAAACTCGAAATAATCGGCCCAGAGTCGAGTTTCTGAGTAAGTTTTATCACAGTTACTCCTGTCGGGTTTGTTCCGGTAATCAAAGCTGCCTGTACGGGTGAGGCTCCGCGAAATTCCGGTAAAGGTGATGGATGGATATTTAAAATTCCGAATTTAAAATGGTTTATGACAAAGTCCGGGATTATTTCACCGTATGCTGCCAAAATTCCCAAGTCGGCTTCCGGCAAATTTTCTTTTTTCAAATCCGTAATTATTTTTATTTTGTGTCTATAAGCCCAGTTGTCTACCGGAGAATGTAAAATACGCTTTTCTCTGCCAACCTTGGCAGGCGGTTGAGTTACTACACAAACAAAGTTTTTTTCCCTGCCGGAATTATATTTTTTATTGATGGCCTCGACAATTGGCAAGACATATTCGGGCGTACCAAAGAAAATTATTTTCATTTTACAGATCCACCTCCTCGAAAGTTTTACCGTTATATTTATAAAGCGGCCTGTCTTGTTTTAAGACATGGTCAACAAAAAGGACGCCGTTTAAATGGTCTATTTCATGTTGAACAATTTGGGCGAGAAATTCGTTAAATTCTTCGATATTTTCTCTTCCTTGCTGGTCCAGATATTTGATTTTAATCCTGCCCGGTCTTTTAATTAAGCTATAGTAATGAGGAAGCGAAAGACATCCTTCCATTAATTTGCCGTCAGCATTTGATTTTCCACGCCTATCTGAGATTTCTATTATTTCGGGATTGATAATTACTTTGCTGACGTTTTTGAATTTAACGATAAATATCTGTAAATTTTTACCAACCTGGGGAGCAGCCAGACCGACTCCTTCAGGATCTTTCTGTTTATCTAAGGTATCTTTCATGTCGCCAATAAGATCCAAAATTTTTTTATCAATTATCTTAACCGTTTTCGATTTAACTCTCAGTAAGGGATCTTTCGAGTCCACGATTTTTCTCACCATATTTGAATTTTACCTTATTTCTTTCAATTTTTCTTTTACCAATTCGTCGTTGGGGTCAATTTTTTCCAGAATAAATAAAAATTCCTGTTTTGCTTTATCTTTTTCACCGAGTGCGTTATATAAAAGCGCGAGGGCAAATCTGGCGTTTTTGTAATTCGATTTAATTGCAACAGCGTATTCAAGCGTTTTAATTGCATCTTTTGTATTGCCGGTTCTTGCCAATGTTAAGCCCAAGTTGTAATAAATTTTTGCGTCAGTTGGAGCAAGATCCAATAATCTTTTCAGTTCTTTTGCCGCTTCGTTTAAATACTCCTGGTTTTTAGCGCCTAACTCAATCAATATATTTATCCGACTTTTTGCGATATTTAAATTTCTGGGCGAAAGCACAGCCGCCTTATTAATCTCCTCCAGTGATTCTTTATCTTTATCTAAAAACAAATAGGAGCGGGCAATTTCATCGTGATAAAGCGGCTCATCGGGTTCAAGTTTAATTGCCTGGGAGAGAGATTTTTCAGCATCAACGTACACTTTTTGATCGTTTTCGGATTTTCCTTTCGCATAAAGAACATCGGCATACCAATACCTTGATATAGAGTAAAAGAGTAAAAGAGTAAAAAATAAAATGATTGTTATCAACGTTTTTTGGAGAGTGGTTATGTTTGACTTTAACTCTTTTATTCTTTCACCCCCTTGCTCTATTGCTGCCATCGCCGGATATAAAAAGAATAAAAGTGAAATAGGAACAACTGAGAAGCCGAAAAAGTTAGTCACGAGGATACCAACGTATCCTGCAAAAACTCCAAAACTCAAAAAATCCAAATCTCCAAGCAATTCATTGAAGTTTTTTAAAATCTGTTTGACTGAAAAAAATATTAATAATAAATATCCTATTAGCCCAAAACTACCTGTGTTAGCGACAATATTAAGATATTCATTATGTGCTTTGTTATATAAAAAATCCCATTCGGAAACCAGATTGTGTTCGACTGGACGGAATTGATAGTAAGAGTAGGCGAAGGTTTCAGGGCCGGTTCCAAAAATCGGATAATGTTTCCAAATTTCAATTGCTCCCCGCCAAACTATTTTTCTGATTTCCCCAGATTCTGTCCCGCCGACTTCCAAGGCAGAGCCTTGATTTATACTTGCCTGCCCGCCAATCGCTTGCGCTCTAGGCGCTAGCAGGCGGGGAGTCCAGGGAGTACCTATGGCTAAAGCTAAAATTAAAAATAGAAAATTAAATATCAAAAGTTTTTTAAAGATATTTTTAAGAAATTCTTTTTGGGATTTAAGAGAGTAAATTGTGAGAAATACCCAAAAAATAAAACTTTCAACTACGAATCCCAATATTCCTGAACGAGATTTTGTATAAAGAAGGGCAATAAAGAGTAAAAGAGCGAGAGAGTAAAAGAATAAAAATTTGGGTTTTGGGTTTTGGGTTTTGATCTTTAGGTTTATTAAATGAGCCCATACGATGGGCGAAAGCGCGACAATCCAGGCCGCCAACCAATTTGGCTGGCCGAAAGTTGCAAAAACCCTGTTTTGAACGTCCTGAACCCAACAGTCTGTATTTAATTTTCCGGTTACAATAAGACAACTCGGGCTTATCTCAAAATGTTCCAGAATACCCCAGACTGAAACAATAACTGTTGCGATAATTAGCAGTTTTAGAGTTTTAACAGTTTTCTCTTTGTCCATATTTGAAACATAAGCCCAATAGAGAAGTGAATAAGAAATAGAGGAAAGAAGGCCTCCATTAAACCGGCTGTAATATCCAAAAAAAGATGTATGCCTGTCAATAGACACGAAGTAACTAAGTAACTGAGTAGCTAAGTAACCAACTAAAAAGAAGTCTAATGATGTGCGACGGAAGATAATCCTTTTTTCGGCAATCATTCTTATGGCCCAGGCGGCAACTATTAAAATGGTAAAAATGTAAGTAGCGACCATCTTATTGAATTCAAAAAGCTCCGAAGTCCATGGGAGAAAAATCAATGGGATAGTAAAAAAAAGAAGATAAAAAAGATATTTGATAACTTTTTCCATTGAAACTATAATATACCTGTAAAATTAATTATATGACAGGGACATTCAAGGGTGGTCATAAAATCGCTGTTGACCAATATCTTTCTAGACTTAAAGAAGAAAAATTAAGGAGGGAAGAACGAAGGTGGTTTCCAATTGACAGCGCTACAAATATTCCGGCCGAAGAAAATACCGAGGAAGATGTTATAACCCGGATTGAAGCAGATGCCGTAAAGAGGTCACTTACACAGTTGCCCAAAAGATGGAGAACGGTTGTAGAACTTCATATTGAGGAAGGACAGACACTAAAGGAAGTAGGAGAAGAATTGGGGGTATCAAGAAGTAGGGCTGGAAATATTCAGCAAGCTGCATTGCGTAGATTACGACAATTATTCCCAAGGGGTTCCGAGTCCGAAGGGGGGGTTGAAAGATAACGATCCTGTTTTAACTTGCCCTTTGCAAGTTTTTTTCTTCAAGTTATACTTCCTTTGCCCGATCTGATCGCCCTTCAAGATAAATGAAAGGGAATATATATGATATTAAATCGATTATTGGGTTTACTCTCGCATGATATAGGAATTGATTTGGGGACGGCAAATACTCTGGTTTATGTAAGAGGAAAGGGAATCGTAATTCGAGAGTCCTCCGCTGTTGCAAGACAAAGAAAGACAAAAGAAATTTTGGCGATCGGGTCGTCAGCCAAAAAGATGTTCGGTAAAACTCCAAATAACATTGAGGTAGTAATGCCCCTGAAAGACGGAGTGATCGCGGATTTTGATGCAACGGTATCAATGTTAAATTATTATATAAAGAAAGTTCACGAGAGTGGGACTTTAATACCCAAAATTCCGAAGCCTAAAGTTGTAATAGGAATTCCTTCAGGAGTTACTGAGGTTGAAAGAAGAGCGGTCGCAAAGGCCACGCTTAGTGCGGGGGCAAGAGAGGCTTATCTAATTGAGGAACCTATGGCAGCAGCTATTGGGGCTAAGCTGCCAGTTGAGGAGCCAGGTGGAACTTTTGTTGTTGATATTGGTGGAGGAACTACGGAAATTGCACTGATTAGTTTGGGGGGAATAGTTTTAGGTCGGTCAGTGCGGGTTGCCGGTAATGAAATGGATGAAGCTATATTAAATTACGTAAGATTGAAATATTCAGTTTTACTGGGTCTTCCGACTGCAGAGAACGTAAAAATTTCAATAGCCTCCGCGATATCGCAAGGTAAGGAAAAGTTTGCAGTAGTAAGAGGGCGGGATCTGGAAACTGGACTTCCTAAATCAATTAAACTTCGAAGCGATGAAGTCCGCGAAGCTTTGTCGGAAATCATTCAGCAGATTGTATTAAACATAAAAGATATTATTGAAGAAGCTCCGCCGGAGCTAACCGGGGATATAATGGAAAAAGGAATTGTTATGGCAGGAGGTGGTTCTCTTTTAAGCGGCATCGATAAAGTAATTGCACAAGAGACTAACGTTCCGGTGAGCGTTGCCGATGACCCTCTTACCTGTGTCGTCCGCGGCTGTGGCATGATTTTGGAAGATAGAAAATTGCTTTTGAAAATAAGAAGATGAGAAGTCAATCCTGGCTTATCTGGTTATTAAAAGGGGTTTTGCTTTTAAGTATCCTTACACTTTTTGCTCGGTTGACCGAACTCCAAGTCATTAAGGGAAGGTATTATAGAACCCTTGCCGAAGAAAATAGAGTTAGAAGGATTCCCATACCTGCTCCAAGAGGAATAATTTATGCCCGCGGCGGGGAAATTTTGGTTGGAAATGTAGGCTCAGTCCGCAAATATGAAATTGGTTCCAACTTTGCCCATGTAAGCGGAATTATTGGAGAAGTAAACGCTAACGAAGTCGGAAAGGTAGATCCGAAATGTCCAGATAAAGGACCGAAGCGTCTGGGTTCTCTGGTTGGCCGAGGAGGGTTAGAGGAGGAATATGACTGTAGGCTGAGGGGAATTGATGGCGAGCAACTTTTGGAGGTTGATACGGCAGAAAAGTTAATACGTGTTTTGGGGAAAAAAGATCCAATCTCCGGAGAAGATATCAAAACTAATATTGATTATGGACTTCAGAAAAAGGTAGCGGATCTAATTAATAATAAAAGAGGAGCGATAGTTGTATCAGATGGGCAGGGACAAATTTTAGCTCTTTATTCGTCTCCATCGTTTGACCCCAACCTTTTTCTTGGACAGGAAAATAGCGATAAAATTAATAAGATATTATCTGATAAAACTATTCCGCTTTTTAACAGGGTGATTGCCGGTACATACCATCCGGGGTCTGTCTTTAAAATTGTGGTAGCTACATCTGCACTGGAAGAAGGAAAAATTAACAAAGATTTTGTATACGACGACCCAGGAGTTATAACTGTAAACGGCTTTAATTATTCTAATTGGTATTTTAATCAGTATGGCGGAAGAGAGGGGGCTATTGGTTTAACAAGGGCCATTGCCAGGTCAACCGACACTTTTTTTTACAAAATTGGTGAGATGGTCGGGCCGGATCTAATCGCCAGCTGGGCGGACAAATTCGGACTGTCAAAAAAAACAGGCATTGATCTTCCTGGAGAAGTTGCCGGTTTTATACCGACTTCGGTATGGAAAGAAAGTTTTAAAGGAGAACGGTGGTTTCTGGGTAATACATATCATATGGCAATCGGACAGGGAGACGTTTCTTTGACTCCGCTTTCCGTAAATATGGAGACCTCGGTTATTGCTTCAAAGGGTTTTCTTTGCGAGCCAAGTATCGCTCATGAGCCAATTTGTAAAAAATTAGAAATAAAAGATAGTAATATAGAATTAATAAAAGAGGGGATGGTAGGGGCGTGTTCTAAAGGCGGAACAGCATTCCCTTTTTTTGATTTCAGGATCGGAGTGGCTTGTAAAACCGGGACTGCGGAAACGAATAAAAAAGAAGTTAACCACGCCTGGTTTACGGTTTTTGCTCCGATAGAATCGCCGATAATTGTGGTGACCGTACTAGTTGAAGAGGGTGGAGAGGGATCAAGTGTTGCAGCCCCTATCGCGAAAGATATTATGGATTATTACTTTAGTAACCACAAAGTCGATGACTGATATCATTGAATCGTTGATCCGTAAGGGTAAAGGTTACCCTGATAATTTAAAACAACTTTCTGATTGTCCTGAAAGATTATTTATAAAAGGAGAGATTAAAAAATCTGATAATTTAGCCATTGCAATTGTTGGGACAAGATTAATGACAGGGTATGGTAAGAGGGTTGCGTGGAGATTTTCGTATGAACTAGCCAAGGTAGGAATAACAATAGTTTCAGGATTAGCAAGAGGGATAGATACTGTTGCACACGAAGCTGCAATTGCCGCCGGTGGAAGAACAATTGCAGTTTTAGGGAATGGTCTTAATATAGTTTATCCTCCGGAGAATAAAAATTTATTTAATAGAATTATTAAAAGCGGGGCAGTGATTTCAGAATTTCCACCGGGAACAAAGCCTTTCGGAAAAAACTTTTTAGCCAGAAATAGAATTATAGCGGGTCTCTCTAAGGCTGTTTTAGTAGTCGAGGGGAGGAAAAAAAGCGGTACTTTATCAACCGCGACTTATGCCGCAAATTACGGTCGGGAAGTATTTGCAATTCCGGGCCCGATTGACTCTCCTTTTTCAGAAGCCCCATTATGGCTTATCGAAAACGGCGCAAGGATTGCAACCAAACCAGAAGATATACTGGATTCGTTGTTTTAATTTACAATTACCTTTACAATAAATGTTTAATGAATTTAATTATTGTTGAATCGCCGACTAAGGCCCGTACTTTAACCAGATTTTTGGGAACTAAGTTTATGGTTGAGGCTACAATGGGTCATATTATGGATCTACCCAAGAGCAAGATCGGTGTTGATATAGAGAATAACTTCAAACCTGAATATGTGGTTATGGAGGGAAAGGAAAAGGTGATCAAAGAAATTAAGAAATTAAGTGAAAAAGTGGATAAAGTTTTTCTTGCAACAGATCCGGACAGAGAAGGAGAAGCGATATCTTCGCACGTCAAAGACGTGCTTCAGTCAAATAACAAATTAAAAAGAATTGTTTTCCATGAGATCACAAAAGAGGCAGTAGATGAGGCTATTAAAAATCCCCGAGATATTGATGTTAATTTAGTTGATGCACAGATCGGGAGAAGAGTTTTAGATCGGCTGGTTGGATATAAATTATCACCTCTATTGTGGAGGAAAGTAAGACGTGGCCTTTCAGCCGGAAGAGTACAAACGGTAACTGTCCGACTTATTGTTGAAAGAGAAAGAGAAATTTTGGCATTTAAGACGGATGAATATTGGGAAATCTTTGCAACAGTTAAACAGTTAAACAGTTCAGCAGTTAACAGTAAATTTATTGTTCAACTAATTAAGATTGGGGACCAGAAAGCTGAGATTAAAGATCAAAAAACTGCCGAGACTGTAACTAACGAACTGAAAACTGCTTCATATGCTGTTCTTGATGTTAAAAAGAGAGAAGTCAGAAAAAATCCGTATCCTCCATTTACCACTTCGACAATGACACAAGCGGGAGTAAGAATTTTCGGCTGGTCGGCTAAAAAAACTATGATGATCGCCCAAAGGCTTTATGAAGGGGGATTAATTACTTATCACAGAACAGATTCAACTAATATTGCGGCAGTTGCAATTCAAAATACGCGGGAATTCATTGGCAAAAACTATGGCAATAATTATTTACCGCCGACTCCTCGATTTTACAAAACAAAGTCAAAAGTTGCACAAGAGGCGCATGAAGCCGTTCGTCCAACGAAGTTGGACACAATTTTCAATTTTCACCGCAAAGCGGGTTATTCATTTTCAATTTCCAATGAGGTAGAGAGCAGTGCTAAAAAACTTTATGAATTGATTTGGAAAAGATTTGTAGCCTGCCAGATGGCAGCAGCGGTTTATGACGAAACAACGATTGATGTAACTGCTGAACAGGTGAACAGTTTAACAGTTAAACTGTTTAACCGTTATTTACTTCGCGCAAGCGGTCAAATCATGAAATTCGATGGATGGCGTAAGTTATATCAGACAGAGATAGAGACAGAGATAGAGAAATTACCCGAGGTACAAAAAGACGAACAATTAACACTAATCAAAGTTGACCCGCAACAAAAGTTTACTCAGCCTCCTGCCAGATATAATGAGGCTTCGTTAATTAAAACTCTGGAAAAGTTAGGTATCGGCAGGCCTTCAACTTATGCTCCCACGATCAACACAATTCAAATTAGAAATTATGTAGAGAAAGAAGACAGGGCATTTAAACCGACTAATATAGGATTAGCAGTAAACGATTTCTTGATAGCTAACTTTCCGGATTTGTTTGAATATAAGTTTACGGCTCATATGGAAGACAATCTGGATAAAATAGCGAACGGAGAAATAAAATGGACAGATGTAATTTTGGAATTTTGGAATCCCTTTTCGGGTAAGCTAGCTAGCGTTCAAGATAATGCCGCTAGGGTGAAAATCGAAACTGAAAAGCTAGGTAAAGCTTGCCCCGAGTGCAACGAAGCCCGCCTTGCCGGAGATGAGTCGAGGCAGGGGGAATTGGTCATAAGAACTGGGCGTTTTGGAAAATTTATTTCCTGTTCCAGATTTCCGGATTGTAAATATACAGAGAAATTAGTCGAAAAAACTGGTATTGTTTGTCCTGTCTGCAAACAGGGGGATGTAATAATTAAAAAAAGTAAAAAAGGAAGAAAGTTCTATGGTTGCAGCCGCTACCCCGAGTGCAAGTTTGCCAGTTGGCAAAAACCAAATAAAGGTGATATAAAGACGGATAATATCTCCTGAATCTGTAAGAATTATACCTTCAAAGCTTAGATTTGATACGAAAAATTTTTTGTCTGAAATTGGGATTGATCCTTCTCCTCGGAATCCACATAGGGTTGTCGGCGATGAAGCTAGATGGCTGGGAGAAGTCCGAGCCTTTACCTCTGATTTAGGAAAGACAGCAGAAAGAGTGGTTACAGGTTTATATGCAGGAATTTTACACCCCGAAGCCAGCAAGATGTTGCTTTTAAAATCTATTTTGTATGTACAAGAAAGCCTTAGAGTTGAAAGGGGAGAAGGTTTATTGGAAGGTTCAATGTTAGCGCCTGAACAACGGGTAGCTCATCCGAAAGGAAATTTAGTTGATGGCACTTTGGGACTGGGTAATGAAAATCTTCATAATGTAATGGAAGTAGTAGATAGGACTTGTGGTACGGACTTTTTGGGTACTTATCTTTCGCTTATTAAATCTGTTGGTGGAGAAGTGTATCCGGATGTTAAGGTAAAATATTTGACAGAAGCCGCGTTAGCGATATCTAAAGAGCTGGTCAGGCAATCTTACATAAGAAACGGCTTTATAGTTCCTGATTTAAAACTATATGACTCTTCTAATACTCTTGTTACCCAAATTGACGCAATCAATTTTCAAACCGCTCCGCAACTTATTACTTCATATGAGGATTATTTCGTAAGCGGAGTTAATTATGGATTTTTATCTATTAAAATGCCGTTCCGCGATCGACATATAACCGGAGCTAGACAGTTAAGATCACCAAGAAGAGAGGACAGAGTCCAGTCGCAACAACAAATGGCGACACACGCTTTGGCTTTATATGGTAAAGGAGCACAAAAAAACCTGCTCCCGCGCTATGTTGATTATATTTATTTAAGAGGGAGTCATGACACTCGAGTTATGAGGGAAGAAATAGATTTAACTTATGTAAATAGGTGGTGGATTATTTGCATCAAGTTGGTGGCCTTTGGGCGAACGGCGATATTTGGATGGGTCGGGAAGGTAATAATAGAATGAATCAATTAATTGGGCTTTTTCATATTTTGGAAATTCATGGTGACGAACTTGAGAATGAGGAAGCAAAACGTTCTGATAGATTGAGACGTTCAATTGAAGAATTCAGAATAACCATGAAAGGGGCAGAATTTGGCCAGGAGGGAACGTTTTCTGAAAATGGCAAATAACTCATTAATTGACAAATTTCCTAAGGAAGAAAAACTAAACGGTGTATTTAAGAGGTGTATTTAAGATTGGATGTTCCGTGCCCATCAGGGCAAGTTATAGAGGGAGGAATATCTTCTCCGGCTCTAAATCTTAGTTCGTGGGTTACCTCGGTATTAGGAAAAAGTTTATTTAGTATCCCTAGAACGGGATTTTCCGTAAGCGGATGAATACACTTGTAAACCGCGAGAATAGTTTTTTCTCCTTCCGCTCTTTCCACTAATGAAATCAACTATATACTCCTCATAGATTCCTTGTCAAGCACGGAATGACAATTTGTGTCAGTAGCTCTGAATAGTTACATAACTGATTTGGCGTTGACAGAAATATAGAAATTCTGTATTATAGAAAATATGCAGCAGCTGGTAAGAGAGGAAATAGTCAGATTACAACCCAAAGGTGTTTTTACCATACCCAAAAAATTAAGGGAAGGACTTTTTGATGATTTTGGCATTGCCAAAATTAAAAGGGTAGGCAGAAGATTGATTGTTGAACCTGTTCGCACACTTACCTACCCTGTGAGAAGCTATACGGACAGCGACTTGAAGGGTTTCTTTGAATTAGATGAAAAAGAATCAAAAATTCTCAAAGATAAAGGTCTTATTTAATGCCTCGGTAGTTCTCGCTGGTTTAAGATCTCCTTCCGGTGGTTCAGCCAAGCTATTGGATTATTCAGAAAAAAGGGAAATTGATTCATGTATTAGTGAAATTATTTTTGATGAAATAATAAGAAATGCTGAAAAAATAGATTTAACTAAAAGTTATATTGCAGAAAAGTGTATCAAGTTATTTGAGAAAATTATTCCGTCCCCAAGTGAAAAATTGGTAAATAAATATAAAAAAATTGTAATTGATGAAGGTGACGCTCATGTTCTAGCCTCATATGACGAAGAGAAAATAAAATATCTCGTGACTTTGGATAAAAAGCACTTATTGATTTTAAAAGGTAAAATATGGGGATTAAAAATCGTAACTCCGGGTGAGTTGATACAACTTTTATCCAAATAAGAAGAACAATTTTGTCAAACTGCCACTTGAAGTTATTATTAAATTTGTGTAAAAAAACTCCTAGTTGATTTTTTAATCTCTCTCTGTTAAAAAGTCTTTAATCATGAGTTATGGTACAGAAAGAGTTTTGGTTTTAGCTCGCGAAAAAATTTTTACCCCAAATAGCTGGAGAGGTGTAAATTCAGATAGAGAACATATTCAAAAAGTAATTTTACTTACACAAAGTGATGCCGAATTTAAAGAAAGAGACAGTGTTGAAGAGGATCCAAGTATGAAGCAAATAATTCCGTATCTTGTTTTCCGCTACAAGGACAGGTATTTCCTTATGCAGAGATCTGGTGAAGGAAAAGAACGTAGATTGCACAATAAGTTTTCATTAGGGATAGGGGGTCATATTCGTGAGGAAGATGTCGGTAGTGAGAATGTTTTCAAGTGGGCAGAGAGAGAGTTTCATGAAGAAGTTTCTTATCCAGGAAAATTTACAACAGAAATTTTAGGTTTATTAAATGACGATGAGACTGATAAGGTAGGGAATGTTCATTTGGGGATATTAATTTTAGTAGAAGGCGATTCACCTGAAATTAAAATCAGAGACGAGCATAAATCTGGTCAACTATTACCGCTAAATGGGATTGGTGAACACCGTGAGGAAATGGAAAGTTGGAGTAAGTTTGTATATGATTATCTAGTTGACCAAGCAATGAAATGATACTTTCTGATAGAGATATTTTAAGGAGTTTGAAAAATGGTGATTTAAAAATTGAACCGTTTGATAGAGATTTGCTCCAGCCTTCAACAGTTGATTTTCGCCTAGACCATAAAATCCGCGTTTTTGATAATTGGCAGATTAGTTTGATAGACTTGGCAGAGAGAAAAGATGTTTCTCGGGCAGTTGATATTGGAGAAGGTGGATTTTTTGTTATTCATCCGGGGGAGTTTATTTTAGGTTCAACTGTAGAGCGGATTAAGATACCTAGAGATATCGCAGCTAAAGTTGAGGGTAAAAGTTCACTTGGGAGATTGGGTTTGATTATCCATGCAACGGCGGGATATTTGGACCCGGGTTTCAAAGGTAATGTAACTTTAGAAATGTCGAATCTTTCGCGTTTGTCAATAAAACTTTACGCAGGAATGAAAATTTGTCAGGTCGCTTTCCTTAAGATGTCTTCACCAGTAATGATCCCTTACGGCAGTAAAAAACTCGGAAGCAAATACCAAGATCAGCGTGGCCCTACATCAAGTAAAATCTGGAAAGATTTTAATCACAAACAGAAATGAATTTCGGATATTCTTTTCCATATAAACCCGAAAGTTTTACTCCGGAGGAAAGAAAAGTATTATCTTTATTTTTTACAAACTACGATAAGCCTGTATTTGCCATACATAATCTTCCTCAAGAAGTAGTTGGCGCAATGTTTTCCCGCTATTCAAGAACAACGAAAAGCATAAGAAGGGTGTTTTTAGACGAGTTCTGGTCCGCGGATGAATTGGGGATAAAGAAATTTTCTTCGTTTGACAATAAAGCATATGAGAAGGCGAAAGAAAGGACTCGCGATTTTTATAGAAAGGTTTTTGCTGAATATGGCGATGACTCAGTAATTCAAATGGGCAGCGTTCATATTGCCTTTGAATTCGTGTCACAGCTAATAGGGGCAAAAGCAATTGAAGATCAAAGAGTAGCATCTGCCTATATCGCAAAATCCACACGTTATGTAGATTTCAGGTCAAAGGTAAACGACCATTTCCTTTTTGTTGAACCGCCGGAAATTATGAGCTCACGTTTTGCGAAAGAATTTTTAACTTGGAATAAGTTACTTTTTGACGCGTACTCAAGGTACATTCCTGTCGTTATTGAGTATCTGTCTAAAAAATATCCGCTAAATGCCCAAAAAATTGAAGATACAAAAAACGGAAAATTGATCTCGTTTAATAATTTGAATGATTACGATAAAGTGATAGTGCGAAGTGCTCACGAGAGGGCACTTAAAGCAAAAGCGCTGGACCTAATGAGGTTTTTTCTGCCGTCAACTACTGCAGTAAATCTGGGAGCGCACTTTTCAGGTCAGGCAACGGAGACAACAATTAATAAGATGCTTTCTTCGCCATTTTCAGAAGTAAGATTTTTAGGAGCGATGGCATTGAAAGAACTCGTAAAGATTTTTCCAAATTTTTTGCAAAATATAGGAAATTCTTTTGGGAAAATAGCCAGAGACTATAGAAAAGAAGTAAGAAATAAGATGCTGGAAACTAGTGGCAGATGGGAGAGGAAAATTAGTAATATTGGCAATAAGAATTCAGTTAGGATTATTAACTGGGATAAAGACGCGGATGTAAAAATTGCCTCACAAATTTTATTTACGGGATCTTATAGAAATCTATCCAAGGAACAAATTTATAAATGGGCGCAGGGTGTTAAGAAAAAAGAAGGTAAAGTATGGAGTCCGACTTTGGTAAAGATTATTTATCAATCTCTGCCCGATAGAAAATCCAAAGGAAGGAACCGGCGTCAAAAATTACCAAGAGCCTTCGAACACGCCTATATAGAGATTGAGTTTTATACGGATATGGGAACATACAATGATTTGCAAAGAAATCGTTTGAGCTCGACTGAAAAACAGGCGATAGCTGCCGATGATGTTTATATTCCTTCGGAATACATGGATATGGAGAATCTTTTAGATGAATATAAACGTTTGGCGGAAAATACCAGAAAACTTCACAACAAAATGTTTAAAACAAAATTTTTGAGAGATGCGGCGGAGTATATCTCGATAATGGGAAATAAAATACGATTTAATGTTAAGGCAAATTTGAGACAGTGGGTTTTCTTTGCAGAACTAAGGACTATTGCTGGAGGTCATCCGACCTACAGGTATGCACTTCAGGAAGCAACACGTCAGATAATTGCCAAAATGCCTTTTACAAAAGAATTATTTGCCCATGTTGACTGGACGTCGGATTACGGCTTAGGACGTTTAAAAGCAGAGATAAGAACTCAAGAGGAGCTAGCTAAATTGAAGGAAAAAAAATGAGTGAAAGAGGACATCTTCATGAAGAAAGTGGATTATGGGAGAGAGCTCGAGATGTTCATAGAGATCTGGCTAAAAAATATGGATGGGAAATTGTAAACGCGAATCAGTTGGAAGGAAGGGTAGAGAAAGATATCTAGAAAGTTGTTCAAAGTAAATTATTTAGTTCGTAGATTTATCTAAATATGGGATTGTTACAAGAAGGAGACTCTTTATTTGTAGTTAATTATACAAGCGAGAGTAATAGATTTAAATATTTACCAAGGGTGAGACTGGGAGATTGTCCCGAACACGGGAGTGTTATGGCAGTTAGAATCTGTGACTCTGGGGTTTATGTTTGTCCACATACACAGCACTCAAAAAGCAGTGCTACCCCGAGAGATTTTGCTCCCGGAAGACGTAGGTAGAGAATTAACTCATGAGATAACTTACATTTTGTCATCTTGACATTTTGTACAATTGGAATATATTAAAGTTAATATGAAAGTGATTTCGGCAAGTGAGGCGAGAAATAATTTTTCGGAGATTTTATCCCTAGTCGCTTTTAGAGGCGAAGAGTTTGAAATTAAAAGAAAGGGTAAAATTCTAGCGGCAATTGTCCCAAAAAAGAATGCTTCTAAAAAGAAGAGTGAAATCAGAAATAAACTTAAAGCTATTGATGAACTTTCTCAAATTTCTCTAAAAATTCCTGATAACTGGGAAGAAGTCGAGAAACTTTTGTCCGACTTACACGACCCGCATATATAAATTGTATTAAAATGATCTACATAGATACTAATGTTTTTATCTATGCCAATGATAAAGGAAGCAGATTTTACAAAAACGCTGTTTCTCTTTTGAAGTTGCTTGCCTCTAAAGATCTAAACATAACCACATCTACCGAAGCTTTCCAAGAAATAGTTCATGTTGCCAAGAAGTTAAAACAAGTTGTCCGGGGTGTTGAGCTATGCGATAAAATTCTGAAGGTTATTCCGAACCCTATATCAATAGATTTGGTTATTATAAAAAAATTTCTTAAAATGATTAAAATATATCCCTTTTTAGAAAGTAGAGATTTGTTACATCTTGCCGTTTGTTTAGAAAAAAAGGCTGACTCACTAATTACAGAAGATGAAAAACTAAGGAGGGTAAAAGGAATTAGGTGTTATTCAATAGTAAGGGCATTAGAGCAATATGGACAGAATTCTTGAATTAATCAAACTTGAAGAAAAAAGACAAAGAGAAACTCTAATGATGATTCCGTCGGAGAATTATACCTATCCTGAGGTTCGGGCAGCTGTCGGATCCGTTTTAATGCACAAATACGCCGAAGGCCAGCCGTTTAAAAGGTATTACCAAGGAAATGTAAATATGGATCAGGTAGAATCCCTTTGCGAAACGCGCGCGTTGCAAGCTTTTAATCTTGATCCTAAAAAATGGGCTGTCAATGTTCAACCATACTCGGGAACTCCTGCTAACTTGGCAGTTTATGTAACTCTTTTAACGCCTGGAGACAAAATTATGGCTATGTATTTGCCGGACGGCGGGCATTTATCTCACGGCTGGGAATATAAGGGTAAAAAAATTACTTTTACGTCAAAGATCTTTAACATAGATTTTTATCATGTCGATGCAAAAACTCGAGTTTTTGATTATGAAAAAATTGCTTTTCAAGCTAAGAAATTTAGACCTAAACTTTTAATATCAGGTGGAACTGCATATCCTCGTGAAATTGACCATAAGGAAATGGACAAAATCGCGAAAAGTGTGGGTGCGTATTATCTTGCCGATATTGCGCACGAAGCGGGGCTTGTTGCAGCCGGCGTTAATAAATCTCCTTTCCCGTATGCTGATGTAGTAACAATGACGACTCATAAAACACTCCGTGGCCCTAGGGGGGCAATTGTTTTTATCAGAAAAGAGTTTGAAAGCGATCTTGACTCCGCAATATTTCCGGGACTCCAGGGTGGGCCACATCTTCATACCATTAGTGGGATCGCGATAGCTTTGGAAAAAACAAAGCACACAGAATTTAAAAAGTATGCTATTCAAGTGATTAAAAACGCACAACTTTTGGCAAAAATACTTAGTGAAAACAAATTCGATGTAGTAAGCGGTGGAACTGATAAACATTTAGTATTAGTGGATTTACGGAGCAAGAAAATAAATGGCTGGTTTGCGGCCTGGGCTTTGGAAAGAGCTGGTATTGTTGCCAACAGGAATACTGTTCCTTACGATACTGCATCGCCTTATTACCCATCAGGTTTGCGTCTTGGTACTCCTGCGATAACTGCTCGGGGAATGAAGGAAAAAGAAGTAGGGTTAATTACCGACTGGATAGTGAAAGTTATTAATTATCTGGGAGAAAGAGAAATTCCTGAAGATAAGGATAAAAGAAATGGGATTCTAAAAGAATTTAAAGACAAAATAAGTACGGATAAATTTTTATTAAATATTGCCTCAGAAGTAAAAAAACTCTGCCTAAAATTCCCCATAAAATAATGAGACAAGTTGTTGTAACCGGAAGTATTTCTTATGACCATATTATGGATATACCGGCGCTATTTTCTGACTATATAATGCCGGATAAAATCCACATTCTTAATGTCAGTTTTTACGCAAATAAAATGCGGCGCGAAATGGGAGGAACCGGGGGCAACATTGCTTATACCTTGGCACTTCTTGGCATGAAACCAGTTCTATTATCAGCAGTTGGTTCTGATTTTGATAAATATAAAAGATTTTTAGATAAATCCGGTGTCGAAACCCACTATATAAAACTTTTCCAGAAAGTAACATGCTCTACCGGATTTTGTATGACCGATAGAAATGATAATCAAATATGGGGTTTTTCCGGCGGTGCTTTAGACTTTAATGATAAACTAAGCCTCAGAAGTTTTGTAAAAAGCAATCCCTTTGTGGTGCTTTCTCCATCCGGAATTAACGGAATTACTCACTTTATTGATGAATGCGCGGAGCTTAAACTCGACTTTATGTTTGACCCAGCGTTTTATATACCCACCCTAAAAATTGATGTTTTAAAAAAGGGGATTAAATTCTGCAAAATTTTAATTGGTAATGATTATGAAATAACACAACTTAAAAAAAGAACAGGGTTAGATGACAAAAGATTTTTAAAAAACGGAAAGATTATTATAACAACACTGGGCAAAAAAGGATCGAAAATTCAAAAAGACAGAAAAACTTTTCTTATTCCTGCGGCAAAACCTAAAAATGAAATTGATCCGACAGGCGCAGGAGATGCTTTTAGGGCCGGTTTTTTGGCGGGTTATCTTAGAGGGTTTTCTTTAGATGTTTGTGGAAAGATGGGAAGCATTTCATCAGTCTATACTGTAGAAAAATATGGAACTACAACCCATAAATTTAATAAAAAGGACTTTGAGTTAAGATTTAAAAAAAATTTCGGAATTGATTTAACTTTGTAGCTAACCTAAAATAGGAAAAACTAAATGACCGTTAAATACGATATTTTAGATTTAAAATTGGCAAAGTTTGGCAAAAAGAAAATAGAGTGGGCAGGTCTTCAAATGCCGGTTTTACAAGTTATAGGAAAAAGATTCGCCAAAGAAAAAACATTGAAATCAGTAAATATTGGCGCTTGCCTCCATGTCACTGCGGAAACCGCAAATTTGATGCTAGCCTTAAAATCCGGAGGGGCGCAAATTAGTCTTTGTGCAAGTAACCCCCTATCGACTCAGGACGAAGTTGCAGCATCTCTAGTCAAAGATTTCGAAATCTCTGTATTTGCAATCAAGGGGGAAAACAACAGTTTATACTATGAACATTTAAATAAAGTACTGGATACCAACCCCGAAATTACCATGGATGACGGAGCAGATTTAGTTACTCTCCTTCATACAAAAAGAGTTAGTCAGATAAAAAATGTAATTGGATCCAGTGAAGAAACAACAACAGGGGTCATAAGGCTTCGGGCAATGGAAAAAGACGGCAGTCTTAAGCTGCCGGTTATGGCAGTAAATGATAGTGATACCAAACACCTTTTTGACAACCGTTATGGTACCGGGCAATCAACAATTGATGGTATTTTAAGGTCGACAAATATTCTTCTTGCGGGTAAAACGATTGTTGTAGCCGGTTATGGCTGGTGTTCGAGGGGCATAGCCAACAAAGTCCGGGGAATGGGAGCAAACGTCATAGTCACAGAAGTTGACCCTGTTAAGGCATTGGAGGCCTATATGGATGGATTCCGCGTTATGCCCATGAATGCGGCTGCCCGCCTCGGCAGGATTTTTATAACAGCAACAGGTGACAAAAATGTTGTTACAGTTAGTCACATGAAGTTAATGCAAAGCGGGGCTATCTTAGCTAATTCGGGACATTTTAATGTTGAAATTGAGGTAGACAAACTAATTAAAAGTGCAAAAGAGAAGAGGTTAATAAGAGAAAATCTAGAAGAATATACGCTCAAAGATGGTAAGAAAATATATATTTTGGCTGAAGGAAGGCTTGTCAATCTTGCAGCAGCCGAGGGTCATCCTGCCGAAGTCATGGACTTAAGCTTTTCCAATCAGGCTTTGGCAGCAGAATGGTTTGTCGAAAATAAAAATAAACTAGCGGTAAAGGTATATAAGCTTCCAATCAATCTTGATACTAAGGTTGCAGAACTTAAACTTGAGGCGATGGATATAAAAATTGATGCGCTGACTCCTGAGCAAAAGAAATATTTGCAAAGTTGGCAAGAGGGAACCTAATGGGTTGTGCCGGTTAATTTGGCCAAGTAAGATGAGCAGGATATGGTCTAATCACCGTTCTCTTCTTTGAAAACCTGGTTTTTCCCGCCATAGTATTTTATTTTCATCAGAGCCTCCCGCAGGACGCCAGCCTTGAATTGGAGAGATACCTGTAAAAGTCGACCTTCTGCCGAGAATTTCATTACATCTGCTAATTTCTTCCCCAGAACATTCTAATTTATAATCTAATATTGTTTCTGGGTTGCCACGGCGGGGGCATCGTGGACAAACATAAATAAGTTTTTGCATCAGTTATATTATATAATCAGCTTTCAATGGGAATCATTTTTGACGGCAGAAAGTTTGCAAAAAAGAAAGAAAAGTTACTTAGTTATAAAGTTACTAGGTTGCTAGGAAAAGGTGTAAAACCAAAATTGGTTTCGATTTTGGTGGGGAACGATCCGGGAAGCAAGCTTTATATTTCTTTGAAAAAGAAAGCTGCAGAGCGGGTTGGAATAGTGTTTGAGGTAGTAAAATTTGAGGAAAGTGCTTTAGTAGACCAAATCAGTTCAGCAGTTAAACAGTTTAGCAGTGATAGTAGTGTTTATGGAATTATGGTTCAGTTGCCACTTCCGGAAAAGTTTAGAGATAGAGATAGAGACAGAGTTTTAAATTCAATTGCTTACGAAAAAGATGTGGATGGTTTGAGAGAAAATAGTCCTTTTTTACCGGCCACTGTCAAGGCGATTTTGTCAATAATCGATGAAGCAAAAAAACTCTTGAACCCACCAATTCGGCGGGCAGGCTTGAACTATTGTGTTGTTGGTGCGACAGGAATGGTCGGGCTTCCTCTGGTGAAAGAGCTGAAGAAATTGGGTAACGAGGTTATCGGATGTAACAGTAAAACTTCAAATCTTAAATATCAAACTTCAAAAGCAGATGTCTTAATAAGCGCTACAGGAGTGCCGAATTTGATACAGGGATATATGGTAAAAAAAGGAGCAATTGTAATTGATGTCGGTTCACCAAAAGGAGACGTAGACCCTTCGGCTGCGCTCAGGGCAAGTTTTTTCACACCTGTTCCGGGAGGAGTGGGCCCAGTAACCGTTGTTTCACTTTTGGAAAATCTGGTTGACGTAGTGAATAGTGTTGTTATATAATTTATCAACAATAAACACACATCTGTCGGGATACCTCCTGATTTACTTCTGACAGATGGCGGACTAAGGAGGTAAACAAATGGCTATAAATGTCACATTAGAAGAACTACTTGAAGCAGGGGCGCATTTTGGCCACCAAGTTAAAAGGTGGAATCCAAAGATGAGCCCATTTATCTATGGCAAGCAGGACGGAGTTCATGTATTTGATTTGGTAAAAACCCGCGAAGCACTTCTAGCCGCTTTGGAAGTTCTTAAGGATTATAAAAAACAAGGAAAGGTTGTTCTTTTTGTCGGAACTAAAAATCAAGCCAGAGAAATTGTCAAAAAGGTTGCTGAAGAGGTTGGTTGCCCTTATGTCGTTGAGCGTTGGCTTGGAGGAACTTTAACAAACTTCGAGCAGATAAGACGAACCGTGAGAAGACTCCAGGATTTAAAAAAGAAGGTGACGGGAGGCGAGTTTGAGAACTACACAAAAAAGGAAAAACTCGGTATTGCGCAGGATATTGATAAAATGCAAAGATCTTTCGGCGGTATTACCTCTTTAGAAAAGTTACCCGACTTATTGTTTATCATAGATACCCATAAAGAAAATACCGCAGTTAGGGAGGCAAATTATGTGGGAGTTAAAACAATGGGAATTGTTGACTCGAACTCAGATCCTGAAATAATAACCTGGCCGATTCCCATGAATGACGATTCCAATAAATCTATAGAGTTAGTGATGGAGTTGGTAAGACAGGTTCTAACAGTAAAAAGCAAAGGCAAGAGTAAGAAATGAAAATTACGACCGAGCAAATTAGAAAACTTCGTGAACAAACAGGCGCTCCGGTATTGCGGGTAAAGAAAGTTCTTGAAGAGTTTAATGGGAACGAAAAGAAAGCACGTGATCTTTTAACAAAAGAAGGTTTTGAAAAAATAGCAAAGCGTGAGGGTAGAGAAACTGGCCAGGGAATTATAACAACATACCTTCACCACAATAAAAAAATCGCCAGTTTTATAGAACTTTTTTGTGAAACCGATTTTGTTGCCAGAAATGAACTTTTTGAAAACCTTGGTAGAGAACTTGCAATGCAGGTAGCCTCGATGAATCCGAAAAATGTTAAAGATCTTGAATCCCAGGAGTTTATTAAAGATCCAGCCAAAAAAATATCCGATTTGGTAAAAGAGGTCATTGTTAAAACAGGAGAGAATATTCGCATCGGTCGCATTTTTCGTGTAGAATTAGGTAAGTAATGGATCAAACAAAACTTCAAGCCAGAATGCATCAAGCTCTTGATATTGTTGTAAAAGATCTTTCTTCAATAAGAACAGGTAAAGCTGCTTCATCTTTAGTCGAAGATTTGATGGTTCGGGTATACGGAGGGACACAAAATCTCAAGATTGTAGAACTAGCCACCATTAGTGCTCCTGGTCCTGAGGCTTTAGTTATTGACCCTTGGGATAAATCAATAATCGGTGAAATCCGGCAAGGAATTCAGGCGGCTAATATCGGTATGAACCCGGTTATCGATGGACAAATTATTAGAGTTAACTTGCCTCCGCTTACGACCGAAGACAGAGAAAGATACGTAAAGCTTTTATCAGTTAAGCTTGAAGCCGGCAAGATTACAGTAAGGCAAATTAGAGGGGATGAGATGCACAAAATTAAAAAGGAGTTCGAAGAAAAAGATATCTCCGAGGATGATAAATTTAATCAGGAAAAGGAGTTGCAGGAGACAATTGATGAGTTTATAGCAAAAATTGAGGAAATCGGAGAAAAAAAGAAGCAGGAACTTCTCCAGATTTAAGTAACTAATTCGGAATCAGACAGGTGGAATTTGTTGCGGACCGCCTTAAGCTGTGGGTACTGGATCGTGTTTAAAATCAATAGTGAAATCACGGCTGGATATATTCACATCTATCTGTACTAAGCTCCCGTCGGGCATTCGGTCAATGGGGTGTGAAACTTGCCGGAGTTTTACTACTACTTCTTGGGCTTGGCGGGGTTCAACTGGGACATCGCCTTGGTCGACAGCAGGTAACTGATTTGAGTGTTCCCTTCTATTCCCGGTCACTGCCAACTTCAGTTGATCCCCCCGGCCCTCAAGAAGTGTCAATAATTAAGGGCGTCAGTGTTTCGTGAAGATAGCCACCTTTCTTATCTTGTTGAGGCTGCTGGCTGAGTTTGTCTAAGGCAGCACCAAGCGGACCTGCAGTTACGGCTCCCACAGCAACACCTCTAAGGAAATTCCTTCGTGCATCTGGATCAATATCTGCAGCCATATTCCTAATTTATTATGATACACTTAAATAATGTTAACTACAATTTTGGTATTTTTGGTTGTTTTGTCAATCTTAGTTTTAATTCATGAATTCGGGCATTTTGTTGTGGCCAAACGATCGGGCGTCTTGGTCGAAGAATTCGGCTTCGGTATCCCGCCGAGAGTTTTCGGAATAAAAAAAGGCGAGACAATTTATTCTATTAATCTCTTACCCTTCGGGGGCTTCGTTAGACTTCATGGTGAGAATACGGAAGATGGGGTAACTGACTCCAAACGCGCGTTTATCAACAAGTCTAAAAAAGCGCGTATAGCAATTATTGTTGCCGGGGTTTTTATGAACTTTATTTTAGCTGTCGTTACTTTTTCCATAGTCTACTTCTTTTCGGGTATTCCCAGAGAAACTAAAAACGTCAAGATTTCAGAAGTAGCCCAAAATTCGCCGGCTGAAAAGGCAGGACTTTTGGCAGGGGATATTATTCGGAAAGTTGAAGACCGTCAAGTTTACAACACCGATGATTTTATAAAGTTAGTGGAAGGGAGCAAGGGAAGTGAGGTAAGAATAGAGATAGAAAGGGGGCCAGAGATGAAAATTGTTTTGGCTTCCCCTCGTGCGAATCCTCCGGAAGGGGAAGGACCCCTGGGCGTGGTCATATCGACGACTGAAATTTATTTCCCTCCACCTTTGATAAGGCCTTTTGTGGGTATATATTACGGATTTAAAGATAGTTTAACTTGGGGAAAGACCGTAATTTTAGGCTTTGTAAAGATAATTATCGACTTGACTCGCGGCACGATACCCAAAGACGTGGCTGGGCCGGTAGGGATATTCGCCATAACTAGTCAAGCTCAGAAGTTTGGAATTTTAGCCGTCATAAATCTAATGGGGATTTTGTCTGTAAACTTGGCAGTTTTAAATATTTTTCCCTTTCCGGCTCTTGATGGGGGAAGGCTCTTGTTTGTAGTAATTGAGGCAATTGCGGGAAGAAAGGTTTTACCTAAAGTAGAATCGACAATTCATACGGTCGGAATGATTATCTTACTTTTACTTATTTTTGCAATAACAGCCCACGATATTCAAAGGTTAATCGCTGCCGGCTCCATCTCCGGCTTTATAGATTCCATATTGAAGTAAGTAATTCTGGATAGTATTTTTGGAGAATGTTTGGTATATTTTGAGGTATGCTGCAAAGCTAAATTTTTCTAAATATTTAGGTCCGTTCCTCGAAAATAATCAACCCCTCACTTTGTTTAAATGTTATTTCGAATGAATCAAAAACATCTTTTCTTCCTAGAAGTGGGGGAACATCTTCTATAAGCGCCCAAGCTACTTCACAAGGGAATTCACGACTACCGATACGCATCCGGACATTTTTGTATACGACCGGGATACTGCCTCTGATACCTCCCAAGCTCTTTACTCCATTATCACTTATTTGAAAGCCTAGTATTTTACCAATTGATAGAGGGATAAGTGTAATATCAGCTCCAGAGTCAATATAGGGCCTAAAGTGAACCCATTCGTTTTCTGAAGTTTTTATGAGAACTTCGGCAACCGGTCTACCTACTTTTTTCTCTCCAGCAAGTTGATATTTATACCTGAAGGTTATCATCTAATAATTTTAAGGACGAGCATTTCGTGAGGCGGCTCTTTTACTAAAAGTATATTTTTACTTCTGGATTTATTTTTAGCTTTTTTGTAGACACTTTCAGCGTCTTTACCATGGGCTACTATTTTTTTGTTTGCAATGGCAATCCACTCGTTTTCATAAGCAGAAGTATTTACTTTAAGCGAAAATTCGTAGTTGGATAATTTTTTTTGCCTGGCTTTCATTGTTTAAAGTGTAGCATTCCTGATCAAGTTTTGCTATATTTGATTCATGCTGCAAAGCAAACTGTTTCCGAAAACTAAAAAAGAAGCGCCAAAGGAGGCAGAAAGTGCCAATCACAGACTTCTGGTTCAGGCGGGCTATGTCTGTATGCTAATGTCTGGTGTTTATACATATTTACCGTTGGGACTTAGAGTTCTAAATAAAATATCTCAAATCGTTCGGGAGGAAATGGATAAAATCGACGGAAAAGAGGTTTTGATGCCTTTAATGCACCCGTCATCCCTATGGAAACAAACCAGAGGATGGGATAGTATAGACGTTCTTTTTAAAGTAAAAAGCCGTACTAAAAAAGAGTACGCTCTGGCCCAAAGCCACGAAGAAGTTGTAACCCCTCTGGCAAAAGAATTTATTCGAAGTTTCAAAGATTTGCCTTTAAGTCTTTATCATATTCAGTGGAAATTCAGAGACGAATTAAGATCAAAATCAGGAATACTTAGGGGGCGGGAATTTCTTATGAAAGATTTATACAGTTGGCATATTAACCAAAAAGATTTTGATGAATATTACAAACACGCAAAGGATGCCTACTTGAAAGTATTTAAAAGAGTAGGACTTACTGCCAAAGTAACGGAAGCTTCTGGAGGAAGTTTTTCAGAAAAAATATCATACGAGTTTGAAGTTTTAACTGATGCAGGAGAAGCAAACACCCTTTATTGTGACAGTTGTGATTTTTGTGTAAATATCGATGATATTAAAAAGTATAAAGAAGGTGATACTTGTCCCAGGTGCTCAAACAATAAGTTAAAACCGGCTAAAGCTTCCGAGGTTGGCAATGTTTTTGATCTGGGGCAAAAGTATACAAAAGCATTTGACTTACAAGTTACAGACGAAAAAGGCGAAAAAGTTTATCCGATAATGGGTTGTTATGGAATTGGTATTAGTCGGACAATGGGTGTAGTAGTTGAGAAATATCATGACGAAAGGGGTATAATTTGGCCTGAAGAAATTGCTCCGTTTGATGCCCATTTATTGCAACTACATGGAGGTAAGGCAGATAAAATTTATAAAAAATTAATTGATAGCGGAATAGATGTTTTATGTGATGATCGGAATGTTTCGGCAGGAGAAAAATTTGCAGACGCGGATTTAATCGGAATTCCGGTCCGTTTAGTTGTTTCTAAAGAAACCCTTCGGCGAGGCTCAAGGCAAGCAGGCGATAAGATTGAATGGAAAAAACGGAACAGCCAGCAAGTAGAACTTATTTCGATCGAAGAAATTATAAAACGCTTACAATAGCCCCTTGTCATCAAAAACTTATCCTCTTATACTAAAACCGCAATGGAGGGTTGTGTTTTTTGTAAGATAGTCAGAGGGGAATTGCCATCTCGAAAAGAATATGAAAACGATGATGTGATTGCTTTTCGAAATATCAAGCCAGCCGCAAGCATTCATTTGCTTATAATTCCCAAAAAACATATTTTTACATTTCACGAAATGAGTCAAAAAGACGGAAAAGTTTTTTTAGAGATGATGAAAGCAGCGCAGAGACTTATTCAAAAGATGAAGTTGGAAGAGGGATATAAGTTAATTATCAATGGGGGAGAGTATCAATTTGTGCCGCATCTCCATTGGCATTTATTGGCGGGTGAGATACCTGAGAATTTTGCAAAGAATTTATGATAGCGAGTACTATTACACAAAAAATTGCGGAGGCTTTAATAAAACACGATGAAGTCAGATTGTCAACTCTTCGACTTTTATCGTCTGCTTTAAACTATGAAAAGATTGCAAAACAACATGAATTATCTGAAGAAGAAGAGCTGATTGTTGTTCGGCAGGAGGCTAAGAAGAGGAAAGAGTCTATTGAAGCATATAACCGGTTCAATGCAAAAGACAGAGCTCAGAGAGAAAGCCAAGAGCTTGGCATTCTGGAAGAGTTTTTGCCTAGAGAATTATCGAATAAAGAAATTGAAAAACTTGTTGGGAAGGCGATTAATAAAACTGATGCCCAGGAAATTTCGGACATGGGTAAAATTATAGGTATGGTTGTTGGAGAGGCCAAAGGAAGGGCTGACGGAGTAAAGGTAGCTCAAATTGTTAAATCTAAACTTGGCAAATGATTTCTGTTGAAGTGTATAAACAGTCAAATTTTCCGGTAAGCTCGGCTAAAATAAAAAAAGCTGTTACAAAAGTTTTAACCGAGAATGGTATTATTTCGGACTCTGAGGTAAGCGTTGCCATAGTCGGAGATAAAAAAATGGCGGAACTTGGGTATAAAGAGCATCCCGTGTTATCTTATCTTTCGACAGAGACCAAGAAAATGTTTGTTTTTCCACCGGACGGGAAAATGCATTTGGGTGAAATAGTTATCTCTTTCAAGTATGCAGTTGACGAATCCAATGAAACAGGAAGGTTGATTGATGAAATAGTAGTTGACTGGGCTGAGCATGGAGCGATGCATTTGGTAGGGAAACACCACGATTGATATGACTTTATATTTAAAATATCGGCCGCAGACGCTGGAAGAATTGGATTTGACGTCCGTGCGGGACCAACTCACGAAAATTGTAAAATCGGGAAAAATTCCCCATGCTTTCCTTTTTTTAGGTCCTAAAGGCACCGGGAAAACTTCAGCGGCAAGAATTTTGGCAAAGATAATAAATTGTCAAGTGAGCCAGCCTCGCGTAGACGCGAGTCTAGGCGGGCCCTGTAATAAGTGCGATCAGTGTGTTTCTATAACCAACGGTTCAAATCTTGACGTAATCGAACTTGATGCAGCCAGCAATCGCGGAATTGATGACATAAGAAACCTGCGTGAGGGAGTGAAGCTTGCCCCGACGCGTGCCAAAAAGAAGGTTTATATAATAGACGAAGCCCACATGCTTACAACCGAAGCGTCAAACGCCTTTCTTAAAACTTTGGAAGAGCCTCCTTCACACGTTATTTTTATCCTCGCGACAACAAATCCGGAAAAGCTTATTGCAACAGTTCGTTCAAGGCTCACAAATATAGTTTTTAAGAAAGCCTCAGTCCAAGAAGTTAAAAGACAACTAGCAAGGGTTATTACAGGGGAAAAAGTTACAGTTGAAAACGGGGTGTTAGAAATAATCGCAAGAGCTTCGGACGGGTCGTTTCGCGATTCGGTCAAAATATTAGAACAGCTTATAGTTGAGACTAAAAGTCTTAAAAAATCCGATGTGGAGGAGTTTTTATTTCGAAATCGCGAATACAGAGTCGATGAGCTTTTAAAGTTTTTAGCAGACAATGATTCTAAAAAATCATTACAGGAAATTGAAAACGTAGTTAATTCGGGAGAGTCAATTAGAGACTATCTTCAAGTTATCATTCAACGGGTTAGGAGTGCACTTCTCGCTAAAGAGGGATTAGAAGGAGAAGATTTTATCTTTTTTGATAAAAAAGATTTACTTAAGATTTTGGATCTTTTTTTCGAGGCTAGAGCAAATTCTTCAATAACCCCCATTGCTCAACTACCTCTCGAAGTAGCTGTCTTAAAATGGTGCAATTCCGGTAATTCTCCGTCAGCCATCAGCCATCAAACAAGCAGTCACCCTGAGTCCTCCGATGATCATTCTGAGCCAAGCACCCAGAATGTCAGACCTAAAAAAATTGATGAAGAAACCTGGAAAAGAATTTTAGCTGTTGTCAAGCCCAAAAATGCTTCTCTTGAAGCGTTGCTTCGTGCAGCCAAGCCCATCGATTTTGACGGTAAGAACTTAAACCTTGGAGTTTTTTACAAGTTTCACAAAGAAAGGCTTGAAACAAACCAATATAAAAGAATTTTTGAAGATACGGTTGGCACGGTTGTTGGTAAAAACATCTCCGTTGTCTTTACTTTGACTGAGCCTCCGAAAAAAGAACTGGAGTTGGCCAAAGACGAATCGCGTTTGACTGATGCAAAAGACGAAGATATAATAAAAGCTGCTAAAGAAATCTTTAGTAGCTAATATGTTTGACAAAGTAAAACAACTAAATGAACTTCGCAAAATGCGCTCTCAAGCTATGGAATTACAAAAGGAGCTTGAGAAAATATCCAAGTCCTATCAAAAGGGTAACATCAAAGTAGTTGTCACCGGAGATCAAAAAATTTCCTATATCGAGATTGATGGCCAGCCGATGGATGAATTAGTAAAAGCGATAAATGAGGCATTGAAAGCAGTACAGAAAGATGCGGCAAAAAAAATGATGGACATGGGCGGCGGTTTAACGGGACTGTTGGATAAGTTTTAACACTTCTAAATGTCTAATCTGCCTGGTAGCAAACGAGGTCTGATCTTTTTATTTTTACTTCTTTTGTCGATTCCGTTTGAGGTTTATTTGGTTAAAAAGGCCGTTTATTTTTTTGGCAAGGCTAGCGGAATTCCTGCTAACCTAGTGATCGATACAAGTGTTACCTATGAAGGAAAATCAGGAGTTTGGGAAAATTTTGCCCAAGGCGGGGAAGAAAAAGACCGGATGTTTCAAACCGTAATTAATAAAATAAAGCCCCTAAGTCCGGAGTACATTAGGATTGACCACATTTTTGACTATTACGATTTAGTGGAGAGAGACCGGACTGGAAATATAATTTTCAACTGGTCCAAGCTTGACCTGACAATCAAGGATATAGTGGCCACGAATGCAAAGCCTTTTTTTGCACTTTCTTATATGCCGGTGAGCTTGACAGGAGGCAGTGTAACAGACTTGCCTCTAAATTGGAATGAGTGGGAACTTCTGGTTCAAAAAACAGTAGAGCACTATAGTGGAAAAGGGGGTTTAGGGATATCAAATATTTATTATGAGGTATGGAATGAGCCCGATCTTTTTGGCAATTTCAAAACCTCCGGAGAAAAAAGTTATTTCGATTTGTATTCACATTCAGTCGCCGGAGCTTCAAAAGCAGTTAATGTTCTGCCTTTTAAAATCGGCGGTCCGGCAACAACCGCTCTTTATAAAAATTGGTTTACAGATTTTTTGAGATTTGTCCAAGATAGAAGTTTAAGGCTTGATTTTTACTCCTGGCATTTATATACCAGAAATCTTGATGATTACGAACGAGATGTATCAAATATCCAGGGTTGGATTACTGCTTTTCCCAATTATAAAAATCTTGAACTAATTATTTCAGAAACGGGTCTAAACAGCGAAAATAACCCGGGCTATGATAATAATTTTGGCGCAATTCATGTGATTGCCTCTGCAGCTGTTTTGGAAGGAATTATAGACAGGGAATTTATTTTTGAAGTCAAAGATGGGCCGGGGCCGGATAAATTTTGGGGAAGGTGGGGTATTCTAACCAATGATAAATTTGGAGAACCAACCATTAAACCAAGATACAAGGCAATAGAATTTTTAAATAAAATGTCGGGTAAACGCTTAAACATAGCCGGAGTCGGATCGTGGGTTAAAGCGTTTGCCAAAAAAGACAATAATAATATCAAAGTCCTGGTTGTTAACTATGACTCATCAGGAAAACATTCGGAAGCCGTCCCTATAACGTTTGCGAATCTTTCAAGTCAGAATTTTCTCTATAAAAGAACGGACTTTCTTGGTGGACAAAGCAGGTTGGAAGTAGCAACAACGTCGGCAACTTGGTCCAAGCTCGAGTATTTCCCACCTAATTCCGCCGCAATTTTTGAGATTACCCCGAAATAATATATTCATGTATAATCTTCTTTGAGTATATGAAAGTTCCGAGAGCAATTCAGAATTTAATTGAATCATTTGAGAAACTTCCGGGCATCGGGCCTAAAACTGCCCAGCGGCTTACTTTTTATTTACTGCATGTCCCGCAGGGCCAACTTAATAATTTTTCAGAATCACTTGAAAAGTTAAAAAAAGATACCGTTATTTGTGAAGTTTGTAAGAATGTCGATACAGGTTCCCCCTGTCAAATTTGTAGCGAACCAAGTCGGGATCAGACGACAGTAATGGTAGTAGAGGAGCCTTTGGACATTTTAGCAATTGAGCGAACTGGCAAATACAAAGGTCTTTATCACGTTCTGCATGGAGCAATTAGCCCTCTTGAGAATATCGGCCCTGATGAAATCTTTATTAACAGCCTTCTTGAAAGAACAAAAGCCAAAAACGGAAAAGCAATTAAAGAACTGATAATAGCAACTAATCCAACGATGGAAGGTGAGGCAACGGCGATGTTTCTTGCAAAAAGACTAAAGTCTATAGACAATAGTCTAAAGATTAGCCGTCTTGGCATGGGTATTCCGACAGGGGCCGATCTGGAGTATGCGGATGAAACGACTTTAACGCAGGCAATCGAAGGACGGCGCTTAATGTAAAGTCATGAATGGGTACACAAAACAAATAACTCAGAAGGTTAAAGGCGCTTTTGGTGATGAGGCAAGGGAGGTTATAAAAGATGTTAAAAGACAGGTCGGTGGTGACAAATCAGCCCAGGGTGAGCCACATGAGCCGATAAATTGGTATGGTAATGTGAAGGATGTGGGCAGCGAAGAAGCCAGAAAAATCCAGGCAAGGGGAATGCAAAACGTAAGAAATTTAGAAGAGGAAATAAAAATGATTCTGGCACAGAAAGAAGAAGCAAATAGACAAAGGCTGGCGCAATCATTAGTGCCGCGGCAGGAAAGTCAATCTGGTGAGAGAGCACCAGCCATAATGCCAAGTTCGCCTTCCCGCAAAAGGGCGGCAAGAGGTGGCGGGGGTGTTCCCAAAACCCAGTCCCATGAAGCAGAAAGGCAGAAGAAAATTACATGATCTTAGAAAAATTTGATATCAGCCAATTAAAAAATAAAAAAATATTGGCTTTCGGTGCGCATCCGGATGACATAGAGTTTGGAGCCGGAGGAACTCTTGCGCAATTTTCCGGACAAAATTCAGTAGAAATTATAATTGCAACTGATGGAGGTCTGGGAACTCACGACCAAAAACTAAAAAATGGCGATATTTCAAAAATTCGTAAAAAAGAGGCGGAGTCCGCAGCGGAACTCCTCGGATTCAAGAATATTAATTTTTGGAACTTTCCGGACGGAGGGTTAAGAGCTTGGGATAAAAAGCTACGCCAAAAAATTGTTAAAACACTTATCAATAAAAAACCGGACATCATTTTTAGTTTCGATCCCTGGGTTCGCTACGAGCCGGGACTTCATCCCGATCATCGAACATTAGCCTGGGCTGTAGCCGAGACATGGCTGTTAGTTGATACTCCATTATTTTTGAAAAAAATGCGCCACGAAAATGTTGTGCCGTTAAACCCGAAACCGGCTCTTTGGCTTTACGCGCCAGCGGAAGCGAACTGGGCTGTCGATATAACTCACGTTTGGGAAAATAAAGTTGAAGCACTGGAATATCATCAGTCCCAGTTTCCGAAAGAGAAGATGGAAAAAATTAAGAATAAACTTGAGTCAAGATTTTCTGAAGCCGGCAAGCAAATTGGGGTCCCCTTGGCCGAACCCTTTAGAATTTTGGAATAAGTGTGTAGAATTGGAGTTAATGGCAGATATTTACTTCACTAATTCTCTTTCAGGTAAAAAGGAGAAGTTTGAGGCGATAAAACCTCCCTGTGTTGGAATTTATACTTGCGGCCCGACGGTTTATGATTATCCGACGATCGGGAACTGGAGGACCTATATCTTAAGCGATCTTATTGTCAGAATTTTAAAATACAACGGGTATCAAATTGACTACGTGATGAATTTTACTGATGTTGGTCATTTGACAGGGGACAATTCAGGTGATGCCGATACTGGCGAAGATCGCCTCGAGAAAGCAGCTAAAAGGGAAAGAAAAACAGCTTGGGATGTAGCTAACTATTATATTAAAGATTTTAAGGAAAGTTTTGCTAAGTTGAATTTAACGCCACCCAAAATTTTCTGTCGTGCGACGGAGCATATAGGAGAACAGATTGTGCTGATTAAGAAACTGGAAGAGAAAGGCTTAACTTACAAAATCGACGATGGAATATATTTTGATGTATCAAGATATGAAAAACTTGGCAATCAGTATGGCGAGCTTTCAACTTTGGATAAGATTAAAGCCGGAGCAAGAGTAGAAACAAATCCTCAAAAGAAAGATCCTCGAGATTTTGCATTATGGAAGTTCTCCTCAAAAGATAAAAAAAGGGATATGGAGTGGGACTCACCTTGGGGAATCGGTTTTCCCGGCTGGCATTTAGAGTGTTCGGCAATGAGTATGAAATATTTGGGAGAAAGATTTGATATCCATATTGGTGGTGAGGATCTAAGAAGCACTCATCATCCCAATGAAATAGCTCAATCGGAAGGCGCAACGGAGAAAAAGCCGTTCGTAAAATACTGGATTCATGGTGCATTTTTACTTGTTGACGGAAAAAGAATGGGAAAAAGCGTGGGCAATGCGTATAATCTACACGACATTGAAGAGAAAAAATTTAACTCCCTTGATTTAAGATATTTTTATTTGACAGGCCATTATCGTAAGCAGATCAATTTTACCCGGGAGGCGCTAAACTCAGCGAAAACGGCTCTTTTGAAATTAAGAGAATTATTGAAGGGGTATAAAAAAGAAGACCGGCGAACTACTTTGTCTCAAGAAAAACTGGATAAAACGAATCAATTCAGAATTCAATTCGATAAAGCTATTTCAGATGATTTAAATATGCCGCAGGCTTTGTCAACAATCTGGGAGGTGGTCAAAAGTAATATTCCGGATTATGACAAATACGATCTTGTGGAAAGTTTTGATGAAGTGCTTGGACTGAACTTAAATAAAATATCAGATACCGAATATTCGGTATCAAGTGAAGCGAAAGAATTAGTAAATCAAAGAGTAAAATTGAGAGAGATGGGGAAATTCGATGAAGCGGATGAAATAAGGAAAGAGATCGAAAAACTGGGCTATAGAATCGAGGATACAGATAAAGGTCCGAAAATAAAATTAGTTTAGAATATGTTATTCTCCGGAGTAATATTTGATTTAGACGGAACCGTTTTAGATGACGAAGGCCAGTATGAAATGGCTTTTAAAAAAGTTCTAAAAAGTCTGGGAGTGAAACCCGAACCAAACTTTCCTCATGTTCCCGGGATCGGAGTTCGGGAAAATTGGCCAAGGTTTTTATCCCATTACAAAATTAGAACCAAAAAATCGGTCGATGAGCTTGCCGGTGAAACACAAATTGCTTATTTCCAGGAATTTTCGGAAGTTGAGTTAAATCCCGGGTTTTTAGAACTCGTGCAAAAAGTCCGGAATCACGGAATAAAAACGGCTCTTGCTACTTCTAATTCATCAATGATGTTGGAAAGAATCAATTTTAAATTTCACTTAGAAAGATATTTTGACGCAATGGTGACTAGAGAAGAAGTTTACCAATCAAAACCTTTTCCCGAAATTTTTATAAAAACGTCAACCAAATTGAATCTTCCGCCTTCGGAATGTTTGGTTATTGAGGATGCTAAAGCTGGAGTTGATGCTGCTCATGCTGCCGGAATGAAAGTAATCGGACTTGCCCGTGACAAAACTCATGCAAAAACCTTGAAAGGAGCAGATAAGATAATTTTCAGCTTCATTGATCTATTGAAAGGCAGCGCGTTTGGAGTTTTATGATTTTCCAGGTTGTTAATATTATTGCATCAGTAGTCTTATTGACAGTTTTTCTATCAGTTATAATTTCGGTTTTTAGTGGAGCCCCTTTTGTTCCAATACCAACCGGAAAAATCGAAGAAATTTTAAAGTTGTCGAAATCAAAACCTGCAGAGAAAGTTGTAGATCTTGGATCGGGTGACGGACGGGTGGTTATTGCTTTTGCGAGAAAAGGTATCATAGCTCACGGATATGAAACAAACCCTATTTTGGTTATTTGGTCAAAATTTAGGATTCAACAACTGGGTTTATCTGGAAAAGCATATATTCATTGGAAAAGTCTATGGAAAGCTGATTTATCCGAATTTAGCCTGATAACAGTTTTTGGAATTTCGACCATTATGTATAAGCTTAAACAGAAAATATTAAAGGAGGCAAAAGCAGGGACGAGGATAATTTCTTATAGTTATAAGTTTCCGAATTGGAAAGAGGTTAAATCCGAATCAGGCCTGTATTTATATAAAAAGAGCTAATTAGTCTCAAGGTTGATTTTTTTGATTGAAAAAGTAGATTGGGAGGAGTTTTCTATCTTGATTCCAACTTGATCTATTAGAGGGAGAAGTTTGCGCACCTCGTTCCAAAATTTTTCGGAAAGGCTTGCTGAGTATTGGCCGTATCCGCTTTTTTCCGAATGCATACAGAGTCTATTTTCATAATCGTGTATTACTTCAACTACTTTTTCTCCTTCCTGGTTAAACCTGCTTCGCCAATTTTCAGTGTTTAGTGCAAAATTGTCGTGGATTGGCCGGAAGACATCAAAAAGTTCTTTGTTTTCTTCGAGCATTTTTTGAAAATATTCTTTATATTTTGTTGATGCCATGAATGAATTTACTGTTTTGAATCTCTCTCTTTAGATTTTTCGTACCAAACGTAAAAATCTGCTGCATACTTATCTTGCCTTTTTAATTCTTCAACTACCTTATCTCTAATTTGCGCCGTAGTTATTTTGTCTTGACCGAGATTTTCGGCCCAGTTTGAAATTTCGTCCGATAATGCCAAAGAAATTTCTGGGTCGAGTCCAGCAGCGACCATAATTCGGTCTATTTTATCCTTATTAAAAGATTCGAGTGATCCGTCTTTCTTGACAACAGTTAGTTCCATTTCGAGATTCTAATTTTAAAGGATATCTTTTACATCTGCAAATGATAAAATGAAAAAAGGGTCTATGATTAAAAATAAAATTCTTCTGGGGTTTGTATTAATAGATTTTGTTTTACTTAACATTACATTAATTTATTTGGGCTATCGGGTGATAGTAGCAGGAGGCAGCCGGGTTGAAACCAAGGTTACTAATAACGAGTGTGGTATAGAGTGTAAAAAATATATAGACGAAAAATTAAGTCAGCAATTGAATATGGTAAACACTCAACTAAGGGTGTCACTTAGACCCAGCGAAACACCGAGACCGACTTTAAAACCAACAACGGTTTTACCTCAAAAGAAAGTAAGAAGTGTTTCCTATATGGCAATTCCCGGGAGCGGTAGCACTCTTAATAATGATTGGACAAGTGTTTCCGGATCTGATTTTTATTTCGACATCAGCGATTATCCGGGTTTAAAGGAGGTTTATTTCGAGGTGAATATAAAACTTTTGAATGGAAATGGTGCCGCGTTTGTAAGACTTTATGATGCAACGCATGGGATTGCGATTTCCGAAAGTGTCCTGACGACGTCGAGCCAAACCACTTCTAATTTAAGTTCTAGCTTACTTAATTTTTGGTCTGGAAGAAACTTAATCCGCATACAGGTAAAATCCCTGACGGCTGATACTGCAGTTTTTGAATCAGGAAGGCTCAGGATAGTTACTGAAAATTGATATATGGACATAGAGTTTGAAGCAAAATTTCCGGATATTGATAAAGACAAGTTGCGCAAAAAGTTAAAAGCTCTCGGTGCGGTGTTGGTTAAACCGGAATTTTTCCAAAAGAGAGTAGTATTTTTCCTGCCCAAGGGGCATGAAATTAAAGACGGCTATTTAAGAGTTAGAGACGAAGGAGATAGGATAACAATGTCTCTAAAAGTAGTCAACGGAGATAAAATTCAAGATCAAAAAGAAATAATGTTAATTGTTGATGATTTTGAAAATTCTAAAAAATTTCTGTTAAGTATTGGTTGTATAGAAAAAGCATATCAAGAAACCAAAAGGGAGCTTTGGAAACTAGACGGGGTGGAAATAACTCTTGATGAATGGCCGTTTCTCGAACCGTTTATTGAAATTGAAGGAATTTCAGAGGAAAAAGTAAAAGAAGTAAGTGAGAAGTTAGGATTTGATTGGGAAGATACAATTTTCGGTGCAGTGGATGTTTTAATCAATAAAAAATATGGTGTGCCGTATGATGTTATAAATAAGGGTAATAGTCAATATCTAGCACCAAATTGACTAAATATTAACGCCAATAATTCATTGCGTTTTTCTATTAGACTCATGTCTCTGTGATTGTATCTCCAGACATATTCT
>Ga0209542_10002288_pt1 | contig 43135 bp, 41 predicted proteins | sample RifCSPhighO2_01_FD_184028 | JGI IMG/M metagenome (GOLD analysis project Ga0209542, IMG submission 184028) | Soil microbial communities from Rifle, Colorado - Rifle CSP2_plank highO2_0.1 (SPAdes) (version 2) | ecosystem: Environmental > Terrestrial > Deep subsurface > Rock core/Sediment ... | reverse complement strand
GGTTGTTTTGTTGGAGGCAAAGAAGGCGCTCAAAAACGATTCCTTTGAGGAATATTGACAATACTATTGTTATATAGTATAATTAACTTTAGAACAATTCGGGAGCTAATCATGCGATTCATTACCGCAATCTTCAGTTTCTTCGGTCGACTGCTTCGGGACATATGGCTCGAAGTCTGGCGGCCCATCCGCAAGCAAATCGTGAAGTGGACTCCGGTTATTGCCGGATGTCTGCTACTGCTGTGGCTCTGGAAGACAGACCCAGGGTCAGCAAACGCGATCTTCAGCATGCTGATCATGATCGCTATAATGTTTTTTGTCCTGAAGTTCTTCATCTCTGTCCTTAAGAAGATGCTTGGCTCAAAAAGCAAATGACACCCCACTCACGCGGAACCGCTCCGTGTGGGTGGGTTCTGTTTTTATATACATCAAGGGATGCATATTTTGACACCGACATCATCAAACGCTAGACTGGTCAAATTATGTCAGACAAAAAGTACGAGAATATCGCAATTGAGCGCAAAGAACACTCTGAAGTGGAGATTGTTGGAGAAATCCCTGCAGGCCTCATTCCCGCGTACAAAGACCGCGCGATCAAAGAACTAGGGCAAGACATTACGCTCCCCGGCTTTCGCAAGGGCCATGTACCGGAAAAAGTGTTGGTTCAGCATATTGGCGAAGGGCGAATTCTTGAAGAAGCGGCGGAACTGGCGCTCCAGGACGCGTATCCGGAAATTATCGAGGACAATAACCTTCACCCCATAGGACGACCGCAGGTACTTATCACAAAACTCGCGCCGAGTAACCCGATTGGATTTAAAATCAACACTTCCGTCGTTCCTGAAGTGCTACTTCCAGACTACTTTGCCACTGTGAAGGCAATGCCAACAAAAGAAGAAGTCGAGGTGACAGACGCCGACGTTGAGGCGGTCCTCCTGCAGGTTCGCCGCGGCCGCGCGCGCTATGAGAAGGCCAAGGAGCGCGCAGAAAGCGGTTCCCCTACCGACGCTCTCCCTGAAATCCCCGAGGAAAATGATGAGCCCCTTCCTGAATTGGACGATGCGTTTGTGCAGACCTTGGGTAATTTTAAGACCGTTGACGATTTTAAGCTGCAGGTACGAGACGATGTACGCAAAGACAAGGAGGGCAGGGCGCGCGAGAAGAAACGGGTGCAGATTTCTGAAGCATTAATTGCTACGTCATCAATCGACCTCCCGAATATCCTCATTGAAAGCGAACTTGATAAGATGATGGCGCAAATGGAAGATGATGTCCTGCGCGTTAATATGAAATTTGATGACTACCTCTCGCACGCCAAGAAAACGCGGGACGATTTGCGCACTGAATGGCGTGACCAAGCCGCAAAACGCGCGAAGCTCCAGCTTATCCTCAATGAAATCGCGCGCCGAGAAGTTATCAGGGCAGACCACGACGAAGTGCACCGCCAAATGGATTCCATTTTAAAGCAGTACAAAGATGCCAGCCCGGAAAACGTCCATATTTTCGTTGAAACCCAACTCCAAAATGAAGCCGTCTTCACGTTTCTTGAAGAACAAAAGTAAACTCAAACAGCCGCGGATCTATTCTCAAATTCTCAAGAATATGAGAATAGGTTGAATAGAAGTAAAAATAAAAGTAAAGAGGAGGAAATGTAGAGTATGAATACCTGTGCTATAGCACAGGTATTCATACTCTCAAGCCAGTACAAAAGTGGGTATACCCACACACCAACCTTTGTGTCCAAAGGTTGGTGTGTGGGTATGGCATGGGTTTTGAAAATTTGTTACCATAGCGCCATATGAAGGACCTCAACAATAATCCCTCGGCTTCGCTCGGGGCAAGAAATCAGCTCGTGCCGATGGTGGTGGAGAAATCTACCATGGGTGAGCGGGCGTATGACATTTACTCGCGGCTTCTTAAGGAACGCATTATCTTCTTGGGCGGTCCAATTGACGATTACACCGCAAACCTCATTGTCGCCCAACTCCTGTTCCTCGAGTCCGAAGACCCGAAGAAAGGAATTCAGTTTTACATCAATTCACCCGGCGGCGTTATTTCTGCGGGGCTTGCGATTCATGACACCATGAACCACATTAAGCCGGATGTTTCGACTGTCTGTGTCGGCATGGCGGCATCTGCCGCAGCGGTACTTCTTGCGGCAGGCAAAAAAGGAAAGCGTTACGCGCTTCCGAACGCAGAAATTATGATTCACCAACCGTGGGGCGGAACACAAGGGCAGGCGACTGACATTGAAATCACCGCAAAGCATATCTTAAAATTGCGCGAGCGGCTCAACAAGATTCTCGCCAAGGCAAGCGGCCAGTCGATCTCAAAAATAGAAAAAGACGTTGACCGCGACTACTTCATGGACGCGGATGAGGCCAAGGTCTATGGCATCATCGACGAAGTTCTCAAGTAATAATTAAAAACAAAAACTACCGGACACGAGCCGGTAGTTTTTGTTTTTACAAGGTCAGACCTTGTAAAACAGTAAGCCAATACCAAATTTTGCCTACACACTAATTTGCGCGACCGCGCAAATTAGTGTGTCGTGTTTGGTATAACACTGCCGCAAAAGAAAATCGCCCACACGGAGTGATTTTCTCCGCATGAGCGATTGAATTGAATTAGGAACCGGTCGGCAACGAGGCGATCAGCGAACAAAGGCTGTCCCTGGTCCGCTCCTCCTCCTCTGCTCTGTGCCTCGAACGCTCCGACGCCTCCTTAAAGAGTTGTGGAAACGCGTTGAGGATGGACAGGGGCCGGAAGAACTTCCAGGCGTCTTCGTCGCATCTCTGGACGGTCGGGAGCTCGCAGTCCGTAACTTCCTGTGACAGTCCGCGACAGATTTCCAACCGAACCGATATAGCTCGCCCCTTGAGCTCATCCGGGAGCGATACCGTACCCGGCGCCGGCTTGGCGGCGAAGAATTTGCCGCCACGGGTGAGATAGAGGGCTAGATTACTTCCGGTCGCCCAGTAGCACACTCGCACTACACGGTCCTCGCGGACCGATGCTTCGTCCCAGATAGCCGCAGGGAGATCGACATGCTTGATGAGCTTGGGCAAGATCTTGTTCACCGCCTCCTTGATGGCCGCTGTGTACATCTCTACCATCTCGGGATGAGTGATTTCGAGTGCCGCAATAGGCTCCACATGAGAATCGTTCTTGGTCGCAACCATGAACCATTTCCTTCTGATCGTGAAGCCGGCCCAATGCCAGCTTCTATAGTACTAAGTCAATGATAGCATAGTTTTTATATAAAGTCAATAGTCTCTATCTGCGTCACAAAAAAGGAAATCGCCCACACGGAGCGATTGTCCCGTGGGGGCGACGTCGTCTTGACTTTGTCAGCGGCGCAGCTTCTTTTTGAGAAGGTTCGCGAGGTAGCGCGCTTCGCGATCAGTCACATCGTCAGGGAGTTCACAGATCGCATTTTTGGCTTCTCTAAGCAGAAGCGCACGGCCCGATACGATATAGATTCCTTTACCAGAAAACGCAGCCTCAAAGTCTTCCTTCTCCTGTTGTCTGCGTGTGGGGGATGGGGCAGGTATCATGTTTGGTTCCTCATATTCCGAAGCTGACTAACGAAGTCGTTTGGATCTGAATGAGATTAGTACAACAAATATGCGCTGTCAACTCCTGCTGTTGAATTCGTCTCTGAAACATACCGAGAGCCATTAGACTTTATGAAGACGGGATGGTATTCTGGAGGTGCACATTATTTAAATTTAGATTTCTGAAACCAAGGTTTTCACTCTTTACCAACCATGCTTCACCAAAATCGAATCCGACTCTCTGTATATCCGCTCTGGCGACCGTGCTTCTCGTTAAGGACTTCGAGGACTTGAAACATTCTTCATAAAGACTGATTGGCCCGGGTTTCTCCCTGGCATATGTCATTAAAAGTAATACTGGTTCTGCTCATACTTGCAGGGCTCATTGGTACCGCGTTTGGATACTTCCTGCGCTGGATCATTTCGCTTGGTAAGCGCGGGAGCATGGAGCTCGAGATCAAGCAGATGATGCTTGAGGCGAAGGAGGAAGCGAAACGAATCACCGAAGAAGCAGAGACGAAGGCGCAAGCGACCGAACAGTCGCAACGTTTAGAGCTCAAAGAGCGCGAAGGACAACTAAAAAAGACGGAAGACCGCCTCATTAAGAAAGAGGAGCTTCTCGATAAGCGGCAGGGCGACATTGACGCCGATGTCGAAAACCTCAAAAAGAAGATCGAGGACATCCGCGCTATAAAAGAGAAGGCGGACAACCTCGTCTTGGAGCGGCGAAGCGAGCTTGAGAAGGTCGCCGGACTTTCTTCAGAGGAAGCGAAGGAACAGCTACTCGCCATTGTCGAAAAGCAAAGCGAGGAAGATGTTCTATTGCGCATGCAGAAGCTTGAGATCTCCGGCAAGGAGCGCCTTGAACAGAAAGCGCGCGACATCCTCACGACCTCCATTCATCGCCTCGGTAACTCGGTCATTGACGATGTGATGTCAACGTCGGTGCAAATCCCTTCGGAAGAAATAAAAGGAAAAATTATCGGCAAAGAGGGCCGCAACATCAAGGCGTTCGAGCGGGCGACTGGCGTTGACGTCATTATTGACGACACCCCCGGCCTCATTACCCTCTCGTCGTTTGACCCGATTCGCCGACAAATCGCACGAGCGGCACTTGAAAACCTCATCATCGACGGCCGCATTCAGCCGGCAAAAATCGAGGACGTGGTTGCAAAGGCAAAAGAAGAGATTAATAAAATTATCAAAGAAAAAGGTGAGCAGGCCGCCTACGACGCAGGCGTTCACGGTCTTGATTCGCGCGTCATCTCCATTCTCGGACGCCTCCACTTCCGTACCAGTTACGGCCAGAATGTGTTGTACCATTCGGTAGAAATGGCGCACATCGCCGGTATGCTCGCCGAAGAACTCGGCGCCAATCCGCAAGTCGCCCGCGCCGGGGCACTGCTTCATGACATCGGCAAAGCAGTCGATCATGAAGTGCAGGGTACGCACGTCGAAATCGGACGCCGGATTCTCCAAAAGTTCGGAGTTTCCGAAGATATTATTAAAGCCGTGCAGGCGCACCATGAGGAATACCCGTACGAAACGCCGGAGTCCATCATCGTACAGGTCGCTGATGCCATTTCAGGCGGACGCCCGGGGGCGCGTCGCGATTCGGTGGAGAATTACATCAAACGTCTTGGGGACCTTGAAGCAATCGCCAACAACCAGCCGGGTGTTGAAAAAAGCTATGCCATTCAAGCAGGCCGTGAAATCCGCGTGTTTGTCACACCCGAGAAAGTCACTGACCTTGAAGCAAAAAAATTGGCGCGCGACATTGCCCTTAAAATAGAAAACGAACTCAAATACCCGGGTGAAATCAAAGTAAATGTGATCCGAGAAAGCCGCTCTATTGAGTTCGCTCGATAGTATAAAGTAATAAGGGGTAAGGGATAAGTAATAAGTTGTGATTTACAAGGTCGGACCTTGTAAGGGTAAGTAATAAGTGGTTTTGGGTACACATCTTTGACAAAAATGTCAAAGATGTTTTGTAATTTCGTCTCTACACTTATCCGATTGCACCGTATTGCGCCAAAAATGGCTTTCTATATAATGATTTTGAAGGAATTCCTTGGTATCAAAGGGTATTGAGGAAAAACAGAAGGTCGACATTACCCAATTGTTAGAACAACAACATAATGAATAAAGCAGCAATAGTCGAGAAGGTGCACGGAACTCTTGGTGGCACGAAGGCTGATGCAGAACGAGCAGTAGACACAATGATTTCCTGCATCGTTGATGGGCTGAAAGGCGGAGAGGAGGTTTCAATCGCCGGACTTGGCATTTTTGAAGCTAAGATGCGCGGTTCGAGAACCGGACGAAACCCACGAACCGGCGAAACGATCCAGATCGCCGCAATGCGCGTACCAAAGTTCCGCCCCGCAAAGGCATTGAAAGACGCCGTTAAGTAGGGCACTCAAGCCTGCCTGCGCAGGCAGGGACGCAGTAAAAAGAGACGTTCGGGAATCTTTATATAATGTTCCCACTACCGACATAACCCACTTTCGCCAACTGGCGAAAGTGGGTTATGTCGTATGCGGCAGAATAACGAAAGAGCCGCGCAACAATTCCACCTCACAAAAACCAGAAAACGAGACGCAGGCCTCGTTTTCTGTGTGTTTTGTGCGGGATGGGAGAATCGGGGTCAAGTTTCTAAACTCGCTTCGCTCGTTAAGAACTTTCTCCCCGAGCTCACCCGTCTCGCTCCACTCGACATGGCTCCGCTTTTCGATTCCCCACGCAAGCAAAGCAGTTTGCTTCCTCACCCGCTTCAGAAACACAAAAACACCAGCTTGGATGCTGGTGTTTTTGTGTTTTGTGCGGGATGGGAGAATCGAACTCCCAACCTCAGTTTGGAAAACTGACGTTTTACCATTAAACTAATCCCGCAACTCACTCAAGAAAGCTATCGTACCAAATGACAACAGCCCCGGCAATTGCCGGGGCTGTTGTGAAGTGGGGTATCGAGCGATTACTCACCAAATTCCATCTCTTCCACTTCTTCCTCTTCTTCCTCTTCAAGGGTTTCTTCGGTGACTTCAGGATCGGCCATTCCGTCTCCTTCTTTCTCCTTCTCGTCCTCAAATGCGAGAGCCATGAGTATTTTGCTTAGTTCCGACTAATCAGAATCTGATAAAACAAAAAGCTAGGATAACCCAGCAATTGTGTAGGTAAGTTTACACACGATTCATTGTATGTCAACACCCGCGTACATTTTCATGAAGATGTCAAAAACTTAAAATCTCCCGCAGTTTCGAGGAGATAGTTTGGTGGTATACTTTTCTGCACATGCCACTTCTCCCTCTTCTAGAGGCGATCGCCAACCGTATTATCGTCGCTCTTGTAGCCCTTTTTGCTGTGTTTGGGCTTGGCTCAATCGCCGAGTCGCCGACTCATTTCTCGCAAGAACCAAAACCAGTTATTGAGGCGCCGCAGACAATAGAAGAAACCGACTCTGTGCCAGAAGAAGCACCGAAAGATACTGAAGAATTTCCGGATCAAACACAGGGAGAAACCCCGCAACCACAGCCGCCCAAGAAACCCGACCCCGTGCAAGAGTTAGAACAGACGCCCACAGCAGAAGCGCCACAGCTAACAGAAACCCCCACCACCACTGAAGAGCCGGAGATTCCCCTCTCGTTTTCCGACATTAACAAAGAGACGACGAAAGCACTTGTGAATGTGCTCTGCTTTCAAAACGTGGCCGGGGCGGTAAACCCCATTACCGGAAGCGGCGTCATTATTGACCCTCGCGGCATTGTCATCACGAATGCGCACGTTGCGCAATTCTTTTTGGTGAAAGATTATCCCGTTAAAAATTCCCTTGAGTGTATTTTGCGTACCGGCAGTCCCGCGCGGGCAACCTATAGCGCAGAACTCTTCTACATCCCCCCAACATGGGTTATTGAACATGCCAAGGATATCACCAATACGTCCCCTGTCGGTACCGGCGAAAACGATTATGCATTCTTGCGTATCACCGGCAGAACCAACCCGCAGGCCGAGCTCCCCACAACATTTCCCTTTATACCGATTGACATCAAGGATTCTGAAATAGATGTTGGTGACTCTGTCCTTGCCGCCGCCTACCCTGCCGGATTCTTGGGCGGCATTTCGATACAGAAGGACTTGTACGCCGTTTCTAGCATCGCTACTGTGCGAGAGGTCTTCACGTTTCGCGAAGGATTGAGCGACCTCATTTCGATTGGCGGAACCGTGGTGTCTCAAGGCGGATCATCCGGCGGCGCGGCAGTATCCAAAGATGGAAAACTGATAGGAATTATCGTCACCAGCACCAGAGAAACTACCACAGCAGAGCGCGACTTGCGCGCGACAACGCTTGGACATGTCAATCGAAGTCTCTTGGCGTACGCCAACACCACGATCGACCTCCTCCTCTTGGGAGACACCACACTGAAGGCCGCGCTTTTCAATGCAACAACAGTCCCCTCTCTGACCGACCTCCTCATCAGGGAAATCGTCAATTGATTGAACGGGGTTTATTTTGGTCGGGGACAAAGATCGAACGTGGATCTATCGTAGTTGAATTTTAAAACCTTTGGTGACACCGTCGCTTAAGAGCGGTACCGATCCCAGATCAGTTTGTGCATGCTTCTAAACGTATTGGCGATATCGCGGTTTTTTATCAAAATAGCGAACGGTGTTCCACGCATACTAAAAATGAGCACGTGCTCTCCTCCGGCTGCGACGCTAGAATCAATAGGATATTCTGTTTCCGAAACAACCAAAATATCGTAGAGTTCCTTCTTTGAATTCTCGATACGTTTTTGCACCCACGGGTTTACGGAGCTAGACGGGATAATAACATGAACACGAACTCCCTTTTTAACCCTTCTCTGTATAAAAGACTCGAACTCTGCTTCGTTTATTTTTTCAAGGACGGGAATGGGATGTTCGAACGCATACCACGTCGTCATATTGCTTTCGTCTAAAAAAATGTCCGCAGCCGCCTGAACACCGCGCGTTCCATTAAAATATCTGACTGACACATCATTGTGATGAGCATTAATATGCTGCGATAGGTTTGATATTGCGATATTAAGCCGCGCTCGATCTTGTTCAACAACATCTAAAAGCTGTTTTGGATCGATTGACGAATAATAGGTGCGCTTTCCTTTCTTAATCGGAGTAACGAAATTTCTGTCTAGCAATTCCTTTAACGGTTGGTATGCGGCTGTCCTCGGCACACCGGCAGATTTTGCCAAATCGGAAAGCGTCGCATAAGTGAAATTAAGTCCTGCAATATATAACTTCGCTTGATATTCAGAGAGGTGTAGCGAATCAGTAAGATCTTTTTCCAAAGAATCCATCTTTTAATTATATAACGACCTCTTTTCAATTTACAAACAAATGACGTAAAAACCGCCACATTTTATATTAAAAATACTGCTTAAAATAAGCATTTTGTACAATTACAGTCATCTTATTTAGTATTTTTTTGACATTTTAACATTATCGTTTTATACAATACAAGAAGTACAGATATGTTCCTTAACCCCACAACCAAGGAGTGTGGACATGGAAGACGAGATCTGCTGGAATCCTACTCCCGGCCCAATTACCTTTGAGTTCGACGACCCCCCACCCACAAATAAAGTGGTGTGGCCGCCGCAAATCAGAGCATTGGGCGTAGTAATGACAAACTACTGCCCAATCGCCTGCAGGCATTGTTACAACGAGTCCTCTCCCAAGAAGGCCGTCAAGCTGCAACTCGATCGCCTGCGAGATTTCGTGGAACTCCTCTCAACAAACGGCCACCCGCTACAGGCGATTGGTCTAAGCGGCGGCGAAGCCGTACACCACCCCGAATTCTCCGCAGCGGCGCGACATTTTAGCAGCAAACAGCTGCGTGTCTCGTGTTACACAAGTGGTTTCGGCCTCGACCAAACGGCTCTCCGAAGCATGGCACAGGCGGGGGTGAGCGAGATCGTCTTCAGTAGCGACAGCTACCACGAGGTTTTCCTCACGCAAGAGAAGCTCCTCTGCTTGGTGCGAGAAGCGTCAAAAATCTTCGAGAGAACGACCGTGAAGATTACGGTGTCGACCCAGCAAGAGGGCTGGAGGCGTGCAAGATCTCTGAAGGAAAGGCTTCCCAGCAATGTCGCCCTCGTGGTTCAACCGGTTCTGCACATCGGCCGAGCTGTAAACAATACCGGTCTTGCTGAAAAGCCGTGGACGTTCGATTCTGCGCCAGCAAAAAATTGCGCAAAAGAATTCGGCGCGCTCGGAATCAACTACGATGGAAAGGTATACGCCTGCTGCTGTGTCGGGTCATTTACACCAGGACTGGAAGTGGGCAATATTGCGAATATTTCGACATACGAGGAGTTCTGCAGTCACTATCTCCAAAACCAGACTCTTCGCACAATCTTCGCAACGGGGTGGGAGTCTGGGCGCCAGCATAAGTGCGAACATTGCCATGCGCAAATGAGCCGATCTTGTGGAATACCAAAGGCACGTCTACACCCACTCCTCCAGGTTTCAAATTGAGCCTTCACAACTCCCCCGGTCAATTATAATAGGCCGGCCGCCCCAATATCGAGGGGCGGTTTTTTATCGTGCAATTCCGAGCTTTGCGTTACGATGACTCTAAGGAGCTCCGGATGAATACTCGGTCGGGGTGCCGGGATTCGAACCCGGAGTCGCTCGCTCCCAAAGCGAGAATGTTAGCCGTTACACCACACCCCGACTCAATATTTATCCCCACGCAGACGCCTGTCCCGTACTGAGCTTTGCTCTAGTATCGGGATACTACCGGTATACTACGCCCCGTTGTTTTCTTTATTCTTAATTCCTCGCTTTCCTAGCAAATAGTCAAAAAATCATACCACAGGCCCTGAAATATCCCTACCTCCTTATAAATCAGACCTTCGTCCAATCCCCAAAGCAGAGCTTTGGGGTATTTGGCGAAGGCACCAGGGCTGCTTTTTTGGTAGAGGAAGCGGCCACCGCCGCTTCTTTTGTAGTGCCTCGTAACCCCGGCACGCCAATAAAGGACATCTTCTTTGCGAAGATGTCCTTTAGAAATTTATAGGACAACATCTTCAAGATAACGGCACCGCGCTTCCCTATTCTTTAAATCCAGAAAGACGGCTATTACATCAAACTGCCACTCGCTCTCGATCTTCTTCTCAAGCAGGTATGACTGTACGGCACGAGAGAGACGCAAAAGCTTCTGTGGATGGACATTGTCCTCGGGCCGGTAGGAATCCAACGTTTCATGTGAAATGTCTCGCAAGTTTTCACGTGAAACAGTCTTTACCTCAACAAAGTGCCATTTCCCGTTGTTTTGAGCAACGATATCAATCTCTCCCCATTTCTTAAGGTAATTCCGGTCAATAATAGTAAGCCCTCGTTTCACGAGAAACTTGCAAGCGGTGTCCTCTCCCAATCTTCCTACGACCTGCTTTTCTGTCTCACTCATGCTTTGGTTACCTGTTCCACGTGAAACATGTCCCTGTTCTTCTCGAGAATCTTTAATAAATCGTTAAAATACGGCTCTATATAGCGAGAATAAGCGACTTTATCAGTCTTGTTCTCAATAAGTCGCTCAAGGGTAACTTTGTGCTCTCTCCAGTCGTGGCCGCCATTAAGGTAGATATTAATGATTGGGACAACCTTATCGAGCGCATAGACGAATCGACTCTCCTCATCTTCCCTCTTTTCATAGCGCTCAATAAACTCATGGAGGTCAGCGAATTCAGGCAGTGTTTCCTTCAGAGTAGCCGCCGCCTCGTGTTCTTTATCCTTTTTTACTTTTGACTCTGATTCTGACCGGTAAAATGACGAATCACCGGCGTACACCTCCACAAAGTCGTGTACGAGCCCGTACTTTATTACCAAATCAATATCAAGACCAAGATCGTTTGCAGATGCTATGTACCAGGCAAGCATCGCAACCTGGTAGCTATGCTCTGCATCATTTTCCTTGTCGGTAGGACCAGAAATACTGACTGTACGCTTTATGGTACGAAAAGCATTAATGAGTCGTATAAAATCAACAATTCTGGTGAAATCCATGCCGTTTAGTATTTCACATGAAACACAATTAGCCAAAATCTATGTTTCACGTGAAACAAATTTACTGATCACTAATATTCTTATTTTGTCCTTTAAATACCCTTGTTTCAAGCCGTATTATGTAAAAGACAGGAATGTCTGATGTCTTTTTAATCCCCACTACCCACAGAGTTATCCCCAGAAATGGTGAAGAAAATGGCTTATTTCTTCATGGTTTTTACTTCACGAAGGCCAAAAATACCAATTATTGAGTTGTCCTTTAGAAATGCAGTGTTTCCCGTGAAACGGGAAGGGGAGTGGAACCGGCACAGATAATTACACTCTTTTTTTCTCAATTGAATTACGGGGTCAGCTCCCATTCTCCTTTTTCGTATTTTGCTACGGAATGTCCGCCGACTGGAGTACCTGTTTTATCAAAAAAAGTGACGTGGATTGCCGTTTCTGACGCCTGCCCTTCTCTGTATCGCCCCGCTCTCATATATGAATACTCGGTACTTCCATCTTCCACAGAGATAATAATATCCCACAAATAAAGACCCTTTTCGTCTGTAAGCTCCCGCACAGTTTCATACTTCTCCCCTCCAGCCAATTGTTCGAAAACTGACCGCACTTCTTCTTGTGTAGGGATGGGTTCTGGTCCTTTTTCAAAAGCATTTGGTGGTCCTTCATGCATATGCAACATGATACCACAGGTCGTGAACTACTGGGGGTAGGGTGTGATTGGCTATTCTCCACTTAAGCTCGCTAGATGCTCTCGCTTTCGATTTCCCTCCATTACCAAAATACAAAAACACCAGCTTCAAAGCTGGTGTTTTTGTATTTTGTGCGGATAGGGGTCGTCCTGACCGCCACTAAGCTCACGAGCTTGCTAAGTGCGGCGGGACACGCCTCGCTGTTGCTTCTCAATACTCGCAACATGCTCTGGCGTTCGATTCCCCACGCAAGCAAAGCAGTTTGCTTACTCTGTCCACGCACTGGAAATGCAAAATGGCTAGGAAAACCTAGCCATTTTGCATATTTGTGCGGATAGGGGGATCGGTCACAAGTCACTAAGTAAATTCCTTCGTTTCCACTCGAAATTCACTAAGTGCTCGCGACCTCGACTCGCCGACAAGCCTGCCCTACGGGCATCTTGTGTACCGGCTCCGTCTTTCGATTCCCCCTATCTGCTACAAAAATATAGTCGCTGGGTGCTCTCGCGCCCTGTTCGTTATTTTTGTGCGGATAGGGGGAATCGAACCCCCGCTGTCTGATTGGCAACCAGACGTTCTACCATTAAACTATATCCGCTTTTTGCTTTGTACTACTTTATCTAAAAGTAGACTGGGTAACAAGTTGAGCCATACTATCATTTTCTCTTTCAAATATCTATTTGAGATTACCAGTGTGCATACGCCATATGGCAATCGCCTCGTCTTATGTCTGCTCGGCAATACCATGGTCTTTGTGAATTTCTTTATACCCGTCTTTCTTGACCAATATTTATAACAAGTTTCCTCATCCAGATCTGGATATATGAACATTGCGGCTTTGATTTTATCGTCTGGAAATGCACAAATGTTTATTAAAAACTTGCGAAATATGGCTAACATTCGAGGGTCCGTATTGGTAATCCGAATGAGATATTTTGAGCCCTTATCACCTTCACCCCAATACGCCGTAATGGCTGAGATAAAGAGGGGATTGTGTTTGTACTTATCAAATTCAGTAGCTGCTTCGTCTTTTGCTTTTTCATACAGCGCACGGAGTTTCTCGCCACGAATGCGATTCATGTTCTGAATATGAATGACGTGCTTGAAACGGGCATCTCTCGCAGATCTCTTAGTAACTTCTTGAGACCACCCTTTATCTTTAAACCAGCCAGAAAGTGTGCTTTTAGGAATGCCCAATTCCTCTTGTATTTGATTGAAGCTTTTTCCCAATTTCCGTAGGCCCACAGCTTTGTCTTTATCATCTCTCATTAGTACTAGTATAGAATAAAACGCTAGTACTAAAAACATAAAACTGTGAGAAACAGTAAAATAGTAGGCTGTGGTATGTGTCTCCAGACCAAATTATGAATGGTGCCCCTACGAGGAATCGAACCTCGATCACAAGCTCCGGAAGCTTGCATTCTATCCATTAAACTACAGGGGCAGTCTCTTGAAGTAGCGTTACTATACGCTATATTTTACACGAGTCGCAAGAAAAGCGGGGAAGAAAACAAAAACACGGCGTACGCCGTGTTTTTGTTACTTGTGTGGGGTCAAGTTTCTAAACTCGCTTCGCTCGTTAAGAACTTTCTCCCCGAACTCGCTCGTTTCTGTTTCTAGGGACGGAAACAGAAACATCACTCCGTTGAGCACAGAGGCACAAAAGCAAAGCAGTTTGCTTTCTAAAACCAAAACGGTCACCGTTCTACGGTGGCCGTTTTGGTTTTACCTCTGTGCTCCCGCCAGGACTCGAACCTGGAACAAATGCTTCGAAGGCACTTATGATTTCCATTTCACCACGGGAGCAAGCGGATTTCAGAAGTATACCGAGAATTGTGGTTTTTTTCCATTCATGTGACGGTCGCAAAGAGAGTTGGGGTATACTATTATTGACTACTATGACGACCATAAAGCCATCGCAAATTCCCGATGAGATCAAAATAATTTCAGAAACCCTGGAGAAGGGCGGCTTTGGAGCGTACCTAGTCGGCGGTTGCGTCCGTGATCTCTTAATTGGCCGCGCTCCGAAAGACTGGGACTTCACCACGAATGCGCGTCCCGAGCAGATTCAGGAACTTTTCCCAGAAACATTTTATGAAAACGATTACGGCACGGTGGGTGTGGTCAATGAGACCGAAAATGAAACACTGAAGGTGGTGGAAATCACGCCGTACCGACTTGAAGCAAAGTACTCTGACTCGCGGCACCCAGACGCAGTCTCGTTTTCCGATACACTTGAAGACGATTTGAAGCGCCGCGACTTCACCATCAATGCAATCGCCTACAGCGTCACGAGCGGGGAATTGAAAGACCCCTACGGAGGGCAAGAAGATATTAAACGCAAGAGCATTGTCGCCGTGGGCGACCCGCGCGAGCGGTTCGAGGAAGATGCGCTCCGCATGCTTCGGGCAATTCGGCTTTCTGCGGAATTGCAGTTCACCATTGACCCCAAGACCGCCGAAGCAATCGCGCTTTCGGCCTCTGCACTGCAAAAAATCGCCAAGGAGCGCATCCGCGATGAGTTCTCACGCATCCTCCATTCAGACAATCCCATGCACGCAATCGCAATCGGCCAGAAGCTTGGCGTGATGCGCCATGTCGCGCCCGACATTGAGCGGGGAATCGGCGTCGAGCAGAATCAGGCGCACACATTCGACGTGTACGAGCACCTCCTGCGCACTATGCAGCACGGAGCTGACATGAAATGGAATTTCGATATTCGCCTTGCCGGATTATTCCACGATGTGTCAAAGCCCGAGACGCGCCGCTGGTCAAAAGAAAAAGAGGATTGGACTTTCCACGGACACGAGGTGGTCGGCGCGCGCGTCACCAAAAAAGCCCTACAGGATTTGAAATTCCCGAAGCAGACGATTGATAAAATAGAAAAACTGGTGCGCTGGCACATGTTTTTCTCCGATCCGGACAAGATTACGCTCTCGGCGGTACGCCGTGTAATTCGCAATGTCGGTCCAGAGAACATTTGGGACCTTTTGAATCTGCGCGTGTGCGACCGGATCGGCACCGGGCGTCCGAAGGCGCAGCCGTTTCGCCTGCGCAAATACATTTCCATGGTAGAAGAGGCGCTGCGCGACCCGACATCAGTCGGCATGCTGAAGATTAATGGAAAACGGGTGATGGAAATCACAAAAGAAAAGCCGGGGCCACGCATCGGCTACATTTTGCACGCGCTTCTCGAGGAAGTGCTTGATGAGCCCAAGCGAAACACGGAAGACTATCTTGAAAAACAAACGCTGGAATTGGCGGAACTCCCGGAAAAAACGCTTAAAGCGCACGGCGAGGAGGGGAAAGAGCGTCAAGAACAAGTTGAAGAAGAGGCGATTAAAGAAATTCGGAAGAAGTATCATGTGGAGTGAGTAGGTAAAAGGGGTAAGGGGTAAGTAGAAAGTGGTAGGAGGGAAGTGGAAGGTGGGAAGCAAAAGAAAACAGCACGCAACTTGTACCACAAGTCGCGCGCAGTTGTTTTTGCGCTCTTGCCACTCCTTCAGGCGGTTTGCTGGCAGGAGGCGAGGAACGCTCGAACCTTCGGGAGGTCGAGGAGCTTTCGGTGCGGACGAACGGCCGCAATCGCATCGGGGAGTTCGTCGAGCAAGACCACATCGGTGACTTCACCGGTGGCGGCTTGGCCGAGGGTGTAGTGGTGAGCGTACATGGGGAGCTCCAGTTCGAGCTTAACCCCAAGAAAGTGAACGTCATACTCCCCAATGACGGCACCCGAGTACCTGTCTCGACGCCGTTTCGCTTCGGAATTCAAAAGCTCGAAACGGTCGGCATCGACAATGATACCCGTCTCTTCCTCGAGCTCGCGAGCGGCGGCCGCCTGGGTCGCGCCCAATAGATTCGTCTGCGCAAGCTCCATTTCGTGAACCTTCGCCTTGCCGCCGGGGAATTTCCACTCGGCGTGCACAGCGTCGGTTTCACACGAGGGGTCTTTGATGAGTGCGACCCCATCTTTTCCGACCGCGATCACGAGGACTGCGAATGAACGCAGTTTTGTCTGTGTCTGCCCGTCGGGCATGGCACACCTTCCTTTCAAAATATGGTGAACTTACTTCAGTATTATAAATTATATAACTATATTTGTCAAATACCTCTAGGAAAAATAAACCGCCTCATATTGGCGATTCGAATGTGGAGTAAAGACGAATGGCCAAGAAAGGCGGTTTGTTGAGCGAACACGATCTAGCAACTAACGAAGGTGGTTACATAATACCTCTGGTCACAAGATTTTTTTAATGAGTGCAGATATATGTATTGCCGACGTTCCGGTAGAAACCGGATCAATTCGCAGAGCAAGCTCTATAAAGAACTGTGAAGAACTTGCTGTACACAGTCTATATCACATAAAGGACATGTAAAGGACATCTGTGTGGATAACCCTTAGCCCGACCCCTTGCGGATGTCCTTTATAAAAGACAAAAGAAAACCGCCCGTCCAACGAGGACTAAGGCGGTTCTTTTGTCGAGCGGGCGGGGTCGTCAATCAGGAGGCTTTGGCCTCGAGCTTGCTTAGGAGGTTGGCGATTTCTGCCGCATTCCTCTCAAAGAGCTTGTGCCCCCTGCCGTGTTCTTCCATGAGTGACTGTTTGTGTTTCTCCAAGAGAGACACATCGCCGAAGCGATTGTGTTCATCCCGCTTGTGCAGGATCATTTCCTGACTGCGTTCATTTTGCGAAATGAGATGCAGCTTGTATGCCATTTCGAGCAAGAGAGCGGTCTGCTCATTCATCAGCTCCAAAATCCGTTTCACGGCCAGTCTCCCGAAAAATTGCGAAATTAACTTTTTACACAGTAGCACTTTTTATGCTACCTGTCAAGTACTTCGTTTGTTTCTGGTTGAAGCAGCAGCAGGTGTTACTTACCGAGACGCTTCATGAGGTCATTGAAAGCGTCTATCGCTTTTTGATTTTCCGGGTTATGGGGGTCGTTGAGATCGAGGATAAATCGTTGGGAATCACGGTATTCTTTCGCAGTTTCTGTGGCGGATTGTGGAGCAACTTCTACTCCGCCACCCGCTCTCTCTGGCGAGGCGTCCCGGTTCAGTGTATCGGGGGCAAGCGGCACGGCACCCTCTGTAGCACCAACAGTCACGCCTCCAGCTTTTGCGCCCGGCGCAAGTTCTCCGGCAGACGCACTTTGTTCATAAGCGACAAGCATGGGGGCAAGTAGAGTTAAAAATGTTGCCGCCCTCAAGAGCTTCCCCGGGCGTTCGTTCTTTGTGTCAACTCTCTCCTTGCGCATTGCAATTTCGGCCTGCAACACCTCCTCGCCCGAGGTCATGCGTTCGAGCGCTCGCTCTTCTTCCGGCTTTTTTGAAAATGAAAATGATTCGAGATTCATAGATAGTTATGAAAATGCGGCAAATAACCTCTTTTCGTCTTCGAGGATGCTCTGCCATGCCTTTTTGTCGCCAGAGAGTGCAGCGGCCGTCTTCTGTCCAAGGTTCTTATCGAGAAATAGCATGTCTTCCGGATTCTCCCAGGCAATATTCGCAATGAGCGCGGCAAATTCATCCGGAAGGGCAGTCGCGCACAAAACCCAATGCCCTGACGCTCGGGTGACAACCCAGCGACGGACGCAAGCGCATCTTTCAGCGCCTCAATGACTGGTCGTTCTTCTCTTGCATGCTCTTGCATTACCAAGATAGTAGCAGTCCTTTGTATTTATTCAAACTCCACTCCCACCGGACAGTGGTCGGAGCCCATGACCTCGGGGAGGATATGTGCGCTTTTGAGTTTTGGCACGAGGCGCTTGCTTACGAAGACGTAGTCAATGCGCCAGCCGACGTTGCGCGCGCGTGAGTTTGACCAGTTGCTCCACCACGTGTAGTAGCCCTTGCCTGTGGGCGTAAAATGGCGAAAGGTGTCAACGAATCCCGCATCAATAATCTTGTCGATGCCTTCGCGCTCTTCTTTGGTAAAGCCATGTTCGCCCTCATTCTCTTTGGGGTTTGCGAGATCATCTTCCGTATGCGCGACATTGAGGTCACCACAAAAAATAACCGGTTTTTTCTTGTCGAGGTCTTTAAGAAACGCGAGAAATGCCGGATCCCACTGCTCGTGGCGCAATTTCAAACGGGAGAGATCCGCTTTTGCGTTCGGGGTGTAGACGGTCACGACAAAAAAATCACTGAATTCTGCCGCAATCACACGCCCTTCGGTGTTTGGATTGCCGTAGCCATCGTTTGCAAGTCCGTATTTTTCCGCAATCTTCTCCGGAAGTCCCAAGATGACCGCAAGCGGTTTTTCTTTTGTAAAAATTGCCGTGCCGCTGTAGCCCTTTTTCTCGGCCGAGTTCCAGTATTCTTCGTAGCCGCTAAGATCAATGACGGCCTGCCCCTGTTCTGCTTTTGTTTCCTGCAAACAAATGACGTCCGGCTTTTCTTTCTGCACAAATGGCACAAAAAGTCCCTTCTTGTGCACCGCCCGAATCCCGTTCACATTCCATGAAATGAGTTTCATCCCGTACATTGTAGCAAAAACAACCCTCGACGCATCGCGTCGAGGGTTAAAGGAGCTATTTTCCCTCTTCTTCCTCAAGATCGAAACAGCTGGCTGGAGAGAATACCACACAGTCATCTTTTACATGAAGCCAGACAAGACAGGGGATACCTTCGTAGATAATCTTCATGAGCTCCCTATCGGGGTTATACGAATCATGCTCAAGATCTGCGAGGCTCTGTTTCAAGCCTTCAGGAATGATCGGGTCCTTGTTATTCTTGAATTGTTTCTTCTCCTCCTCGCTGATAAGGGTGATTACAGGGATATGTAAACACCTGCACAGATCCTCGGCGGACAAAAAGCCATCATCCTCTCTCTTTTCTAGAAAGGTACTGGTATCCTCCAGATACGCATCGAAATGTGAGATGGGGATCTTCGGGTTTTGTTCCTCCTCACAGAAAAGCTCAGGGAAGCCCCTCTGAAGACCCTCCAAGAGGTTCGGCTTCTCAACTGATGCCATAAATAGACAGAAGTGAGAATCCGGTAACTTGCAAATGGCTTTCCAATTCTTGAACATTGTAATGTCCTTTCAATCCGGAAACTAGACACTTTGTCTAGCTTTTCCGACACGATAATGCCTTATATTTAAGCATTTGTCAATGATTTAATTATAAAGTGTTGACTTTTTTCGACAACAAAGTACCCTTATCTTATGCCACCAATTCTCAATACAGCACTCGAACGACTAGGTCTTGGTGACAAGGAGCGCTTGATCCTTCTAGCACTCTTGCAAAGCGGCCCAATGCTCGTCGCTAATGTGGCACGAGTGGCAAAGCTGAATAGAACCACGACCTATGGGGTCCTCAAAGAACTTGCCGAAAAAGGGCTAGCCTCTTCGGCAAAGCACGGACAAGTGCTCCGTTATCAGTCGATAGCCCCAGAATTACTTCCTAGCTATATCGAACGACACAGCAAGGAGCTTGAGGAAAGTAAAAAAGAGGTTGAGCGAGTCATTCCACAAATTAAACTGCTTCGCTTGAAGGGGAAAATACTTCCGAAGATTCAATTTTTTGAAGGAGAAGAAGGCGTCATGGCCGTCTACGATGATCACCTTGAACAAGAGTCCTATGAAATGTTGGGGTTTGCAGATCCAGAAAAGATTATTCGCTTCCTACCAGCCCAATACTATGAGCAGTATCGTAAGATCAAAGAAAAGCGTGGGGTAACGACACGCGGGATACTTGCAGATAGTCCTTCAGCTAAAAATTTTGAAGTTGCTTATAAAAATATCAGTAAAGAGATAGCACCTGAATTCCGCATTTTGCCGCGAGAACAGTTCCCATTTCCTGGAGAAATAACAATTTACGGAAAAGACAAGGTCTCTATTATTAATCTTCAGCAAGAAAATCCGAGCGCTCTTATTATTGAAGATGCTTCCTACCACCAGATGATGCGCATCATTTTCGAATTAGTTTGGAAAGGACTTCCTCCAATTTCTTTTCGCTAACCTAATCTGGCGCGGGTCGTGCTTGATGAAAAGTCTTTCATCAAGTGTGTTTTCTTTATGGAGAACTAATGAGTAAGAGATGCTTCACTGCCTCGTCATAGAGAATGTGATACAGATATAAAACACAAAGCACAAAAACCAAAACACAAACGATTAAACGTAACGTTTGGCAAGAAATGTAGTTTTAGAAAGTAACTAATGAAATCATTATGTGCGGAATTTTCGGGTACACAGGACATCGTAAGGCGGCACCGCTTTTGCTTGATGGATTGCGCGCGCTTGAATATCGAGGCTACGACTCGGCGGGCATCTATGTAAGCGGCCAAGACGTCGTGCGCGCAGAAGGAGAAGTAAAAAAACTTTCAGACAAAGTTTCTCCTGACATGGAAGGGAAGGCGGGGATCGCGCACACGCGCTGGGCGACGCACGGCAAACCCTCGGAGAAAAATGCGCACCCGCACACAGACACATCACAGCAGACGTTTATCGTGCACAACGGCATCATCGAGAATCATGTAGAGTTGAAAAAAGAATTAGAGGGACGCGGTGCACTATTTTCTTCCGACACCGACTCTGAAGTGCTCGCGCACTTGATTGAAGAAGAGATTGTTTCGAACGGCTCGTTTGAGAAAGCGGTCGCGCGGGCGCTGAAGAAAGTGCACGGCTCGTACGGCATTGCGGTCATGACAAAACGCGAACCGGAAAAAATTGTGATAGCGCGGCAGGGAAGTCCGATTGTTTTGGGAATCGGTACTGGCGAATATTTTGTCGCGTCCGACACGTCGGCGATTCTCAAGCACACCAAAGAAGTGATCTATCTTGAAGATGGTGAGTGCGCACTCATTACGCCCACGTCTTATTCCATCTTTACCATGGATCTCCAAACCAAGACGCGAAAGCCGCAGAGCATCACGTGGAACATCGAGCAGGTTCAGAAGTCCGGCTACGACCACTTCATGCTGAAAGAGATCATGGAAGGGCCGGACGTTTTAAAGAACAGCGTGCTCGGACGGCTCTTGTTTGAGACGGGAGATGCGCGTCTTGGGGGATTCGACAGTATCGAGAAAAGACTTTCGCAGATCGAACGTATCGTGATCATCGGCTGCGGCTCAGCCTACTATGCGGGCATGGTCGGGAAACTTTTGTTTGAAGAAATCGGTGGCATCCCGACCGAAGTCGAGATTGCATCCGAATACCGCTACCGTGCGATTCCGCCTGACGGTACGACGGCGGTGCTTGCAATCTCGCAATCGGGCGAGACAGCGGATACGCTCGCGTGCCTCAAAGAGGCGAAACGGAGAGGGAGTGTCACCTTAGGCATCGTAAACGTCGTCGGTTCCACGGTTGCCCGCGAGGTAGACGCGGGTGTGTACAATCACGCCGGTCCCGAGATCAGCGTCGCGTCAACCAAAGCATTTATCTCTCAACTCGAAGTGCTTCTGTTAGTCGCGCTCTTTTTAGGCAGGCGCAGGAGTCTGCCCTTGACGCGCGGAAAAGAAATACTGGACGAGCTCGTGCGGCTTCCGGAAAAAATGCAGCGTGTTCTCGATCAAGCGAAAAACATCGAGGAGATTGCAAAGCACTATAGTACACACCAGAACTTTCTCTATGTCGGACGCAAATATAATTATCCAATGGCGATGGAGGGAGCACTCAAGCTCAAAGAAGTTTCCTATATTCACGCAGAAGGATACGGCGCGGGCGAGATGAAACACGGGCCGATCGCGATGATTGATGAAACATTCCCGACAGTCGCGGTGATGCCTAAAGACAGTGTGTACGAAAAAACATTTTCCAACATTGAAGAGATCCGAGCGCGAAACGGCAAAGTGCTCGCTATTGTGACAGAGGGTGATACGAACGCGATCCGCGTTGCAGACCATATTATCGAGATACCCCAAACGCTTGAGATCATGACGCCAATACTCTCCGTCGTGCCGCTCCAGCTTTTCGCGTACCACATGAGCCGCATCCGCGGCTACAACGTGGACCGTCCGCGCAACCTCGCCAAAAGCGTGACAGTGGAGTGACGAAAGGTCGCATAAACAAAAATCATACGATATATCGTATGATTTTTGTTTCGTTTGATATATCAAACTAACGCACACAAGTGTGTTTCAGTGGTCGTTATGGATTTATTTTCTTTTTTTGCCGTGAAACTGGCGGTGGATGTTGTGTAGGTGCGTGTCGGTCACGTGCGTGTAGATTTGGGTTGTCGAGATGTTTGCGTGACCGAGAAGTGCTTGGACTGAACGGATGTCCGCACCATTCTGCAGCAAGTCAGTTGCAAACGAATGCCGGAGCGTGTGCGGTGTCACGCGCTTATCAATACCAGCTTTGATGGCATACTGCTTCACAATCCGCTCGACACTTCTCCCCGAAAGTCGCATGGAGCCGCTCTCGGTTTCTGCGCGCTTCGCGCCGCGGCCGATGTAGATAAAGAGCGCCTCATCAAGGTCTGTGCGTTTATCGAGATACGCGCGCACCGCTTGCTTTGCGGAAGGGGACACGAAGACCGGCCGAATTTTACCGCCCTTGCCGCGCACGGAAATTTCATCGCGCGTCCAATCGAGGTAACGCGAGAGGGAACACAACTCCGACACGCGAAGGCCAGTTGAAAAAAGCATTTCAAGCATCGCTCGATCGCGCAGTGCCTTCAGATCAGAACCCTTGGGCGCTTCGAGCAGCCGCTCTAGCTCCACTAATGAAATTAAATTGAGATCGCGGTGCGTCTCTTTGGCAAGCTCAATTGCATCCGGCGCGAGTGATTTCACTCCGCGCTTGATAAGGTATTTTAAAAACTGTCGCAGGGCAATCAGGTAATAATTTTGCGTCCGGCGATTCAGCTCTGCGCGGTTGAGATCAAGTCGAAACCGACGAATACACTCTTCCGTGATGTCGCTCGGCTGTTTCGCTTTTGCAAACGTAAAAAAACGGGAGATGTACCGGTCGTAATTTTCAACCGTTTTGAGCGCGCGGCCTTTTTCTATTTCCAGATATTCCAGAAATTCCGTCTTGAGCGATGCGAGATTCTCGGCCATTACCATGTAGTATACCAAAATATTGTGCGACGTATGACCAAAAAGAACTGGCCGGACTTCCAATATACTGGATGCCCGGCTACTAAGTATTGCCAGCAGAGATATGCAACATCAACGACGCACCACTGACCATATCAGGTCTTTCTTTGGCAGAGAGATCCTAATGTGTACGAAGCATGCTCAGTCGCTCTTTAAAACAAGATTTGAAGCGGACAGTTGGCGGAAAGCGAATGGATTGAAGTTTGTCCCCTTATCGTAGGTATCCAAGCCCTCTGCGTGTTTGAGAAAAGCGATGAAGCGGTATGTAATTGGCAATATCAGAGTTTCCCATATCGTGGTAAAAGCGACAGAGCTCAATACAAGGGGGAGCAATTCGCTGACGGTAAAAACCCCGGCAGCAAGAAAAGCGAAAAGAAAAAATGTTGTGTTATCAACGAATTGTCCGCCAAGAGTAGAACCGATGTAGCGCACTCCCTGCCAACGGCCAGCGGTGAAAATTTTGAGTTTTGCCAAAATGTACGAGTTGGTTAACTCTCCGCCAAAAAACCCGAGCATGGTTGCGATTGCAATTATCGGACTCACCAAGAAAATGGAACGAAATGCCTCATTGTACGTGTATGAGTCACTTGGTGGAACGATACTGTACAGGTAGGTAACAAGCGACGCAATCAAGACGCACACAAATCCAGTCCAAACAATTTTTCTGGTAACTCGATACCCATATACTTCAGTAAATATATCCGCAAAAATATAGGTGAAGGGGTACGCAAGAATGGCGACGGAAAACACGACAGGCCCGATTGAAAACGTTTTTGTAGCCGTAAAAGTCGCGACTATCAAAAAAGTGACCCACAACATGCCGAATATCCCGAGATATTTGTGCGGGTAGCTTGCCGAAACAGCAGGGTCAGTTATGTAAGGCTTCATGTCATAAAATTGCTACTCCTATCAACCATTGTCAATGGTTTTGACCTATTTTTGAGCTTTTTCTGAATATAAATTTGAACAAATTGACTGTATGTTGTCATAAATATTGACATACTTTGAAAAACCGCTATACTGCCTACATGCATCAGGGCACCCACGAAGTGTTGGCAGGACTGGGACTTGAGGAAAAAGAGGCCGCTACGTACCTTGCGCTTCTGGAGCTTGGCGAAGCAACAATACTCAAAATCTCGCGCCGCTCGGGAGTAAAGCGCCCGACGACGTACCTTATCCTGGGTGAGCTCGAAAAGAAGGGGTTTGTGTCGCGTGTCGTGCGATACAAGAAAACGTTCTATGCGCCCCAACATCCGCAAAAGCTCGTTGCCGAAGCGGAGATCCGACTTAAAGAATTGCAATCGGCCATGCCGCAATTCGAGGCGCTCTTTAACAAAGCGGAGCAAAAACCGCGCGTCGTTATGTTTGAAGGAAAAGAGCGTCTTGATATGGCATACGACGAACTTTTTGTCGTTAAGGGTGAAGTGCTCTTCATAAGCTCACTGGAGCTTTCACAAGAAGCATTTCCGCGCTCATACAGAAAACTTGATTACTCTCTGTTCTCTCCGAAGTTTCGCACAAGAGAAATCATCAGCGACAGCGCGGAGGGTAGGGCATATGCGACGCGCGTACACGGGCCGTACCGCGAGGTGCGTTTTATCCCGAAAGAACTCCTGCCGTTTGAAATTGACGTCGGCATTTTCGGGAACCGCACGCTTATCACGTCCGTCAAAAAAGAATTCTTCACCATCAGCATCGAGAGTGACGAGATGGCGCAAGCATTTCGCACTATGTTCCACGTGATGTGGAATGTTGCCAACGCGTAACAGCCAATGCAAAATCGGAATGTGTCGTATGTATAGGCCTAAAAGCAGAAATACTCTAAGACAATTTCTATTTTAGTTCGATATATCGAACTAAAGTACTTTGCTATAGTGAAGTAACGAGGATCCTGTTTTTTCTACCGAATAAGGTCTAAATGTCAAAAAACTTCAGGGCGCGACACCTTGTTACGAGCGTCGTAGTCGAGCAACTCGAGAATAAAGCGAAAAAACTATGGCTGTCCGGCGCCTTGCAAAAGCTTCATTTCTATGCTATTCTAGCGCCATGCTGACGAAACAGAAGAAAACGAAGGCAATTAAGGAAGTCCAGAAGCACGAGACGGATACCGGCTCGGCGGCTGTTCAGGTAGCCCTTCTTTCAAAGCGCATCAGCGCCCTTGCCTCACATTTGAAGAAAAACGCCAAAGACAAGCACTCCCGCCGAGGGCTTTTGCAGATGGTCGCTGACCGCCGCACACATTTGAAATACCTTGAGAAGAACAACAAGCGCTCCTACAGTGCGCTCATCAAGAAACTTGGACTCAAGAAGTAGTTTTTAGTCTTTAGACGCTAGTCTAAAGACAATAGAGCTGTTCTGTAATCTTTATTGACTCCTGTGCTACAGTACAAGTGTAGCGGTATGTACATTATTAATAAGTTTTTTTAATTTTTTCACTAGAAACTAAAAACTAGTGACTCATAACTAGATATGGCTGTTATCAAACATAAGGAACAGCGTGTCGGCGTCTTTATCGACACGCAAAATCTCTACCACAGTGCAAAAAATCTTTATAAAGCGAAAGTTAATTTCGGAAACGTGCTTAAAAACGCGGTTGCCGGCAGGCAACTGATCCGCGCCCGCGCCTACGTCGTCACCACAGAGAGCGGGGAGGAACAGAGTTTCTTTGAAGCTCTTGAAAAACTCGGCATTGAAACGAAAACAAAAGATCTCCAGATCTTTTACGGCGGTGCAAAGAAAGCGGACTGGGACGTGGGGCTTGCGGTTGACGCAATCTCGATGGCGTCGAAACTCGACGCAGTCATTCTTGCAACCGGCGACGGCGACTTTGTCCCGCTGACCGAATACCTCAAAGTGAACGAGGGGTGCCAGGTGGAAGTAATCGCGTTCGGCAAGTCTGCCTCCGGCAGACTGCGTGAAGCCGCTGACGATTTTATCGATATGTGTGAAGACCCCGGCAAGTACCTCATTGGGTATCGCGGCTGGAAATTCGGTTCCAAAGAATCTGAGAACACTAAATAGAGAGGTTTATGAAACCCCGCCCTGCCATACATGGCAGGGCGGGGTTTCGTCATTTGAGAACGGCCGGATTTTTGCTACAGTTGAAGCGTATTCGCTAAGAATCGTGGTTTCCGAATCACGGCATTGAAATCAGAAGTGTACGAAAAGATTTCAATTCTGGAATTTGGAAGCCACCTATATCTCATGCAGACAAAAGAGTATTCCATTGAAGTCGGAGGCAAGACGCTCACAGCCCTTTTTACCGACCTTGCCGACCAGGCCGACGGTTCAGTCATTGTTCGCCTTGGCAACACGGCGGTTCTCGCAACCGCCATCATGTCCGGAAACGTGAAAGAGGGCCTCGGCTATTTCCCGCTCACCGTTGATTACGAAGAAAAGTTTTATGCCGCAGGCGCTATTTTGGGGAGCCGTTTTGTGCGCCGCGAAGGCAAACCGACCGACGAGGCAATTCTCTCGGGACGCGTCGTTGACCGCACCATTCGGCCGCTCTTCGGCCAGTACATCCGAAACGAGGTGCAAGTCACCATCATCGTTCTCTCCATTGAAGAAGACGATCCGGATGTTCTTGCTGTCTTGGCGGCATCGCTCGCGCTTGGCACGTCCGACATTCCGTGGAAAGGGCCTGTTTCCGCTGTTCGTATTGGAAAACTGAATAGTGAGTACCTCATCAACCCATCCTACGCTTCGCGCGAAGAGAGTGGCAACGAGTTCGACCTCCTCGCGTGCGGGAAAGACGGCAACATCAACATGATCGAGATTGCCGCGAAAGAATCAACCGAGGCCACGCTCGGGGAAGCGCTCGTGCGCGCGTCAGAAGAGTTGGAGAAACTGCAAGAATTTCAAAAGCGCATTATTACGGACATCGGCAAACAAAAACGCGTCATCGAAAAGCCAGAAACGCCCCAAGAACTCTCTACACTTTTTACCGACTCAATTGCACCACAACTTGATGCGGCGATTTTTTCAGGCCCCGGCCACGCAGGTCTTTCGACTCTTCATGACGAATGGAAAGCACTTCTCAAAGAGCGACTGCCGGACCTTTCTTCTTCCCCAATTGCCGAAGATTTCTTTGAAGAAGCAATCAGCGCACGCCTGCACAGTGCTGCAATCGCTGAAGAGAAGCGCGCGGACGGGCGCTCTATGACTGACATCCGTCCGCTCTTCGCCAAAGCCGGCGGCATCTCCGAAATCATTCACGGGACCGGCATCTTTTATCGTGGCGGCACGCACATTTTCTCCGCGCTCACGTTAGGCGGCCCCGGCGATTCGCAATTCATCGACAGCATGGAAGAAAAGAACAAGCAAAAGCACTTCATGCACCACTACAACTTCCCACCGTTTTCAACAGGAGAAACCGGCCGCATGGGCGGGACGAACCGGCGCATGATAGGCCACGGCGCGCTTGCAGAAAAAGCGCTCGTGCCGATTATCCCGCCGCAGGAAGAATTTCCGTACACGATCCGCATTGTCTCCGAAGCGATGGCGTCAAACGGCTCGACCTCCATGGGGTCGGTCTGCGCATCAACAATTGCACTCATGGACGGCGGCGTGCCGATCAGGAAACCGGTTGCTGGCATCGCGATGGGGCTCATGTTGGAAAGCACAAAGCACAAAGACCAAAACACAAATGAGACGAGCGGTGCGAAACTTCACTATAAAATTCTCACGGATATTCAGGGGCCGGAAGATCACCACGGCGACATGGACTTTAAGGTTGCGGGGACGAGAGACGGTGTCACTGCGGTACAGATGGACGTGAAGGTGGACGGCGTGCCGATTGCGATACTTTCCGAAGCGTTTGAAGACGCAAAGAGTGCGCGCGTGCGGATTCTTGATGTTATTGAAAAAGAAATTCCAGCGCCACGCAATGATATTTCACCGCGCGCGCCGAAGATTCTTGTGCTCAAAATCAAAGTTGACCAAATCGGCATGCTGATCGGCCCCGGCGGCAAAACCATCAACGGCATTAAAGACACAACCGGCGTCGAGGAAATCACAATCGAAGAAGATGGCACCGTCTACGTGACCGGCAAGAACGGTACGGCAGAAAAAGCGCGAGTCATCATTGAAGAGATGACGCACGAGTACAAGGCGGGAGAAAAGTTCCAGGGTGTGGTAACGCGGCTCATGGATTTCGGCGCATTTGTCAAAATCGGGCACTCCGCCGAAGGATTGGTGCACATCTCCGAGATTGCGCCGTTTCGAATTGAAAAAATCGCTGGAGTTTTGAACGTCGGGGAAGAAGTGCCGGTCGTCGTGAAAGAAATCGACGATCAAAAGCGCATCAATCTCTCAATCAAGCGCGCCGATCCTGATTTCGCAGCTCGCAAGGGTATACAACAACCCGCATCAAGTGGACCAAAAAGAGAAATTTCTCATTAATCATGCAAGAACCGCAAAGCGACACACAAAAACAAGGTGCCCCTTCTTTAGAAACACACGATGTTGAAAAGGGTGCCCCTTTAGAAAACCCGCAAGAAGAACTTGTTCCAGTGGAGGAGTCCTCACCTGCTTCAGCAGCCCCCCTCGACAATCCGACTCCTCCTCGTGCAGAAGAAGTAACTGCCGTGCCGAGCGTGGCACTCCCGCGTTTGCGGACATTCAAAGAAGATATCGCGTCTGCCATTAAAGATCAGAATGCGTCATTCACCAGCATTGTTGCCCAAGAAGTTGGAAGGAGAGGAAGGACACCCGCACGTTTCGAAGCGACACCAACACGAGATTACAAAAAAATCGGACTCGCCGCGGCAAGCGCCGTACTGGTCTTGCTCGGCATTGGTCTTTTGACGTATGTTCTTTTCTTCTATGAGCGAAATACCAGCGGTACTCCAGTCGAAGAAATACCATCTCTTATTTTCGCAGACGACAGGCGAACACTCTCTATTGATAATGAAAGTTCGCGCGGACTTTTAAGCGCCCTTCGGAACGAAAGAGATACCGCATCGCTTTCGTTGGGGAAGATTTTGCATGTGTATCTCACCCGCACAGACGAGGGGGGCATCCCCCGACCGATTGAGAGCGTGGAATTCCTGCGCGCCATCAATGCACAGTTAAGCGATTCGTTTATCCGCTCGCTTGAGCAGGAATTTATGGTCGGCGTTCACGTCTTTGACGGTAACCAGCCGTTCATCATATTCACCACTCACTCGTACGAACACGCGTTCGCCGGCATGCTCCAGTTCGAGGAGGGGCTTCGTACCGCGCTTTCTCCTTTCTTTGCGGGCGCGGAAGCCGCCTCACAAAGCAATGCGACGACTACTCCCACGGTATTTGCACCGAAGTTTCAGGACTTGGTTATACAAAACACAGATGTGCGCGCGATTGTTGGGAGCGATGGCAAGCCGGTCATGCTCTACGCATTCCCCAATCCGCGCACCCTTATCATCACCACGAACGAGCACACGCTTGAGGAAATCATTACTCGTATGCAGAGCACCCGCGTGTTGTAGAGCAACAGTTGCACCAACGGCGTGCTTTGCTATCATGTACCCACATGAATACCGTACACTTTAAAGAAAAATTGGAAGCGGAGTTGAAAACTCTTACGGAAGAGTTGCAGTCAATCGGCCGCATTAATCCCAACAACCCCAAGGACTGGGAGGCGGTGCCAGACTCTATGAACGTCGAGCAAGCAGATGAAAATGAGCGAGCTGACGTCATTGAAGAATACGGAACAAACAACGCGGTTCTCACCGATCTTGAAATCCGCTACAACGAAGTGGCCTCGGCTCTCAAGCGTATCGAAAACGGCACGTACGGTACGTGTAGTGTTGATGGCCAGCCGATCGAAGAAGACCGGCTTGAAGCAAATCCTGCGGCCACAACCTGCAAGGCACACCTCGAGCAAGAGTAATTCTGGCGCCAATAAAACCCGCGCTCTACCTCAAACGGGATGACATTCGCAAAAGTTTACAGCGCTCAAACAAATCTCCTTGAAGCACACATAATCGACATTGAAGTCGATCTCTCAAAGGGACTGCACGCTTTTTCAGTCGTCGGGCTTCCTGGGAAAGCCGTCGAAGAGTCGCGCGACCGAGTGTCGGCGGCCATAAAGAATTCCGGATTCAAATCTCCCAAAAACAAAAATCAAAAAGTAGTCATCTCGCTTGCGCCGGCCGACCTGAAGAAAGAGGGGCCGGCGTTTGATTTGCCAATTGCGCTTAGCTACCTTCTCGCATCCGGCGACATTGCTTTCAATCCGACAGGAAAACTTTTCTTGGGAGAACTGTCGCTCGATGGGGATGTGCGCCCCATTCGCGGCACTCTTCCACTGGTTCGCAAGGCCAGGCGTGCGGGATTCAAAGAAGTGTACTTGCCCAAAGAAAACGCGGAAGAAGGCGCGCTCATTGACGGCATTTCAGTCTACGGTGTCCAGACACTCTCTGAAGTGATCAATCATCTCAACACAAAGAAAAATACGAACATAAAGAAGGACGGGGAGCCGTGCACATTAGAGCCGTGCCCTAAAACAGAGATAGTGTTCCGTCCCGTTCTACACGCCATTGATTTCGGCGATATACGCGGCCAAGAGAGCGCGAAGCGTGGACTTTTGATTGCGGCATCCGGACGGCACAACATCGTTTTGTATGGCCCGCCAGGAACCGGCAAGACCATGCTTGCCCGTGCGTTTAATCAGATTTTGCCGCCACTATCTTTTGAAGAGTGCTTGGAAGTAACGTCAATACACTCTATCGCGGGAGCGCTCCAAGAACCATTAGTGACTGCGCCGCCCTTCCGCTCACCACATCACACATCTTCATACGTATCCTTGGTCGGTGGCGGCACATTCCCCAAACCGGGTGAAATTACACTAGCGCATCGCGGCGTCTTATTTCTTGATGAGTTCCCCGAGTTCGAACGGCGTACAATTGAGGCACTGCGCCAGCCCTTAGAAGAGCGTTCCATCACAGTGGTGCGTTCGAAAGGTGCCGCCCTTTTCCCAGCCAATTTCATTTTAGTCGCCGCCATGAATCCGCCAGAGCGCGACGGCATTGAGCAAAGCCGATTTGAGAAAAAAATATCGGGCCCGATCATTGACCGTGTCGACATGTGGATTGAAGTCGGGCACATTGACCACGACATACTGGGACGAGAAGGAGAGCGAGTGAGCGAATCGGACGCGTTTCGTGAAAAAGTCTGCGCCGCCCGCACCGTGCAAACCACTCGGTTTAGCCACGAATCAAAAACCAACAGCGACATGACGGTGCGCGACCTTTCAGAGTTCGTACCGCTTAAAGAAGAGGTGCGTACTATCCTTAATCAGGCGGCGCAGAAACTCGACCTTTCGCCGCGCGCGTACCACCGCGTGATTAAGCTCGCGCGCACCATTGCCGATCTTGAAGGCAACAGTGAAGTGACACAAGCGCATATTCTTGAAGCCCTCCAGTATCGGCCGCGACAGTTTCAATGAGCTTTTAGGTTTTAGCTGTTAGCTTTTAGGAAACCACAAACACATTAATCTTTGCTATAGCAGAGAATTAATGTGTTTGTGGAAAAAGAAAGGCATATCCATAACTCTGCTATAGCAGAGTTATGGATATGCCTTTCTCACATCTCTTACATCCGCTCATTTCATATCAAAGAAAACAGGCGCGCGAGCCAGTGGCCGCGCGACGTATTGTGAGCGATTTTTTTGCGAACACAACGAAGTAAGGCACTTAGAATGGATTGCGGGCTCCGCGGACTTCGAAGTGGAGGTGTGGGCCAGTCGATCGGCCGGTCGAGCCCACATAGCCGACGACTTGACCCTGAACGACGTACTGGCCCTGATAGACGATGTTTTGCGAGGTGTGCGCGTAGAGAGTCTGGGTGCCGTTATCGTGACGAATCACCACATAGTTTCCGTACCCACCATTCCAGCCAAAGTCGCGAGAAACAATAACGGTACCCGAGGCTGACGCAAGAATTGGTGTGCCTGCCGCTGCGGCAAGGTCAATACCGTTGTACCCGTGAAGACCTTGGGACTTGATACCATTCGTAATCGGACGGAGATAGTAACCGGAGTAACTTGGTACTCCACTTCCACTGGCAACACTCGGGGCTCCGTTATACGCCGGGGTTACCAAAACACCATCGGGAATAATGACAATGTCACCGATTGCAAGTTTAGAATTTTCAGCGAGTCCGTTATATTGAAGAATCTCATTCAAATCTCCTTTGTAATCTTCCGCGATGCTCTTTAAAGTATCTCCCCTCTTAACCGTATGACGAACACCGGAAATGGGAAGAATGACAAGAGTCTCTCCCTTGTGGATGAGGCTGTTTTTAATGTTATTACCCCAAATAATTGTGTTAACCGACACCCCGAACATCTGTGCGATTCCGGAAAGGGAGTCCCCGTCTCTCACCACATAAATACTGATCTGTCCTCCGATAGCCGAACGGTCTTTAATGTCGGCAAGTGTCCCATACGGACCTGTTTCGGGGGAAAGTGCGGTTCCGCCAACAATCGTAACGTCGCCCCCTCCTTTAGATGGGTTAGGGTCAAGATTGAGCGCCGCGCGGAGCAGTGATGCCGTCTGAATATTGTACCCGTCTGAAAATCTCCTTGCCTCGATTATGGAAGTCGGAGCGCCGGAGAGAAAATTTGAAAAAAGCGAGAGTACCCCGGCGTAGGCAGTCAATGGGAAGGGGAGCAGCATTAAAAGGAAAAGCCCTCCTGCAATCAGCCGCGGAACCGTTTTATATGTCTTCCAACCAGATCTGTATACGCTGGGGTCGGAGTCCTGAATATTTGAGTTTATAAGCCCTTTCTTATGTGGTTGGCCGGCCAAACAGACAAAATGGCTTTACTAAGCCATGGAAATGCATCCCTATCGGTGTAGCCCCACTATATCCTCCCCTCAAATCATAAGTCAACGAGTTATGCACAGCGACTTTTTCCGATTATGAAGAAATGCTTAAAACTGCACCCCAAAGCCCTTTTTGGGCCCCTTGACCGAGCGAACATGTTATTGCTTGCTTTTTATGACACATGGCAGCCGGACTTTCGCTGAGAGAATGGTCTGGGGATAAATCAGACCTTCGTCCAGTCCCCACAGCAGAGCTGCGGGGACTGGACGAAGGCACCAGGGCTGCTTTTTTGGTAGGGGAAGCGGCCGCCGCCGCTTCTTTTGTAGTGCCTCTCAACCCCGGCAAGCCGGGGTTGAGAGGCACGCCAATAAAAAGAGTAAAAAATTGTATACAGCATCAAAAAAGTGTAGAGTATGAATACGTATGGCATTTCAAGAACAATTTGGTGGTGGCGGCGGAGGCAGGAGACTCACTTCAGAAGAACTTGAGGCAATTGATGTAGAGGCGCTACGCAAAAAAACGAAAGATGCAGTCCCCAAAACTCCCGCCGCGGAAACTCCTCCAACTCCGGAAGAAGACCATCGTTCTATTTTAGAGCGCTACAAAGATGACAAGGCGAAGTACTCTATCTTTAACGCGTCGCCAGAAACGGCACCGGAAGCCCCAACAGACGGACGACTTTCACCAGATGCACTTGCCGCCATTGAAGTGAGGGTGCAAGAAACGAGGGGCAAAGAAGCAACGACCAAAACAACGGATGCTGAAGCGCAAAAAGCCGCAAGCGGTCCTGTCACAACACGAAACGCGATCGAATCGCCTGCAAAGGGAGCGTCGAAGGCCGCAGAAGTGAAGAATCCTCCAACACCAGAGAAGGCCCCCACCACAAGGAAAGCAGCTGAAGGTGTTTCTTCTGAAGCGACACTGCGCGCGGAGATCGCACAACATCGCGAAGCGCTTGCAGCTATTGAGCGCAAAGAAAAATCGCCGGATTTGAAGATGTTCAAACAGCCAATGGAGTCCATCGATGCAAATGTAGCCGCTCATGAGCAGGGAATTAGAGATGCCGAAAATAAAATCCGCGAGATTGCAGAAGAGCGCGCTCGGGCACAAGAAAAAGAGGGCCTCCAAACAAAGATTGCCGGACATCGAGAGGCGCTTGCGGCGATCGAGCGAGGAGAGAAGTCGCCAAACCCAAATATCTTGAGACAGTCAATCGGAAGCATTGACGCCGAGGTCTTGGCTCACGAGCAGGAAATTAAAAATGCCGAACAAAGATTCCAAGAACTTTCGGGAACACGAGTACCTAACGCGGCGGTTGCGCAAGAAGCAACTCCGGCGCAGACAATAACGACACACGAAGGCGAAGGGAGGAGACTCTCGCCAGAAGAACTCGAAGCGTTTGATACCGGTGCGCCCGCTGAACGGACTCCGGGTGCTGAAGTGACGCCCGAAGCATTTACTGTTAGCCCCGAAGATCGCATCTTCTTGAGTGCGTCACAAGAACGAGCGCGCGGCCTTTGGACAGAAGCGGCAGCTGCGGGTGCCGAGTCGGCAGTACGGAAGCTTGGCGCCTGGTACAATCGCATGCCAATATGGGTCAAAGTCGGCGCTGGCGTCGGCCTTATCGCTGCCGGCATGACTGGGGTCACTGGCCCGATTGGCGGCGCGCTCGCGCTCGGCATGCTTGCCCGTGGCGCACTCGTCGCCTCGGGAACATTTGTTGCTATGGAAGCGATGCTCTCGAAGAGCAAAGCGAAACAGGAGCGATGGTGGAACAAGCACCCAAAGGCGTACGCTGCTGTATTCGGCCTTGTTGCCGGCACGCTCGCGGCCGCTTCGCTCTTTGAGGGATCAGAAGAAGTTACTGCAGGAACGGCGGGGGCAGCACCGGAAGTAGCGCCAGCCACGATGCATCCTACCGATTTTGAGCCTATAGCAGTTGCCGAGCATACACTTCCGCCAGAATCCGCACGAGTTGTCGTCCCCGAAGCAACCATTCAGGCGGAGGACTTGGCGCACATTAACGAATTGAAAAATATCGAACTTCAGGGCGACATCAAAGAAATATTCGGCCACAAGGGTATCTTCGGCATGAATCCAAGCGATGGCATGGAGAAGTTCATGTACAGCGTCGCCCGCATGGATGCCGGAGAATTTATGCAGGGCGCGGGCGGGGCGACCAAGATGCTGCCGAACCAAGAGTTTTTGCAAATGACCGGCATCAGTCAGTACCAAGCAGAAGCGGTTCGCAACCTTATTGCAGACAGCAGCATTGAATACAAAGGCAAGTCTGTCCACCAAATAATGGAAGCGATCGCTGAACAGCGTGTTCGAGAAAGCCTAGCAACTGCCGGGAGGTAACCGTTGTACTTATTTATACTATGATCAACCAAGACGACATCAGACAGCAGGTTGTTGACAAGATCGGCATCAAGTCGGCGTCTCTCGCCGTACAGGAAGCCGTCGTCTCGCAAGTCGGTGAAAATATCATGACACGCGTTGTAACAGCGATTCACGGAATCTTGCCCGAGGAGAAGCGTGCGGAATTCGAAACGCTGATAGGCGCAGGCGACGTCGACGCACTCAATGCGTTTCTCAAGCCCCACGTTCCAAATCTCGACATCTTGGTACAGCAGGAAGCGGAAAAAGAAATTGCCGCGTACAAGGAAGAGGTCGCGAAACAATCCACATAATTGCCTTTCACTTGAATGCTGTTATAGTTTTCGGGTGCATCCCGTACGAAACATCGGACGGGCGTAGTTTTTTGATTTAATAAAGGTCGAAGTGTATACATAATAACCTCGGGGCGCAGGGACTAGAGTATTCGCGTCCTGTTTCGTACGGGATGAATCACCTCCAAGGACTAAACGAAGCACAGCAAAAGGCCGTTTTGCATACAAACGGGCCGCTCTTAATCGTTGCGGGCGCAGGTGCGGGGAAGACGAAAGTCATCACGCATCGGATTCTCAATTTAATAAAAAACGGCGTTGCTCCTGAAGCCATCCTTGCCGTTACCTTCACAAACAAGGCGGCGAGAGAGATGCGCGAGCGCTTGGGAGCCCTCATTGAAAATGATCGAGACCTCAACCTACCCATCTCGCGGCAGGCACTCCGAAGTCCAACTCCTTTTGTCTCGACGTTTCACTCACTCGGCGTCCACATTCTCAAAGAAAACGCCGCGCTTCTCAATCTCTCACGGCATTTTTCCATCTTTGATCGCAGTGATTCAACTCGCGCCATCAAGGAGGCCATGAAGCAGGAGGGAATTGACCCGAAGCAGTACGAACCAAGAAACATACTGGGAATTATCTCTCGTCAAAAAGGCAACGGCACGACCGCCTCCCGCTACGAAAGCACCGCGGCAAATCATGTGGAGAGAATTGTTGCACCGCTGTGGAAGAGGTACGAGAAAATTCTTGAAAAAGAACGCGCGCTTGATTTTGACGACCTCTTGCTCAAAACCGTTCTGCTTCTGGAGTCGCACACTGATGTCCTTTCGCGCTACCACAAGACGTGGTCACACCTCCTCATCGATGAATACCAAGACACGAATCAAATCCAATACCGACTTTCGGAACTTCTCGCCGGTTCGGCAAAAAATATCTGCGTCGTGGGGGACATCGATCAAAATATTTACAGCTGGCGCGGAGCGACGATCGAAAATCTGCTTGATTTTGAAAAGACCTACCCAGGCGCAAGCATCGTCACCCTGCAGGAAAATTATCGATCCACAAAAACAATCCTCGATGTCTCAAATGCCATCATCGAGAAAAACAAAAACCGACTCGAGAAAACACTCATTGCAACCAAAGAAGCGGGGGAGCAGATGACACTCTACGGTGGTTTCAACGAAGAAGACGAGGCGCGTTTCATTGTTTCTAGGGCAAGCGAGCTTGCCCAAGCGGGCGTGCCGCTTTCTGAAATTGCGGTGCTGTATCGCACGAATTTCCAATCGCGCGCGCTTGAAGAAGCCTTTCTCTATGCGGGAGTGCCGTACCAAGTCTTGGGAACGCGCTTTTTTGAGCGAAAAGAAGTAAAGGATATGCTCGCGTTTCTTAAAGTTGCGCTCAGTGGAGAAAATTCCGCAGATTTGGCGCGCATCGTGAACGCGCCTGCGCGTGGTATCGGCAAGGTAACGCTTCTGAAGATGATTGAGGGGCGAGAATCAGAACTCACGCCAGCTATGCAAAAGCGTGTCAGTGATTTCCGAGCTCTTCTTGCACGCATTCGCTCTTCGGCAGAAACACGCCTTCCATCAGAGACGGTGCGGTATGTGTTGGGTGAAAGCGGCCTTGAAAAATTCCTCATTGAAGGAAATGAGGAAGATAAAGAACGCCTCTTGAACATAAAAGAATTGGTGACGCTTGCGACGAAATATGATGCGCTTCCTCCCCTTGAAGGCATTGAAAAGCTTTTGGAGGACGCCGCGCTTGCAAGCGATCAAGACACTCTCATTAAAAACGAGAAAGCGGTGAAGCTCATGACCATTCACGCATCCAAAGGGCTGGAGTTCGACTACGTATTCATCACTGGACTTGAGGAGGGGTTGTTCCCACAGCGTATAGATAGGAATGACCGCGACGAGGAAGAGGAGCGACGGCTGTTTTATGTCGCACTCACTCGCGCGCGGAAAAAAGTATTTCTGACATTCGCCTCCGTACGAACCATTTTCGGCTCGCGCGAAGTAACCATCCCGTCTGAATTTATTTCTGACATTCCCGAGCGCTACTTGGAGACCGAAGGGTACGAGTCGAGCGACAGCGGGCTTCTCACCATTGAATAATATGCGAGCGAAAAAATCATTGGGTCAGCATTTTCTGAAGTCGCAGAGCGCGATAGAAAAAATCATTGAGGCAGGAGCGGTTTCAAAAGACGATCCTGTGCTCGAGATCGGCCCCGGGAAAGGCGTACTTACCAAAGCGCTTTTGGAGCGTGCGGAAAAAGTGATTGCGGTTGAAAAAGACGGGGACTTAGTGGAGTATCTGCACAGTACATTCTCCGACGAGATTGCACAGCGGCAGCTCCAAGTAATTCACGGGGACATTCTTACTGCTGATTTTTCAAAACTGGGACTTACGCAAAAAAAGTTCAAAGTCATTGCAAACATTCCGTACTACATTACGGGAATTCTCGTGAGAACTCTGCTTGAAAGCAATGTCCAGCCGTCCGCCATGGTGCTTCTCATACAAAAAGAGGTCGCAGAGCGGATCGCCAAAGATAAAAAAGAAAGCGTGTTGTCGCTCTCGGTAAAAGTGTACGGCATGCCACGCTATGTCGGAACTGTTAAAGCCGCATCATTCAGGCCACAGCCGAAGGTTGATTCCGCAATTCTCGCCGTAACTGGCATCTCGAAAGATTTTTTCGATACACTGTCAGAAAAATACTTTTTCACAGTCCTCAAAGCGGGATTCAAAAGCAAGCGGAAGCGACTTTTAAATAATCTTGAAGCATTTGGCACAAAAGAGTGCCTTTGCGCCTTGTTTGACCGCCTCTCTATTGATTACAACTCTCGCCCCGAAGATGTGCCGCTCCAGATGTGGAAGCGGCTCGCTCTAGCACTCCAAGAGGGCGTCCCCGAGCGTCCGTAATGCACAGATACAAGGTAGAATACGGACTTTCTGCTGATATACTAAGAAGGTGGAGTCTACCTTCCTAAAGAAACCTAGGGTTTTTCTCGCCATACTCATCGCCACGGTGCTTATCGGAACGGCACTTTTTATATACTTGAAAAACAAGGGGAGCGCGGCAGACTCCGACGGGCTTTCCGTACGGGAAAATGCCGAAAAAATAGTTACCAGTCTTCTCACAAAAGACTCTGACAACGACGGATTGGGGGACTGGGAAGAAGAACTCCTCAAAACAGATGCTCATAACCCCGATACCGACGAGGACGGCACACCAGACGGGGAAGAAATTGACCAGCGCAGAAACCCACTCATTGCTGGCCCCAACGATACGGCGGCGGCAATCACCCCCTCAAAGCAAGGGGGCTCCGAAGAAGCAGAGACGAGCAATCTAACCGCAACAGAAAAAATTTCACGGGAGCTTCTTGAAGGATATATCGAGCTCAAGCAAGGCGGCCAGCTGACCGTACAAAACAGCGAACAGCTCATTACCACCTTAATTGATCAAGCGTCCGGAATCTCACCAAAGCAATACACGGCAGATGATATCCGCATCGTCACAACTCCAAGCGCTGATGCAATCAAACGATACGGCGTAGAAATCACTGCAATTCTGAAGCCAGACTTGGCGCTTGAAAACGATCTTGTCGTGCTAAAGCGAGCACTCGAAGGACAAAACAGCAACGAGCTCTCGAAACTCGATACATCAACAAGGCGCTACCGCGCGACAGTTGCGGAAATGCTTGCGCTTTCCGTCCCGCAAGAAGTCGCCGCTGAACATATCGCTGCGGCAAATGCGCTTGCGCGCGTCTCTGCAAACGTAGAGAGTATGCGCGCGGTCTTTACCGACCCTGTGGGAGCTCTTGTCGGCATTAAAGAGTACACCGTAAATGAATTCGCGTTTATCGAATCCCTGCAGACAATCGGCCTGTACCTAAAGGCGCATAACGCAATTCCCTAGGTATGAAAAACGGCTTCGTGTACAAAAAAATCCTTGCTCTCGTGCTCATCCTCACCATCCTTGCCCCGGGAGCGTTTTTGGCAGTGCCACACAGAGCATCCGCACAGGCACTGGACATCATTGGAGGCCCGTCAAACATTCTCTCTGCGGGGTTTAACGCAATAAGTGCCATTTCGGATGTCATAACGTCAATGGGCATCCAAGCCCTAGTGATCAAGGAGTATGTTCTCGACCCATTGGTGCCGATGTTGCGAGAAATCATCATCAAGAGCATCACCGCAAGCATCGTCAACTGGATCAACGGGGGTTTCCAAGGGTCGCCGTCATTTATTACCAATCTTGACCTCTTCTTGCTCGACATCGCCGACCAGGTCGCCGGGAGGTTTATCGAAGGGTCTGATTTGGCATTTCTGTGTCGTCCGTTCCAATTGAAAGTCCGACTTGCGATCGCGCTTGATTACTACGCGCCCGTCAAAAAGAAGGTTGCCTGTACGCTGACCGGCGCCATTAAAAACGTGCAAGATGCATTCGGCAATTTTTCAAATGGGAGCGCGTGGAATAATTGGCTTGAAGTGTCCATAAACCCAAACAACAACGCGCTCTGGGCGTATTCAGAATCGCAATCCACGCTTCTCGAAGAAATAGAGCGGCGACAAAACCAAAAGTTGACGACGCTCGATTGGGGAAGCGGGTTTCAGTCACAAGAAGTCTGTTCTGATTCCGGCGGCGGAGCAGGCGGCGCGACGATTTCGGCTCAAGTCGGAAACACCGTGTATGGCTGTACTATCTCGACTCCGGGAGCAACCATTGTTGACACACTCGATGAAACGCTCGGCACCGGCCTGCGGCAGTTGGAAATCGCCGATGAGCTCAATGAAATCATTGGCGCGCTCTTGGCCCAACTCGGCAAGCAGTTGCTTGGTGGCTCTTCGGGCGGGCTTTCAGGGTTGAGCAAGGGAAGCGGAGGACGATCGTCGTATGTGGACCAGCTCACCCAAGAAAGTCGAGACTTCTCTTCGCTTCGCGATAAGATGCTTGAAACTATCCGCGGTAACATGCAAGACGAAAACCGGTACCGCATTGCAAAACAGGATTCACTAAATGCCACTCTCACCGCGCGCGGAAAGGTCGAGGCACTGCGGCAGTGTTACCTTGAGAAAGCCGCCCTCAATCAAACGCTCTACTACCACACGGAAACTTCGGTCACTTCCTTCACGCCGACAGAACTCTTAAGCAGGGCGGCAAGCGCATCCTCGACAGTACAGGCCCTCCTCCTGCCGATCCAGATTAGGGTTACTGGTGATATTACTACTGTAGACAATCTTACCGGACAGTTGGTAGCGATACGCTCCCGCGTCGAGACCGCCCCAACGGTTGGTCTTCTCAATACCGCGGTTAACGATTACCAAATATTACTGCAGAGTGGGCGGCTTCATACTATTAAAGGTGTATTCGATGCCGAACTTGAGCGGGACGGGTATCCGGGTGAAAATCACAGCTTCGCAAGAGGCATCATCCGCGACATGACTACACTCAATGCACAGACGGACAGGGATGCAGAACAATGCCGAGTCCTAACCATTTCATCTCAATTGCTTTAAACACAGATACTGTATGCCGCACGAACAGATTACGATACAGAATATAAAAAGGTTCGCGGTAGGCATTGTTCTTTTCTCTTTTCTGTTAATCACTCCGGTCGGAGGTGCTTTTGCGCAAGACGTGCCTACCCCAGATAGTTCGGGCGGTGATGCCGCTGTAACAGGGCAAGTGCTTCAAACTCAAACAGCAAGTCCGACAACCCCTTCCACACCAAGCGGAGACCAAGCGGTAACAGGGCAGGTGCTTCAAACTGTACAGAAACAAGCAGAGGCACAGGCGGCTGACAATGCGAGCGGAGGATGTAGCGGCATTTTTAGCTGTCTGAAGAGCGCTCTTTTTTACGTCTTTGCCGCACTTCTGTATCTTCCCGTCATGTTCACGAGTCTCCTCGTCTTTCTTGCCGGAGGGTTGCTTGATTTCACAATTGGAGAAGTGGTGATTGACCTCGGCAGTTGGTTCCGCGATATCACGGCGATTTCAACAACATGGATGGTATTCCGCGATCTGGCGAACATTCTCTTTATCTTCGGGCTTCTTGCAATTGCGATTTCTACAATTCTCGGACTAGGAGGGTACGGGTATAAAAAATTACTTGCACAGCTTATTATCGTCGCCCTTGTCATTAACTTCAGTTTATTTTTTACCAAGTTTGTCATTGACGCATCAAATCTTTTTGCGCTCCAGTTTTATAATGGAATTGTAGCGAACTCCGACGATTCGCTAGCGGGTGAATTCATGAATGTACTTGGTGTAGAGACGGCATTTGACGCTGTGCCAATCATTGAGCGGATCGCATCGGTTGGCCTTGCATCCACTGGCGGCATCGGCATGATGTTTTCATACGCCATTCTGACATCTATCTTCTTTGTTGTTACCGCATTTGTATTCTTCTTTGCGGCTATCATGCTTATCATCAGGGCCGCCAGCTTCGTGCTCTTGGCAATTCTCTCACCACTTGCGTTTGCGGCACTCGTACTCCCCTTTACCAGCCAGTATGCGTGGAAATGGTGGGGAAAGTTGTGGAACTACGCAATCTTCGCACCGGTTCTTATGATGCTCTTTTGGGTCACGCTTCAGGTGATTCCCGGAATTACCAGCTCGCTTCCCAACATACAGGGAATCGCGGAAGTGTTTGCCAACAACCCGAGTACGAAATCGGGAAGTATTGCTTTGATATTCAACTTCGCCATTTTGATAACGCTCATGATTGCCTCCATTATCATTGCGAACAATCTGGCGCTTAACGGAGAGGGCTTTGCAAAGAAACTGGCAGGAAATGTTCTCTTGGGAGGAGTGGCGAAGGGATATCGCAACACCTTTGGTCGTGGGTTCTCAAAGCTTTCTCAATCAGAAGGTTTGAAAGATACAGCCTCTCAAGGCGGCATCCGGGGTTGGGCAGCACGGCAAGCGCTCAAAACAACGCGTGCTGGGGCAAAAGCTTCTGGCGATCTTCGCCGCGCAAGCGCCTTTGGTAAAACGCTCGGGAAAGATCTCGGCATTGGAGAGGGCAAGAAGGGAGGCTATGAAGCGACCCTTCAAGCACAGGTCAAGGCACGACAGCAGTTTGCTTCTTCTCTTGGTGCGCCGGGAGATACTGATACAAAAGTTATGGAGATAAGCAAACGAAAGGATATGCAAGGAGCGGCCGTTGGAACCGAGGAGATACAACTCAAACGCGCACAAGAACAGTTGGCGGAAACCGTTCGTACACGACGCGGAGACAGGAGCCCTGAAGCGCAAAATGCAATTGATACAGCGCGGAGTGAAGTCGAAAAAAGAAATACTGCAGTCAATAATGAAAA
>Ga0209542_10002287_pt1 | contig 43137 bp, 54 predicted proteins | sample RifCSPhighO2_01_FD_184028 | JGI IMG/M metagenome (GOLD analysis project Ga0209542, IMG submission 184028) | Soil microbial communities from Rifle, Colorado - Rifle CSP2_plank highO2_0.1 (SPAdes) (version 2) | ecosystem: Environmental > Terrestrial > Deep subsurface > Rock core/Sediment ... | reverse complement strand
AAAGGATTATGTTGAGTAGCTGGGAACGAAGTGGAAGCGCCACGAAACAATATTCTTTTTGAGTTATGACGGAAGCTTAAAGTTTGGAAGAATGATGAACTTTAAGGTGAGTAATAATTAAGCTTAATGATGTTAGGCTTGTTTTTGCGGAAATTATGTCGAAGACAATAAAAGGAGCGAAAACCAAAAGGATTATGTTGAGTAGCTGGGAACGAAGTGGAAGCGCCACGAAACAATATTCTTTTTGAGTTATGACGGAAGCTTAAAGTTTGGAAGAATGATGAACTTTAAGGTGAGTAATAATTAAGCTTAACTCCCTATAAGCAAAGTCTGGGAAATATTGTGCTTATAGGACCTGTTATGGCAAAATTTTGATTACCACAAATAGATAAGTAGTTACTACCTATTCCAGTGACCATGACATTTATGTCCCACTCCCCACTGGTCAAGTGCGAATTACCTTTTTAAGGGAGTGGCTATTTTGAGTGAGAATGGATGTTCCAGAACTAATTCGTCGAAAATGCTTTTTACGGGGATTGAGCCCGAGAACTATCTCTACATATACTTTTGTTGTTACAAAATTTCTCCGAATATATCACAAAGCCCCATTCGAAGTGACTAAAAATGATATTGAAAAACATTGTCTAATATTATTAGAACGAAATTCTCCGGGAAATACTCTCAACGTCCATCTCAATGCTTTGAAGTTTTTTTACGAAGAAGTGTTAGGAAGAACTTTGACTGTGAATATACGCTACATTAAAACACCTCAAAGACTCCCTGAATTTTTGACGCAAGAAGAAACAAAATGTTTTTTAGAATATATTACCAACAAAAAACATCTTCTCATGATCACTCTGATGTATTCTGCGGGATTAAGAGTTAGTGAATTACTCAATCTTAAAGTAAAAGACCTGCAACTTGATCAAAACTATGGCTGGGTTAGGAGTGGCAAAAGAAATAAAGATCGCATATTTGTGATTGCCAAAAGTGTAAGAGATTATTTAACAGAATGGACTCATGATTTGCTCTCTGAAGATTATATCTTCTCCAATAATAGAAAAAGAATGAGCACACAAACAGTTAGAATGGTTATCAAGAAAGCATTAAAACAGTCAAACATTAAAAAGAACGTCCATCCTCACACTCTTCGCCATTCTTTTGCTACCCATCTCTTAGAGAATGGCTATGCCGTTACAGATGTTCAACCACTCCTCGGTCATTCTAAGATCGAGACCACATTAATTTATACCCATATGGCAAAACCTAAACTCTTGAACATCATCAGCCCTTTAGATAATTTAAACAAAACTAAACTAGATAATATTCCAAATGCTCCGTGACTTCACCCCCCGCCTGTACCAGCAAACGATTTTAGGCACTGCTGCCGGCAAGAATACATTAGTTGTCCTCCCCACCGGTTTGGGGAAAACCGCCCTCGCCCTGCTCCTTGCTGTCCAACGCCTCCATCACTATCCCCAATCAAAAATTCTTCTTCTTGCCCCCACCAAACCGCTCTGTGAACAACACGTCGAGACCTTTCGCAAACACCTAGAAATCCCCCCAGAAAATATTGCCCTCTTCACTGGCAGCATCCCGCCGGAAAAACGTGCCCAATTGTGGAAGACAGCCCAGATCGTCATCAGCACACCACAGGGGCTGGAAAACGACGCGATCAATCGAAGAATAAGATTAGAGGATGTCTCCCTGCTGGTCTTAGACGAAGCGCATCACGCTACCGGCGAATATGCCTATGTCTGGCTAGCCCAGCAATACGAAAAATTAGCGCGATATCCCCGTATTCTTGCTCTCACGGCTTCTCCCGGCAGTGATTTGGAAAAGATCAAAGAGGTCTGCCAGAATCTGTATATCGAGCGGGTCGAAGTCCGTACGGAGAAAGATCCAGATGTCAAGCCGTATGTCCAGCACGTCGAAACAAATTGGGTTGCCGTGGACTTCCCTCCTGAATTTCAGAAAATCCAGAAACTGCTCTCCGACTGCAAAAAGAGCAAACTTCTGGAAGTCCAGAATAAAGGCTATGTTCGATCGCCAGATCTCCGCAAATCAGAATTGCTGGCAATCCAAGCCGAGTTGCATAAACGTCTTGCTTCAGGGGAGCGTGACTTTGAAGTGATGCGTTCCGTTTCGCTTCTCGCGGAAGCACTCAAAGTAGATCACGCCCTGGAATTGCTGGAAACGCAGGGTATTGTTTCTCTGTACACTTACGTAAACAGGCTTCAGCAGGAAGCACTAACCACCAAAGTTAAAGCTGTACAAAACTTGATTATGGATCCTCATTTCAAGATGGCTGTCCTTCAGATTGAGGAACTTATCCAAAAAGAAGTCAAACATCCAAAGCTACATAAACTTCAGGAACTGGTTGCCGAACAGATTGCTCATCATAGTAACGCCAAAATCATCATTTTTACTCAATTTCGTGATTCTGCGGAGATCATCGTCCAGCAGCTGATGGCTTCTGGCATCTCCAGCCACATTTTTGTCGGACAGGCGAAAAAGAATGGTCTCGGCTTCTCGCAGAAAGAGCAAAAAGAGATTCTTAACCGCTTCCGCGCGGGAGATTTTAACATCCTCGTTGCAACTTCTGTTGCCGAAGAAGGGCTGGATATCCCTAAAGTGGATAAAGTCATTTTCTACGAGCCGATCCCCAGCGCCATCCGTTCCATCCAACGGCGGGGCCGAACTGGCCGGCTGGAACAAGGAGAAGTCACGATCCTGATGACCAGCAAGACCCGTGATGAGGTCTATCGCTGGGCTTCCCATCATAAAGAAAAACGGATGTATCGTAATTTAGAGATTCTTAAAAAAGAGTTCGCCTTTTTTGGCAAACAAAACAATCAGAATACTCAGGATGATCGGAGTTCTACACTGAAACAATACATTCCGCCTGAAACGCTGGTTGCCGTTCTTGCCGACCACCGGGAGAAAAGTAATCGAGTCGTTAAAGAGTTGATTGATCTGGGCATTTCCGTCAAGACCACGCAGCTCGTTTCTGCTGATTATGTCATCTCTGGAACTGTTGGCGTCGAACTGAAGAAAGTCCCCGATTTCGTCGCTTCAATTATTGATGGTCGTCTCCTCGATCAGGCTCGCGAATTAAAACAGAATTTTACCAAAGCCGTAATCATCATTGAAGGTGAAGAAGATCTTTATTCCGTCCGCAACATCCATCCCAATGCTGTTCGCGGGATGATTGCGTCGCTTGCTTTGGATTTCAATATCCCCCTTCTTTCCACCAAAAATCCTCAGGATACCGCTGCTCTTCTGGCAGTGATGGCCAAGCGCGAACAGGATAAAGGAAGGGATTTTTCCTATCATGATCGTAAGCCGCGTTCAATGAAAGAACAGCTGGAATTCATCGTCTCCTCTCTGCCGGCCATCGGACCAGTAAATGCCTCTAAACTCTTGGAGCATTTTGGCTCGTTGAAGAATATTGTCAACGCAGACCGAACAGAATTGATGCAGGTAGAGGGAATTGGCGGGAAGATGGCAGAGAGATTATTGCAGTTGTTTGAAGAAAAATATGATAAGAGGTGAGTTTGGAGTCTATAGCTTGTGCCATACAATCATTTAAATAATTCCTAACGAGAAAGCAATTCTGTGTCCTATAAACATCCCCTAACCCCTGATCAAGAATACCCTCTTACTGCACGTGAGATCCTCCACCATTCTTTTGATCTTCTCACCACTATCGGATCTCCAATTCACGATTGCGATCTGCAGATCCCCGCATACGAGTGGTCGGGCGCAGGGAGTGAGCGCGGTGGATGTGCCGAATTGATCGATTTTAATTCTATCATCGTTATTCCACCCGTTTCGGAGCAGGGTCATGCAACAATAGTCACCGTTGGTGATCGTTCACCCACTGATTGGGATAGTTATATCATCTTGGAAGGAAGCAGATACAATCCTCATTCACAGAATAATATTTATTCCTTGCGAGGCTATACTGCACTCGTTCGCATGGGACTTGCTGCGGAAATGGCAGAGGAGCTTCTCGCCCTACCGTCGGAGAAGAAACGACATAAGCTTTACACTCTTCTTCGATCAGGAGTACGTGAGTTTCGAGGGATTCCTCTCCTCGCCTACGATCAGCTTCGAGATGATTCTTATGCCCCTTCCGGCCAGTTTCTTTATCGCAAAACCCCCCATTTAGAACTATTTGAAAAAACGTTTTCTCCAATTCATTCTGAACAATGGGATTTTGTCCGCAGCGGATCGTGTGTAGATCGTCAGAATCTGGGGATATTTTTGAAAGAGTTTAGCTGCGGAGACGGCACCGATTCTAAGTTCATGACAGATGGTCTACGGTTGGCTCAACAGAGATTGTTTAGAAGATAAAAAAATAAAAAAAGAAAAATCTTAGAACGTCTCTTTTCCTAAGAGTTTCTGTTCAAGACTCCATTTCTGATTGCCGTAGACGAATAGTACCAAGAATGCGGCAAAGAAAAGTAACGCTGCCTCTCCTTTGTTCAGTAAAGGATTCCAGCCACTTGGGAGATGGAACATAAACAGAGCCACGAGCATTTCCACGGCGCTCACTAATGCTGTTAATCGCGTAAAGAGGCCTAAAACAACCAGCAATCCTCCCAAAAGCTCGATTAATCCTGCTGCTCCCATCAGGCTGAGCATTTCCGGCACTTTCTGTCCTCCTAGCCAGCCAAACACTTTTTGCGCTCCGTGGATAAAGAATACTCCTCCCACAAGCACGCGGAACACGACATAAAGCCAATTTTTATACTTATCTGCATATTTTTGTAAAGATCCCATAGATCACACCTCGTTAGATTGTATTTGGAAGAAGAAAGCGATGGTTTAAAAAGATTGTGGGTGTTGGGGCTCTGTAGACAAAGTCAGCGGTCTGCTTCCATTCTCTGTTTGGTATCAATTCTTTTCTCCCCCCCTAAAACATCCAGCCTACCCCATTATAGACGTTTCTAAAGCCAAGCTCTTCCATCAATTCCACTGCCGCCCGGCTTCTCCCCCCAGATTTACAATACACAAGATAGGTTCCCATTCGATCCAGGCCAGCAATCTTTTCTTCAAAATCATCAGCGTAAATATCAATGTTCAATGCCCCAGGCAGATACTCTTCTGTAAATTCTTCCGGCGTTCGGACATCGAGAATCACGAACCGAGGATTATTTCGATTTTTTCGGATCAGTTCCTTCGCTTCTACAACAGTTAATTCTCTCATCTTCGTAATTTTCCGGTCTGCCATTCTTTCAACAATTGACGGGCAGCAGCCTCCAGATCGGGGGTTCCTCTTTTTTGCAGCTTCCTCCATTTTACCGCCAATCGTTCGAGGATCTCTTCTCCATCCTCTTCTGTAATCGCATACTGCTTTTTGATTGCCTCTTTCTCATCATCAATCAAGCGCAATGCCGCCATCTCTGGGTCTTTAATTTTGGCATAATCTATCGCTCCGATCTTCCCCTGCTTTGCGGTGTCTTTTTCCATCTTTGAAAGAACGCCGGGTGTATCCAGCAAAGTAATCTTCGGGCCGACTTTGATTTTCTGCATGCCTTTCGTAAAGCCGCTCTCTGCCGATGTCCTGGCTGCCGCGCGCCCGGCGAGCGCATTGATCAACGAGGATTTCCCCACATTGGGATACCCCACAACACCAACGACAACCGGCTCTCCTTGCGACAGTTCTAAGATCTTTTTCTTCAAGATCGTTGTTCCGAGATGTTCACGGCTCGAGATAAAGACGCTCGGTTGCAGATCTTTAATCTTCATTTTCAGCTCATCAATCTTTACCAGATCACACTTGGTGACCGCATAAATAATCATCTTGTTCAACCGCCTGATTTTTCCTTCAATTTCAATATTTCTGGTTTCGTCAACTAATCGCGCATCAAGCACTTCAATAACGATCTGCGCTTCTTTCAGCACCTGATTGACATGTCTCCAGAACGAGGGCATGACCTCTGAAGAGGGAAATTCCTTTATAAGAATAGCGTTGAAAATGACTTAGTAGAAAAAGTCGTCCGCCTGGCTTTAAGATTGACCGCGGGGAGCGATTTCCAGAAACAGGTGCGAAAACAATAAGCCTAAATGGCTGGTTCTGTGGAAAAGAATACGGCTGGTTTTCGCCGCGGTCAATAGCCAGGATGACTTTTTCTAGATGATGGTTGAAAACGGATTGTGCCGTTGAAAACTATTTTATCTTCTTCACTCTGAGCTCCTGGCCAATCAGGACTTCTCTGAGTTCTCTTACCCCTCGGGCAATTTCACCTAAAGTAGAATCGCTCTGATCATTCAACGCTTTTCTCAAACTCTGTGTTAACTGTTTCATTCTCCGACTTTCAGAACCCAGCGCGGCAAGAAATTCTTTTTCTTTCTGGTTATCAAGCTTTGCTCTTTTAACGCTCGCTTGCAACGCGGGAATGCCGTCGTCGAGAGCTTGAAGAGATCCAGCTAGGCGTTTTATTCTTGTTCTGATCCCTTCATCTATCTCTACGCCTCGAGCGCTGAGCGCGGCTAATACATTCTCAATTCCCTGAGCCACTAATGCAAACACTCTTTCCCTTCCTTTAATAATATCCGCAAGAGCCATTTTATCCTTTTCCCAAGATGTCTGCCGTGCTTGCTCCCAACACCGCCAGGATCAACGTCGTCGAGACAACTTTATAGATATGTCCAAATGAACTAGGTTCATCAATAAACCCAAAAATAAAGAGAGTTCCGACCACCACGATCAGTGAGATGACATAGACAACTACCACCCGCAACGGGATGAAACGCATGATTTTGATTTCTTTCACTTTTCGGAAGCCGGAGTAGTACATGAAGAAGAATGCGACCACGGCGGCTAAGATATACAACGCCGTTGCCCGTATCAGAGAGATCTTTTCTGCCAGCTCAACTCCATAGAAGAACGCGAAATGGCCTACCGTCCCGATCAATGCGCCGATAAAACTGCGCACAATATCTGCTCGGGTGATTCTGGTCAGTGGATGTGGTCCAACATCTTTTCTCACCTCTTCCCGCAGGGCTTTTAGGCTCTCTAGCTGTTTTCGCTCCAATTCTTCAATTTTTTCTTCTTCCCGGAGCAGTTTATTCTCCACGTTTCCACTTTTTTTTACGGGCATCATTCTCTTAAAACTAATCAATCATATAAATCTTTTTATACCCATTTTTCTTTTGCTTTCCATGGCTTTCTCCAAAACCTTTCCTCGGACGATCCAGGGGAGCAGCTATCCTCTCTGGGAAGAGGTATATCTTACTGAAGAAGAAGAACGGCAGGCCGAAGAGTGCTGCAAACAGGAGAATTTCCAGCTGATGGATGAAGCCTTGCGGGAAGCCCGAATGTTAGCGATCAAGCATGGCATCAATGAAGACCTCATCCGTACCAAGCTGGCCATTGCTTTATTTGAGAAACGGGCATCACATGTTGTCTTTTGGAAAGAAAGCCTGGCTAAAGATAAATTTGATGGGAAGCATGATCAAAGCAATAAATGACTCGCTCGATGCTGAGGTAGCCATACGTCAGGAGCCATTTACCTATACGGCTTTTCGGGATATGCTTCTCCGGACTGACCATAGAGGGTTATTTGGTATTTTCTCTTGCACCGATTGGGAAATGGGGGGTAGTGCCTATCTCTCAGGTCATAAAGGGCTAGCTTTCGTCGTGATTAAAGATACCAGTTCAGTCGAAGATTTTATGGAAAAGCTGCTTCATGAGTGCATCCATCATCAATACATAATTAGACCGTGGCCTGAAGAATATTGGAAATGTGAGAGGGTAATCAATGAAGAAGCGGCTCGTTCGTTTGCAGCTGAAACAGAGAAATATCTCCATGCTTATCAAGATCTTACATCCTCTAATCTCCCCCCGGGTATTCATTTTATAACTTCACTGAAAGAAATTAATCTTGATCTATTATTGGAGAGGAATTGGCATTGGAAACAGAAATATCGTTAAATACATTTGAGGAGCAGAATCTTCACAAAGAAACGAATGGATTTCTTTCCTAATCATCTTTTTCCCTGTTTCTTCAGGAAGCGCTCAAATTCTTTCAACTCTCTCTTCGTGTTAAAATATAATGAATGGCGCTTATGCTTGCTGACCAGATATCCTCCTAAAAAAAGAGGGTCTAGCTTATGATGCTTGATCTCTTTGAGTGCTACTTTCTCTTTCTTGGTCTTGAATCGTGTTTTGCGCAGCACCTCAAAATGTGTTGCGGTCACCTGATATTGGTGTTCTACCAAGCGGATCAGTTGGGAGAGATAGCTTAAGATTGCATAAATCCCCAGGAAGATGACTGTGAACATAAACGCAAACAGCAGATCAGTGAATTGCAAATAGGTCAGGATGAGGATGAGCAGTCCAAGCAATCCTACGGTTACTAACTCAATCCGTAAAAATTGTACTTTTTTTGCCGGAAATTTCCATTGTAATACCATCTATTCCACCATCGGCGCTCGTGTCATGCTGATCAACGAAGCGATAAACATTGCGCTAAAAACGACCATAAACGCCAGGCCGTAATCAGGGCTTTCGGGATAAATGAGATATACAGTGATCAGAAAACCAAGAATTGATGCGGCCATGAAACTACTTTTCAGCGGCAGGGCATGCCATCTTTGGGGAGATTTTTGTACTGCTTTCTTTCTTGAAAAACGTCGTGCCTGCCTCTTTTTTCGCTTTGCCATCTTCTCTTTCCTCTCTATTCCAATGAATATCTTTTAGTTTATAAATTTTACCACTTGCTTCTGAGCAGCCTCACGCTTCCGTTGATGTTCTTCCAAGAATGTTGTTATCTTCTCAATTAAAATCTGTTTTAATTCTCCCGTGAGTAACTTTCCGGATTTGTAATCATTAAATATCTTGTTCAGCTTTGCGTCATCCGGCTCCATGCCGTAGCGCAGCATTTGGAATGAAACATCAACATCAGGATTGCCTCCTTTTGCCCGATGTTCTTCAATCGTTGGCTGTCCGCCAGAAAAGGCATACTTCTTAATTTTCATCGCCGCTTCTTCTGGAGAATCAGTTAACGCAAGATACGATGTTGGATCGGAAGAAGACATCTTTCCTCCTTTCAGTCCAGGGAGGAATTGGTGGTAGGTCGAGCTGAGCTGGATAAACTCACATTCTTTATACCGTTGCGATAAATCGCGTGCCAGGCGTAGATGAGGATCCTGATCCGCGCCAACAGGAACAATCACCGGACAGGTTCCTTCAAATTCGGGCAGTTGGGGATGGAGCATATCTGCTGCCTGCAATAACGCAGAGACCATCTTGCCGGGAGAAACTTCGCCATAAATTGCTTTAAATTCATTAAACGTCACGTGACGGGAAAGCATCGCCGCGAGGCTGTAATAGGCGCTCGCTTTTCTTCCATCCGTCGAACGTTTCGATTGAAAATAAAAATCACACTTATTTAAGTCCAACCCCAGTGCGACATAATTTGTCAGATATTCTTTCACTGCGGTCTCATGCAATTCCTTTAGATGAGGATTACGGGAATTATATGCTTCAACATCCGCCACCGTCAGATAGATTTTTGCCCCCAATTTCTGATAGAAAATCAATTGATCCGCCACCATTTTATGGCCAAAATGAAACTTGCCGCTCGGCATCAGGCCGGTCATCACCACAAACGGCTTCTTTGCTTTCATCGCCGCGCTGATCCGTTCAAAATCACGCTGTGCGAAGATCAGGCCCCTTCTGAATAAGACCATCTCCCTAAATGCTTTAGGCAGCGGGGAAAATGGCTTGAGACCAAATTCGGCCATCAGTTGATCATAATTAATCTCTCCTTTCACTTCCCAGGGGGTGACTGTGTGTGTCATAGTAGTATTAGAATATGGGATGGTTTATAACTTTTTCTTTAAGTCCGCGTAATTCTTTACAACAATACTCCACCACTCTCTTCAGATTTTCAATATCCTCTTTGTTGTAATCAATCAATAATTCCAAGTACTCTTTATCCCCGGAAGCCTGAAACGCTTTCCATAAATCGACGGGATTCCCATAAAGATGGGCCGGCCGTTTCAGATTTAACATTTTTTCCACCTCTTTCAAGCCGCCTTTCAAACCGAGATTGACACATAAAGGCTTGAGATCAAGATGGGGGACAGCAAGTTCGATCATCAGCTCTTTCTTCAATTTAGGCAGGTCAAATGATCCGCCGTTAAATGTAACTACCAATTTGAATCTCTCCAATTCTTTCTGGATCGATCTTCTCTCTAGATTGAAGCCTTTGACAAATGTTTTTGTGTTATAATAATCAGAAAGTCCGACTACTGTTATTTTCCCCGAAGAGTCTGTTTCAATGTCCAGAAAACAACACTCTTCATCAAAATAAAGATAGAGCCGCCACATTTGCACCGGGGGCAGCTTCCCGATGAAATAGGCACTATCGTTTTCTACTAATGCCTGCTGTGCTTCGCGAATCTTGCGGTCATAATATTTTTTTCTTCGGGGAGAAATTCTGTTAATTCTCTCCCGTTGCAGAAAATCAGACCAATCTTTGATTCCCTGTTGCCAGATATTTTCTTCTCCTTTTCTTCCGATCTTCTTCAGGAAGATGAATGATTGTTTGATCATTGTACTGCATCATTTATAACCTAGTTTTCTAAGATATTTCTTTAAATCTTTATACTCTTTATCTCGATCAAGGATACAGAGAAGAAATACCTTTGGTTTGTCAACGAGGTAAATTAATCTTTTCTCTCTTTGCCTATCCTCAAAGCGAATCCTAAATATAAACAAATTGTATCCCTCTATCCGCTTAAAATGAAACGGGTTTTCTTTCAAGATCATTAATTTATTATCTAAGATTCTTTTTGCTTTATCACTTAACTCTTCAACTTGTTCCAAGAAGAAATAGGAAGGGTTTAAGATGTATTCCATCTCTATTTCACTTTCTTATTTTCTTAAAAAGTTCATCCTCAGTGCCAAATAAATTTCCCTCTTGGGTCAACTCTGCTAATTTCTTAACTAGAAGTAATTCTTTTTTTGTAATTAGTGTTTTTTCAACTACTTTTTCTCTCAATACCTCTTTGATTAACTCTTGTACAGTTCCAAAACCATGTTTCTTGGCATATTCTTCTGATTGTTCTAGAAGACCATCTGAGAGACGAACATTTACTTGTGTATTCATGGTATCTATAGATACCCAATTGTTTATAAATATTTCCCCAACATTTTGTTCTTGTACCATAGATCTCTTTAGAAAAATTATTCTTTAAATACTTTTGTCCCGTAGGTGACCAGTGGGGAGTGGGACAATTGATCCATTTTAAATCAAATAAACAGAAATCCCCCAGATTCATCTTCTCTCTACAACTCCATCACAATCTTCTTATTCTTCAGATCAACAGACTTAATCTTTTTCTCCCTCTTCAACTCCGTTGCGACCTCACCCCATTCTTTCGTCTTCCGCATCTCTTTGACGATGGCCAATAATCTCTGCAATGCTGTATAATGTTCATATATTTTATTCCCTTTTGCCGTATTCACTTCAATCTTCTGCTGTAACTCTTTGATCGCTTCTTCTTGGCTTTCAGTCATTCTGTGGAGCGCTTGGATCTTTTGTTCATAAGGCGATTTCTTCTGGTAAGGGTTCAACGCACTGATCGCTTCATTATATGTGCTAGTGATGTTATTTTCTTTCTTTCCGCTGAGAGGAAGAGGTGTGCTGTCGTCATCATAGATATACCCCTTTGGTTTTTCGATCAATTCCAGACAGGAATGGATTGTCTTGGTGATCTTCTTGATCTCCTCAGTGGTCATCTCTCCTGGTAAACCATTCTTATCAATTCCTGCCCGGCTGCAGACTTCTTCTGCATATACTCCCCCCAAGCCGATTTCTGTTGCCAGTGCTGTTGCCACGTTTTTCTTCTCACTTTTCCCTAAGATCTGCTTCATTTCTCGTTCCGTGATCGTCTTCCAATTCACCCCTCCCGCAGGGAAGAGATACTTCTCATACGGCTTGACCACCCGGTCTTTCCAAATCTGCCGTTCTAATGCCGTAATAATCACCCAGTCTTTATCGGTAAGCACCACATTTCCTTTTGAAAATAATTCGATAATCAGAAAGTAAGTTTCTTCTTTCTCCAACTCAAAGACAACAACTCTTTCCGCATCTTTTTGTGAGAAATCTTTGATGAAAGCATTACTGATATATTTCCGTAATTGCATACAGAAACTGCTTGGCCGGGTTGGTGTCTCTTCCTTCTCCGATGTCAAACACAGCCACTTTCCCGGCACGATTTTGAGCAGCTGCTTTCCCTTTCCCGGCACATGCAATTGTAATAGAATCTCTTCATTTTCTTGGTGATAAATCTGCGAGATCTTGCCTCTGACCAGAAATTTCAATTCCTGCATCAAAGCAGCCAGTTCCCAGGAGGAGATATTTTTTTTAGGCATAATCCGAGATAGTCATCGCATTTTAAATATCTTTTTATACCCAGAGCGATATCTCACTAAAATGCCCTATTCTGTCACGCGTTGCCCGCATTGCCATGCTTTCCAGATGTTTCAGCATAAAACCATCCAAACCGCCGTGTTCCGCTGTGTCACCTGTAGTAAGCAGACAAAAGTCCATAAGAAAGATGGATCTCTCTTACGCTTATTCGGTACTTTTGAACATCCCGCGCTGGCTTCGGGGAGATGCCAGGAATTGAAAGCCCGGCCGGTGGAAGAGTTTAAATTCGCTAGTCTTTCCCAAGAGTAGTTTGTAACATCTTTTCTCAAAAAGAAATAAGCGCCCGGAGGGACTTTCGGAATAAATCCACTCGAACCCTCGAATGATCGCTGTCTCCTGTTCATCGCTCTGGTGAGCTCATCCTAGCTGATCTGCAGGCGATTGCTTTAGCCGCTTAGCCACGGGCGCTTTAAAGCTCTTCCGTAATAGATGATTTATATAGTTTTCTAAGAAGAAACCACTATTTCTTTTTCTTCAGATATTCAGTAACTAACAGATCAAACAACACTTCATTCACATATTTCCCATTGATCCGATTATAATCTCTTCTGACACCAATCTTTCTAAAACCTGCTTTCTTTAGGATGGCGATCGATGCTTTGTTTTCCAATACTGCCGAAGCCGAAACACTGTGTAATTTCAACTTCCCAAACGCCTGCTCCAACAGCAGAGAAACAATCTCTTTCCCATATCCTTTGCCCTGCTCATCTTTTTCACCAATCAGAAAAAAGATTTCCCCCCTTTTGTCCAAGCGAAAGAGATCATCAATTCCGGCATGCCCGATTGGTTTCTGCGTCTTTCTTCTGCAGACAATAAATAATTGTTCATATTCCGGATCGATAGATCTGATCTCTGTTTTCATGCTGGGGAGAGTATGTCTTTTCCCACGGATGATCGGGCTCATGTACCGAACATTATTATGGTCATTGAACCATCTCACCAACAAAGGTGCATCGGCTAATCTTACCTCACGCAGAAATAATCTTTTCTCCACATTCCATTTCATTATTTTTATCTTTATATACGTTTCTTTTCGGCTCTCACTTACGGCCAGTCAGAAAAACTAAACAATTCAGAAAAAAAATGGAAGAAAGTTCTCATCCCAGACAGAATGATGCTTTGTGAACCCCTCCCGCATAATTTTGGGATATTAATTCAGTGAGGGCCATCCCTTTCCCATCGTTCAATCCTTGTGCTTCTCCTTCGAGCAAAGTTACAACTTTTCCATTCACATTAAACGTCGCCGAATGTACGCCTCCTGCGTAATTCTGGTTAATAATTTCTGTTAGAGCGATTTTATATTGAGAACTGCCGATACTATACGCTTGGCTTTCTCCTTCCAGAAGAGTACCACAATATTTCTCCCAATTGCTGTTGCATGCTCTTGTTTTCACCGCTTGTCCCGCAAGTGTTTCTCCCGGCGCACAGGCCACCACAAACAATGCCAAAACCATTAATCCTAAAACCATAACCATCTTCTTCATGTGTATCACCTGATTAATTGATGGAATAAAGTAAACGATTGATCTATTTAAAGATGCGTTACCCCCCCCCCCCCGTCGTAAAATGTTCTTTGGGAATAGGCTCTGTCAAAAATCCAGAAAAAGTCCTCCTGGCCATTGACCGTGGCGAAAACCGGTGGTGTGGATGGTTGCGTACGAGCTATTCTCCTCGCTGGTTTTCGCACCTGTTCCTGGAGATCGCTTCCCACGGTCAATCTTTAGGCCAGGCGGACGACTTTTTCTACTAAGCGTTTCTTTTCGCAACCTTTATTAGCCGATAAATAATCATCAAAAACGATGAGAAAACCATATCTCCGGAAATGGGATGTCGTTTCCGGATTCACCGTGTGGATCGTTGACGGCAATTATATCCGCACGAACCTTGATGAGGAATTCACCAATTTTGGCCAGCACTACCTCTTTCATTTCATCCCCAAGCAGGAATTTTGGATCGATCATGAATCCAGCAAACATCAAGAGACACGCTATTATGTGGACCATCTTCTTGAAGAAAATAAGCTTTTGCGCCGGAAGAAAAAATATGATTATGCCCTGCTCAAAGCCGATCAGCTGGAGAAAGCAGAACGCCGTGCTTCTGCGGCCTACAAGCAGCGGGGAGAAGAAGTTCTGAAGAAAATCCGTTCTCGGCTCATCAAAAAATATAGTAAAAACATCGCGGTCTGGATCGTTGATGGTGAACTCGTCCGAGACATCTTCTTTTTAGACTTCACGGAAGGCGGGCATCACTATCGTTATCACTTCATTCCCCAAAATGAAGTTTGGATTGATGATGATATCTCCCCGAGAGAACGAAAATATATTCTCCTTCATGAATTGGCAGAACGTAATCTAATGATTGAACGGCTACACCGAAAGACACATCTAACCCATTATCAAGTATATTCTTGGGCGCATCGCCAAGCCAGCCAACTCGAAGCGTATTGCCGGCATCATCCCAAAGAATTGGACAAATTATTAAAGCAGGAATTAAAGAAGAGCGTGTAGAAAGAATCTTTCTCTCATTTCCCGCTTAACCATTTCACAGAGGCATACAGAACTACGGCTAGGTTGATAATCCCCATATTCGCTTTGTAAGCAGTATCAATTGCTTCTTTAATGCATCTGATATTCTTTTCAATTTCTCCCACAAGACTTAATTCTTCTGTGGGGATCCTGCGTTTGATTATGCCGTACTCTAACTTTTTGGTCTCTTCTTCCAGCGTTACGTGAAAGAAAAAGCCTTTCTCCAAACCTTCCGAGAGGCCATTGATTGTAGAGACCTGCCCTTCATTGACGACATCCTGATATTGAAAGAAAAATTCCGGATTTCGCAGTAAAAAGCCAAAGACTTTCTTAATCTCTTCATTTGCTTTCATTTTCTCTTCCATTGATCTTAATTGTGGAACGCGATTGAAGAGTAAAGCTACATCATTTGGGGCCGTATTTTGCCAAACCTGAAATTCTTGGAGGAAAGTCAGGTTATTCTGCAGATGTAAAGGAAGTGATTTAAGCATCTGTACTGCCCGTTGTAGATTGATTGTTTCGTAAAGGGATGATTGCTTTTGAAGCAGGGATTTAACTTGTTCGATTGTCGGTTCGATCAAGTTGAGAGATTCTTCGATCATGACCAGTTCTTCGCCGGATATAAAAAAAGGTAAGAATAACTCTTTCAGCTGGTTCTCCTGAAGAGGATAGGCAGTTTTCTGTTTCAATTCCCGCACTAAATACACACTTTCCAAATCCGCCATCTTTGGTGTAAGATGATTTAGCTGGTGAATGTAAAGCATAATTTACCTCATCTTTTCCAGTTTATCATTCTTACCGCAGTACGGGCAATTTAAATTATAAGTTACCCCTGCTTTTGCCCGATCTGCTTTGAAGCGGTAACTACAGCGTGTACATAAATAATTGATCAATTCCGAAGGCGCCAACGGCTTAATCTTCGAAGTCATCAGGTTGCCTGCGTTCTGCTCTTTCACTTCCGAGCAGCACGGTTCGCACAACAACAGATTTCTAGTCTCATCTTTGGGGTACAAGCGAACTTGGTCTAAAGGAACAACATTTTTACAGCGTTCACACGTCCTCGTTTTACGGATATCCGTCCTCTCATCATTTCCCATTTAGTTAATTCACCGCCTCATTTCAGGAAAGAGTGGTATTTAAAGATATCGACGGTAGAGAATAAGAATAAAAAAGAAAAAAGATTATTTCAAATTACAACAGCTATATATTGTGATCACATCCTCAATCTCAAAATTAGGATAGGAAGAGAATTTCTGAGAGGTTATATCACCATTTTCTGCTTTCCAATCCTCTTCGTCAATGACTTGTCCGCAAGAGAATGGAGTATACACATTTGGTCCAACTTTATTTTCGACAGTAAAGAAGCCATGGCTGCAGAACTGGTACTTTTGCTGTTTACAATAGCTATCTCCATTAATCCCAGGCCAGTTTTCATTTGCTACCATCTCACAACTGAATTGTAAGTTCGTTTTACTTACAAAACCACAACGATTTTCCATGGTTAAACAGGACTTATCCTGTTTCACTGCTTGTCCGGCGAGTGTTTCTCCCGGCGTACAGGCCACTACAAACAACATTAACACAGCCAATCCTAAAACGACAAACATTTTCTTCATTAATATCACCTCTAAGATATATTAAAAGATTAAAACCAACTACTCTATTTAAAGATGCGTTACCCCCCCCCCTTTAGTAAAATAAACCTGAAATTCTCCCGAATGGAGAAAAGTTTAAATAAAACCACCATTATTTAACTAGGATGGGCATAGCTAAAGTTACGAGGAATTATCAAGTGACCATTCCGAGAGATGTACGAGTAGTTCAAGATATTAACATTGGGGATACTGTTTTCTTTAGTATTGAGGGTGGACGCATCGATTTCTTTAAGATGAAACGAGAGAGTCTTCTCAAAGAGACGGCGGGAATTTGGAACGGTTTAATCAAAGAAGATAGTGTCCAATATGTGACCAAAACAAGACAGAGCTGGAAAAAACGTGCGCAGAGAGTAAAATTATGAAGCTTGTTGACACGGATATCTTCATTGATCTTTTAAGGGGGTTTGGACCATCCCTCTCTTTTTTTGGTGAAGAGGAAGAGATCATTTTCTCAGCAGTAACTGAAGCAGAACTATTATCTGGACAACAATGTAAAGACGCGGTTATTCGAGAAAGAGTTCTTCACTTTCTCTCTCAATTTGAGAAAATCACCGTAGGGAATCCCCTTGTTCAAATTGCCGCAGATTTCCGTAGAAAATATGGGATAGCACTTCCCGATGCCCTTATCGCGGCATCTGCTTTTGTAAATAATGCTACTCTCATCACCAGAAATGTTAAAGATTTTCAGAAAATCCGTGAAATTAAAGTAGAAAAGCCCTACTAAATAAAAAAAGCGGACCCGGTGAGACTTTCTCCCACTGTCACTCCTTTATTTTTCTTTTTGAAGCGGTGTGACATCTGGATTTGAACTCACGATCTACAGCTCTCCTTGCTTTAGGCTTAGAAGGCTGTCGCGCTATCTGCCCTCACAACTTATCCAGCTGTATCCAGGCTACGCTACGGGTCCTTAAGTTCTTAAAACTCAAAATCCCTTTTAAACATTTCGTCGTCAATCATCCAAATTCTTCATTCTTCCCTTGTTCTAGACCAACCATGATCAAGAAAGACTGATCGTCACTGTTGTAATCACCACATCCTGCAAAGGTTGATCTTGGGTATTTCGTGGAGAATCGGCCATCTGATCAACGACAGCTATCCCCTCGATCACTTTCCCAAAGACGGGATGCCGGCTGGTCAACGGCGGCTGATCAAAATCCAGAAATGTATTATCATTGACATTGATGAAGAATTGGCTCCCGCCACTATTTGGCTGGCCGGAATTGGCCATAGCTATTGTGCCTCGAAGGTTGGACAATCCAGGCACAAATTCATCTTTGATCAGATATCCTGGTCCGCCCGTTCCCCAGCGCTGTTTCTGATTGGTTTCTTTGCTCAAAGGATCGCCGCCCTGAATCATAAATTGAGAAATGACTCGGTGAATGCGTGTTCCATCGTAAAAACCTTGCTGGGCCAGATTGATAAAATTCTGAGTTGTTATTGGCATCTTGTCCTCGAATAACTCGATCTTTATTGTTCCCGTTGTTGTCTCCAGGATTGCAGTTCTATTTTTTGGGGTCATTGTATCAAATCCTCTCAGATAAACAATAGTGAGTATTACTCCTAGTACTAATCCTATTAAAATCAAATTCTTCCTCATGGCAGCCAAGTCTTCCTATTCTTCAATTTTTCCGGGAGGTATTTATCAATCACAAAGTTTAACCCGTGCTTGGCTAACGCCTGCTGCTCTGCCCTTGCTTTCATCTTGATCTGCTGCTCTGCCGCTTTCTGCCAGGCCGTATAGTGCTGTACAAAAGGATCGTTCTTCAGCGCGTCCTTCGCTCGTTTGATATCGACATCTTTGAGTGGATGTGTGGGCAGCTGATAGTCGATGATGTCTTGTGGGGTGATGCCAATATATTGCGCCTGCGGAACACAAAAGAATTCATTGATATGCGCCGCATTTCCCGAACCAACTTTCAGCGTGCGATGGATGTTAAAGTAACCGTAAAAATCACCGTCACAGAAAACATATACCGGCAATTTCTGTTCGTCTGCCAGTTTTCGGATAAAACGCCGGCAGGCTCTTGTCGGAACGCCACCCATGGCGATCAAGATACAGTTTGCTTTCTTCCAATAATTATGCTTATTCAACCGTTCAAACATCCCGCTCGTTTCGATCGCTAGGATGAATTTCGCTTTCGTCTTGAAACGCAGATGTTCTACCGAGCTGGGGATAGAATATGCTCCCGATCCGAATTTTGTACAATCAATCTCTAAATCTTTTCCGCTATCCGCATCTTGGTCAATAACCACCAATTCTCCGGCAACTGCTCCGCCTTTCTCTTCCGGAATGAAACCGATCTGTTCGCGGTTGACACCCATCATCGCTTCGATATCGTCCATGACTGTATCTGATTCCGGCTGCTCCCGAAAGCGGGCGTCGCCCCAGTTCTTGCTCACATAATAGGCTTCCCTTTTGGTGGCGATATCATCGGTTTCAACCAATTGTTTGGATAATTCCATCATGCGCAGCGTCTGGGCAAAAGTCTTGATCGTCGAAGCAGTCAGCGTCCGGGATTTTACACTCTTCAGTAATTTGAAATACCCTTCTTTATCATCGTAAGAGACATTGCTTAACGCTCTAATCGGCATCTCAATTTCCGGCTTTTTCTGCAGTCGGATGGTGTCATACATTCTTTTAGCAATGTCTTTGATCTTCCCCAATACATACTTATTTGCCGTTTCTTCTTTCTTCGTTGCCATGATTTTGTTATGACAGTTTCAGCTGTCGATCTCCCGGGTTATCATTTTCATCATCATCGGAAAAAGAGTCTTCATTTTCATCTCCTTCTTTCTCTTCATCCAGTTCTTCTTTTCTCTTCTTTCCTTTTTTGTGTGGGGAACTATCGTCTCCCATTGGTTCTTCCGTCTCATCTTCCGCACCAATCTGGGCTAGTTCTGGGTCGTAGTCGGGATTATCCATCTCGATTTCTTCTAATTCACCTCGCGTGTGCTCTAAAATGGCATAAAGATCATCCTCCACTTGTTTCTTCTGAATCTCGCTCAGGCCGACGATGCTTTTCAGGGAGTCGGCCACATGAGGGATATATTTCTCGATATAGCCACGCTTCTTGGACTCTTCACTGATCCGTCTCTTTTTGTTGACAAATGAAGCCAGCTTCCGGCCGCATTCCTGCAGCGCCAATTTCACTTCTTTCACAATCTCTGGGTAATGAGCCAATGCTTCTTTTGATTCCGAGGTAAACGGCACCCACACCGAGGACATGTGCACTACAATCGTACACGGTCCGACGGGCAACGAATTTTTGCTCTGCTGCAGGCCGTATAATCTCCAGGATGTTGCTTGGATAGAATTAGTGATTGCGCATGCTCCCTGCTGATATAACAAAGGCACTCTGTTGGCAAAACGCAGGATCCGCACTGCTGAATCTCCTTCCTGCTCCCCCCCATAGGCCAGCGCCGCCTCGATGATAAACGGGTTCCCGCGGTAGACAGCGGGAGGCCGTGTGGTCGAACAATAAAATTCCGCATTGATTTCTTTGCGCAGACCTTTTTCCAGCAAATCAGCAGTGATCGGTGAGATGCAATCTGTTGGCGGCGCGATGATTTTTGTATTCTGAATGCCCTTGTGGAGATTCTCCATTAGGTCACGGTTCAGATTCTTTGTCTTTGTTGAAGGAAGCAGGCTGGCGTTCGCGCAGATTTCTTTTGCCGTCCCTGCGCCTACCCGCACAAATTCGTCAGTCAGGAATTGCTGCAGTGTTGAAGCTTTCGTCGTCTCCAGCATCTTGATCAGCATTCCCAATTCCACACCGTAAGGATGCGGCTTAATTTCCCGAGCCTCCGGTGGAAGCTGCTCTGCCGCTCGCGGGAAGATCATTTGGTTTGCTTCCGGATTCGTATAGATGATCGTGCAGTGGGGATTAACTACCGACGTTTCTTTCAGATACTCATCAACCGACTGCCTTCCTTTCAGATAGGCCCCTTCCATATCAATCTCAATACGCGTCCCGTGATCTTTTTCTTCCCATTCCACTTCTTCCTCTTCGATGACATCGGGGTTGTTTGTTTGGGTATTGATCTTCAATTTCATACGAATTGCTTTTTTGCCTTCTCCCGTCTTGGACATGATTGTTGCCGGCTTTCCCGTGGTCAGCTGTCCGTATAATACTGCTGCAGAAATTCCGATTCCCTGCTGCCCACGGGTTTGGGCAAGTTTGTGAAACTTAGAACCGTACAACAGTTTGGCAAAAATCTTGGGAAGCTGCGCTTTGATAATCCCCGGACCATTATCTTCGATGACTATCCTAAACCGGGTTTCTCCCAGTTGGATCAATTCCACATTGATTTCTGGAAGGATTCTTGCTTCTTCGCAAGCATCGAGAGCATTATCTACCGCTTCTTTTACTGCCGTCATCAATGCCCGCCGGGGGTTGTCAAAACCCAGCAAGTGGCGGTTCTTTTCAAAGAATTCAGCAATGGAAATCTCGCGTTGCTTCTGGGCCAATTCTTCCGCTGTCTTCTGCGCCATCACTCTCCGAAAAAAGGAAAGTGTTTATAAAAGTTGCTCTTCGGGGAGGGGTTATAATGGCCCCAACGTCAATTCCAATTTGCGAAATCTATCCTGCCGTGCAAGGCGAAGGCCTGCATAAAACACCGGCAATCTTTGTCCGCGTCTGGGGCTGCAACCTGCGCTGCGGCTGGAATCAGAGGGACGATGGTAAGACGCAATGCGACACGCCGTATGCGGTGTTTGAAGGGACAAAAACACTGCTGGATATTGAAGAGATTATTTGGCAGATTCAAAAATCTGGAATCACCCATGTCGTTTTCACCGGCGGTGAACCAACGCTGTTTCAATACGCTTTGCTAAAGATGATGGAGAAATTATCTGGCTATTTCATCGAAATTGAAACGAATGGCACAATAATTATTAACCCTGATCTTGCCCGTCGTGTTGATCAATTCAACATCAGCCCAAAATTAAAGAGCAGCAGTCAATGGTCTGGCTACGATTCTAAGAGGATTAATCGGGAAGCATTGAACACCTTTCCCCCCAGAAAAAGCTTGTTTAAATTTGTAATTTCTTCGGAAGCGGACATTCTGGAAATCAACGAAATAACTCAAAACTCTTCCATCCCAATTTATCTCATGCCGCAAGGGGAAACGCGGGCGCAGATTATCAAGAACATGCCGTTGGTTTTGGATCTCTGTCTGAAATATGGGTATGGTTTTACCAATCGTGACCAGATTATGGCCTATGGGAAGAAGAGGGGGGTTTGATCAAAGCATCGAAATTTATGTCATGTGCCCCGAACGGAACGAAGTGAAGTGAGAGTGCAACGTGGTCGACCGAAGGGAGAAGTTCGGTGCTCGCCGAAAATTCGTTGTTATCGTAGTTGTTGAAAAAGAGGTCATTAACTTTCAAGTAGTAAAATAAACAAAAGATTTATAAAGTATTGATTTATTCTATTTATTATGGAAATGAAACAATACGTATTAGGATTGGCTCTTGGAATTGGTGTTGTATTGGGGGCAAATGCTCTAACTGGATATAGTCCATTTGTAAAGCACAGAATTCCACAAACTAAACAAGTTCAGCAAGGATACATTGCACCTAGTAAGCTGGAAGTAGAATGTAGGGATTTAGATGGAAATGGCGAACCAGAAACCATCATGAGAATTGACGATAAGCCATATCTGTTAAGAGAAGTCGATGGGAAGCCAGTATTATCCGCTTATGAGGTTAGACCCGCTGAGGTTGTTCCAAAGTCAGAATAAATCTTTTGTTCTATGGTTTTTATTTTTCAACACTTTCGTTAAAATTTTGTTAGGCAAAATTATGAGATCATTTTGTAAGTTTTTCTTTTTATGATTTTAACGAAGATAACAACGAATTTTCGGTTTTAACCATTGTGAAGGCGAGCCTCGAATTGTGTTTAACTCTTTCTTAACAATCTCTTGCATCTTCGCCGTTCCCGCAAAAACATACGCCGTAATCCCCAATTCCCTGGCCACAGTTACATTTTTCTCAGAATCATCAAAATATAAGCATTCTTTTGGATCAAGCTTATTCTCTTTCAGGACATTCAGCCATGCTTTCCGATCCGGTTTGACAAATCCTGTTTTCCAAGAGAAATATGCATTGTCCACTGATTCAAACAATTCCGGAAAATGTTTTTGATAATATTCTGTTCGTTCCTTAAAATTGTTCGAAAGGAGAAACACTTTCACTCCTCTTTTGCGAAGTTCTAAAGTAAAACGAAGCGCTCTTGTGTTTATCTTTTCTCCGGAGAACCAAAAAGTGAAGAATTCCTTCTTGGAGAGATTCATCCCCCATTTTTGGAAATAGGGTTTCCACAACGAAAACACGGGGGGAGCAGCAGGCTTGCGTACGATTTCCATAATCTCCAGAAGAGCAGGCAGGAATTGCTCTTTGGCAATTCCCCATTTTGCCTCCACTCGCCGATTTAATAATTCACTAGAAAGAAAAATTCCATTCAAATCAAAGATGACTGCTTTCCTCATCCAAACAAGATCTCCTTCTTCTTCCGTTCGAGAAATTGATAAACTGTCTTATGCATTGATCCTTGCAGGAGCATGGCCACTGCCTGGCGGGCGATGGCAACATTATCCGTCTCTCCCACAATCCCGATCGTCTTCCCATATACCGAGATAGCACAGCCAGTCAACCGCTCGATCTCTTCCCGGCTCTTTCCCCCTGTGCCAATCACTCTCCCTTTCAGACGCTCCATCGTATTTCTGCTTTTCCCGGCGATATCTTTCATTTCGATCATTTCCATTGCATAATCTGTTTTCTGGAGGAGCATGGCTGTCTTTGGGTTAAAACCACGGGCAATTGCCCGAATAATTTCTTTTGCGGTATAGAGTTCCACCCCATCTTTACCTTTAATCAGAACATCCCCTTCTGCTGAAATGTCCAGAGCACAGTTGGTCAGCTGTTCAATCTCTTTCTTGGTCACTCCATCCTTGCCGATCAGCACTGCTACCCGTTCCTGCGGGATCTTCAATTCGTAAGAAAATTCTTCGGGGTCCATTATTCTGTTTCTGGTGAATTCTTTTTTAAATGTTTGCCCATAATTCTGATCATTATTTTTTCTGCATCCGCTTTAACACCCAACTTCTGGAAATATCGCACAATGTTCCCCACGTCCCTCACTAATAATTCATGCGAGTTCGGCGCTTTTGTCAATGTCGCTTGTGAAAAATCGATGAAATAAGGTTTTTCCCGATAATTTAAAATATTAAATGAAGAAAGATCTCCGTGAATCAATCTTTTTTGGTATAATTTTGTCATCCCGCTCACTACCTCATCATAGAACTTCTTCGGGTTTTGCGGCGGCGCGTCTTTCAGCGGCGGCGCCGGCTCTTCATCCCCAATAAATTCTTCGATGATGATGTGGTTCAGCCATTGCAGCGGTTTTGGGGAATGGATACCCGCTTCCACCGCCCGATGCAGGTTCTTAAACTCACGCTGCGCCCAAGCTAAAATAATTTGTCTGCGGTGTTGTTGCAGATATTGATAACGCGGATCTTTACGGATGTAATCAAACATCTTCATGAAATTTGCCGGTTGGATAAAATAAATCTTAACAATCACTTTTTTCTCATCTTTTTTTGCTATAAAGACGCTGCTTTCCTTGCCTACTGTTAATGGGCTGACCAATTCATCAAACGCCCCTTTGCTTTCTAACTCGAAAAGTGTTCTATTTGTAAATTCATCAAAGACGCCTTTGATGGTCTTAAAGCGTTCTTGATAAGTGAATTGAGTCATCAGGGTTGGATTAAAAGCATGCTGCTTATAAAAACTATCCTCCAATGGACGTATTAAGTTAAGTCTGTGCGGGCTTGGTCAAGATGGCCTGCCGAGCGTTGCTATTGGACAGAAAAATAATGGTCTCGCTCATCTCTCAGAATAGTTCTGGAGAACAGTTGTTTGCACTCTCTGAGCGAGACGAGGCAGGTCGACCTGCCCAAGCACGGACTTAATACGTACCCCCCAATTCTCATCGTTCTTCTTTTATTCTGGTCATGCTCTATCTCCGGCTGGCTAAAAGATCTTCGAGGAGGGAGATGATCGGATCATCATCTTTGGAAGAATGGTCAATACTATCCAATAATCCAAAACGATACAACGCAAAAAGTCCGCCAATATGGCAGATATCTTCTTCATCTGTGTATTTTTGATAGGGATTTAGATTAAAACCTTCTACTCTTAATTCCTCCACCAATCTTTGCCCCTGGTTTAGGTAGGTTATGGCATGAGTTGATTCATGGCCAATGGTAAAGAGCGTTGGTATCAGTTCACCTAGGTCTTCCACAGCAACGACGATTAACTCTTCTTTTCTGCTTTCAGTTTCGAGATCAAAATGGTGACAGATCCCCGTTTCATCCCCTGGCTCTAGAGTCAAATCTAAAGACTTCCCCAGCATTTGATAATAAGCTCCAAGATTATCAACAATTCCATCGAATCTGAACCATTGGTGCGGCTTTAAATCTACAATCGTTTGTATTCCCGGGAGGACTATTCTCCCCGTCCTAAATCCGTATTCCTGCCACATAACCTCTCAGAAGGCTTGTACTTTATAAAAAATCTCCACAGGCCTCAAACCACTACAAAGTAACAATTTAACCAAAACATTTAAATATAAACACCCTTTTAAAGTGGTAAACACACCTCAAACCACCTCTTTTCCTCGGCGAATCTTTGGCTTCGGTCAGAGGTTTGCTGGGGTTTTTCCTCTTCCTATATTCACAATATGACAACTAAAAATGGCAACCCCTGAATACAGACAAAATTCCCCTGAAACTTGCCATACCAGTTTAGTGGAGAGAATTGGGGGGGGGGTAGAAACATTTTGGGGAAACGAAGTATTACGCCGTTTTCCACAATATCGCTTTTTCTTTGTTCCTTTGTATAAAGCGCTAGGTGGTAAGGAAAGACCAGTACTTGCGACAATGAGCACGTTTGCTGTTTCTACAATCATTCACAATCCATTTATTATCCCCCACATTAGCCGAGGAGAATTAAATGCGTTTGATTATCTCTCGCTACTTTTGTGGATGGGGTCTGGAACGCTTATTTCTTACGTCAAACATAAAAAAAGAAAGAAGATGGGACTTGAACAAACAATAGACTCTGAAACCAAAGAATAATCCACTCACATTTTCACGAATCCCACATCACGAATCCTGCACCAAAATATTTATATACTACAGCTTATAAAACGGAAATAAAGCCCGTCATGAGAGTACCTGGGGGAGTGAACGGCAACGTCCCGTAAGGGATGCCAAGAACCTTTGGTTTTTGTGCACCAAGCCATGAACTCGGGGGTTAGTGATGCGGGCTTCATAATCATCAGCGCAAGTCGTAGAGTAGGACTTTCATCTTTATCACTCATCCACGATCAACGTACCATCTGTATTGGTTTGACCGCGGTACGCAGGAGTGCGTAAGTTATTGAATGTTCTCACTTCTAGGGCCTTGTGAAAATGGAGGCATTACTATGGCAAAAATAAGCCCAGTAGCGGCAAAATATATCATTCATTCAACGATTACTATTGAAGGAATTGTCGATCGACCAGATGTTATCGGCGCAATTTTTGGGCAGACGGAAGGTCTGCTTGGAAATGATCTGGAACTGCGTGAACTGCAACGCAGCGGCCGCATTGGCCGCATTGAAGTCAATACCACCTCCAGTGGTGGTCGGACGAGCGGCGAGATCATCATCCCCAGTTCTTTGGACAAGACCGAAACAGCTATTGTGGGCGCGGCGATGGAGATTATCCAGCGCATCGGCCCGTGCAATGCGAAGATCCAGGTTGGGAAAATAGAGGATGTGCGTATCAGTAAACGTCAATTTGTGATCGAACGGGCAAAACAGCTTCTACGCCAATTAACTGAAGAGACTCTTCCAGATTCTCAGGAATTGGCTGATGAAGTTGCCCAATCCGTCCGGATGATGGAAGTCTGTGAATATGGCCCTGAACGTCTTGCTGCCGGGCCGGGAATCGACGAAAGCGAAGAAGTCGTCATTGTGGAAGGCCGCGCCGATGTGCTTAATTTGCTCAAACATGGGTTTAAGAATGCTCTGGCGATGAATGGCACATCCTGTCCGCAGACGGTCAAAGATATCAGCCACAAAAAGTCCATTACAGTCTTTGTCGATGGCGATCGTGGTGGCGATCTGATCATTCGGGAATTACTGAGTGTCGCTGACATTGATTTTGTCTGCAAGGCTCCAGATGGGAAAGAAGTTGAAGAAATAACCAAGAAAGAGATTCATAAAGCCTTGCGCGGAAGGATTACCGCAGAACAGGCGAAACTGGATATGGGCATTGATGAGCAAGGTGCTTTGCGGGAAGACCATCCTGATCAACATCAGAGCAGCTTCAGTCGTAACCAACGGTCTTCATCCCGGCGCTTTGAGAATAGTCGGCCGCCCCAGACTAGCAACGGGAGTTCTGCGCTTCGCCAAAAGGTATTGAGCAACACCAGAACGGAGAACACCGGGACGGAAAACAGCACTGTTGCGCCGTTCGTTCCCCGTGGAGCAAGCGCTCCTCAACGGAAGACACTTTCCTTCGAAGAGAAAAAAGCACTGAAGAAGACCATGGAAGACTTAGTCGGGACGCGCGGAGCCTGCATTTTTGATCCGCAGCTTAATATTCTGGGAAAAGTCCCTCTCAGCGAATTAAGTTCAACGATCAAAAGCCTAAACGGGGGAATCTATGGCGTTGCGTTAGACGGAGCTGTTGATCTCGATCTATTAAAGCTGGTCGAAAAAATTGGCGTCAATTTCGTTATCGGCACGTCAGCTAAGACGAAAGAGCCTTCTAAAGTAACGATTCTAACGGACGATCAGCTGTAAGGTCGATTATTTTTTCCTTTTTTTCTTGCATTCCACCTCCTCTTGACCGCACCAGCCCTAAACTGAATACCTACGGGATTTCGATAGTTTTTTATGCTTTTTACGCTTTAGTCACTAAATGGTGTTTGATGTCATTATCGGCCGTTCCCAGAGGGATGTTGAAAAACATGGCAAGCAAGGAACGATTCTTATTGGTAAACAATACGTCCAGATGGGCCAGACTGTCTCGCTCTCTAACCCCGTGTATCTTGACGTTGCCGGCGCGCATGTTCTTTTTATTGTTGGAAAGAGAGGATCGGGGAAGTCTTACTCGCTCGGCGCCATCGCCGAGGGCCTTGCTGACCTGCCTCAGGAGATCAAGCAAAACCTTTCCATTATCCTGCTGGATACCATGGGCATTTATTGGACGATGAAATATCCTAATTATCAGGATGCTGGCTTATTAAAAGATTGGGGGATGGATCCTCGATCATTGGACGTTAAAATTTATACCCCTACCGGCTTTTATGGCCAGTATAAAGAATCAGGCATCCCTACTGACTTCCCCTTCTCCCTGCGCCCCATCGATGTTGATCCTCTCGACTGGTGCACAGCTTTTTCGATCCAGCCCAATTCCGCGGAGGGCGTGCTGATCACCAAGATTGTCCAGCAGCTGAACAGCACAGGAGACTCCTATAATCTAGATCAGCTGATTCTGCTCATCAAAAAAGACACAGAAAGCGATCACGTCGTTAAAAATATCGTTGTCAATCAATTTGAAAAAGCGAAAGGCTGGGAAATTTTTTCCAAAGAAGGGACACCGCTAAAAGAACTGATTGCCGGCGGTCAAGTAACTGTTCTTGACGTTTCCCCTTATGCGACGATGTCTTCTGGTTGGGAAATTAAATCTCTCGTCGTCGGCCTAATCTGCCGCACCCTCTTTAATCAACGCATGCTCGCTCGTAAAACAGAAGAGTTCAAGACTGTTGATGCGGCCATGCATTATTTTACCAAAGAGGTTAAAGAGAAGCTTCAAGAGCCGTTAGTCTGGATCGGCCTTGACGAAGCTCATGAATTGCTGCCCCGAGAAGGAAAGACGGCCGCAACAGATTCATTGATCACCATTTTGCGGGAAGGACGCCAGCCCGGTATTTCTCTCATTCTTGCTTCGCAGCAGCCGGGCAAGATCCATACTGATGTCTTGACTCAAGCAGACACGGTCATCGCTCATCGTTTGACAGCACAGATTGACGTTGAGGCTTTGCAGCAATTGACCCAGAGCTACATGCGTCAAGGCTTGGAAGAGGAGATCAATCATCTGCCGCGGGTGACCGGAGCTGCCGTCATTTTCGACGATGCCAACGAGCGCATCTTCCCCGTGCAGATGCGTCCGCGATTCACCTGGCATGGCGGCGGTTCACCAACTGCGCTGAAAGAGAAGAAAAATTATGTAGAACAGAAATTAAGAGAATTGAATATTTGAGGGAAAATGACCCCAGCGGATAACTCCCCTGATCATGGTCATCACAAGGGCATGCTGCGCTGGGTTTACTCTTCACAATCAGATCTCTTTTAAAAAACTATCTATAGTTTCGGCTCTGCAGAAAAAGTCACAAGAAAACAGACAGCGATCTGTTTTCCACGGTCAATCTTCAGGCCAGACGGACGACTTTTTCTCCTAAGCCTACGGTTTCCATTCTTCTTTTAATTCGCAATATCTTAACCCCTGTTTTTTTGTCCAAACAAGATAAAAGTCATCCAAAGAGGGCACTCCCTCAACTTCCGTATCCACCAGTGATTTTTTTCCGGTAACCAGATTATACGTTTCCAGCTGATTCCCGGCGACGAGCGCGGCGAGTGTCCTTCCATTAAATGCTCCCTGAGTGGTGTGATCTTTGGAAGAAGAAAATAATTCGAACACATCATCCCACATAAAATCGTAGACCATCAGCTTGATCGTTCCATCGGTCTCGTATCGTGAAAAAAGCAGCGCATTGTCTTTGACCAAAGGGCTGTAATCATTTGTTCCTTCTGGTTGGGGAAGAAAGAAGAGCGACTCATCAATAAACCTCCAGAGATAGATTGCTGACCCTGCGTTCTTATTTTTTCCGGCAAAGGCAATCGTTTCATAATCAAAAACGACGCGAGCTGCGCCCGAATCGAGAAAAATAGATGCAACTTTCTCATCAAAAGAAGCGTTACCAACCACCATCTCTAGGCTATGATCTAGTGTAACATACAGGGTGTTGTCGATATCGGCGGGGCATAATCCGCCATAAACGACTTCTTCCGAGATCAAATTAACCATCTGGCAATTGCCCGGCAGCGTCGTCCCAGAAGAGACGCCAGACAGATAATGACCTTCCAGACGCAACTTCTCTCCCTTCAACGGGGCAAGAGAGACAATCTTTTCCCCGAGGATGTCCAGGAGGCTCACTTCTTTTTTCTGGTCCACAAAAGCGATCGTATAATCCGCCACCACAGGATTGAAGTATCCGCCATTCTTCCCGGAGAGGATCTTGGTCGAATCGCAGAGACAGGGCGAACTCTCGTCGCAAAGCATACTCTCTGCAACAAGATTTTCCGGAAGCGCTTCTTCTCCATAAACTCTCTCAGTTTCGGGAAGCATCTGTTCTGTCTCTGTTTTCGGAGAGATCGGGACTTCGGGAACCGTGAGAAAGCTGTCCTCATTTTCCGGGCTAACATCAACGTATCCCCAGTGAATCACACCCGCTGTTGCATCAGGATTGCCATCCACATATTTTGCTATTTCCTCTTTCTTTGTCTCGGCGGCACAGGCAGAAACGATTAAAGCAGTTATCCCTGCCGCAACAGCATTTCTGACTATCGAATGAATATATCGTTCCAGCATTTTTCGCATTGGCTGGAGGTTCATATATAACATTTTCTCTCTTCCAATTACACTCTCAAATACTATAAATTTAAAAATAAGCGTAATAGACAGCTTTCTATGGCAACGCGCAAAGTATTGGTCACCGTCGTCGGACATGTTGATCACGGGAAAACGTCTCTTTTGGATAAAGTCAGGCATAGTGCTGTAGCTGCTGCCGAAGCAGGTGCAATTACCCAAGCCATCGGCGTTTCGATCATCTCTCTGGACGCGATCAAGAAGATCTGCGGCAAGCTCCTCGATCTCTCCGGGAAGAAGCTCACTGTGCCTGGTCTTCTGACTATCGATACTCCCGGCCATGCCGCTTTCGTCTCCCTGCGCAAACGCGGTGGCAGCCTGGCGGACATTGCCATCCTCGTTGTTGATATTAACGAAGGCTTCCGGCCGCAGACTTTAGAATCTATCGAGATTCTGCGTGCGCATAAAGTTCCTTTTGTCATTGCCGCAAATAAAGTCGATCTGGTTCCCAATTGGAAATGGAATAAGCAGGATTTTCTTCTTGATGCAATCAATAATTTAGATTATTCCATTCAAGGTGAATTTGAAAAGAGAATGTACAATCTTGTCGGTCAATTCCAAGAAATAACTCTCCAAGCGGAACGCTTTGACCGCGTGCAGGATTATACAAAACAGCTGGCGATCGTGCCCGTCTCTGCCTTCACTGGTCAAGGCATTCCTGAACTGCTCATGGTATTGATGGGCCTCGCCCAGAAATATCTGGAAGCCCGGCTACAGATTGAAGTAAAAGGAAAAGCTAAGGGCACGATTTTGGAAGTGACCGAGGAGAAAGGCTTGGGAACGACGATGAACACGATCATCTACGATGGCCATCTTTCGGTGAACGATACAATCGTTATTGGCGGTCTTGATCAACCCATCGTCACGAAAGTTCGTGCTTTGCTTGAGCCGGCAGAACTCGCCGAAATGCGCGACAAGAAAAGCGCGTTCCGCAACGTGAAGGAAGTATTTGCCGCCACTGGCGTCAAGATCTCCGCACCCGGCATTGAAAAGGCGATCGCTGGCATGCCCTTGCGCGCTGTGGAAAATAAGCCGGAAGAAATTGATCGCCTAAAAGAAGAGATACAACGTGAAATCGGGGAAGTTTTGATCCAGGAAAGTGACGCGGTCGGCGTCGTTCTCAAAGCTGATACCATTGGCGGGTTGGAAGCACTGAAAGTCATCCTTAGTGAGAAACAGATCCCAATCTCTTCAGCATCGCTGGGTACAGTTACCAAACGTGATATCTCTCAGGTAGAATCGCTGAGAGACAAAGACGAATTTTATGGGGTCTTGTTGGGTTTCAATATCACCGTTCCTGCTGAGGTCATAGAATATTGTACAGCAAAAAACATCAAGCTCATTGTCCATAACGTTATTTACCAAGTTATTGAAGAATATGAACGTTATACTACCGAACTGAAGAAGACAATAGAACTGCGTGAATTATCTTCGTTGGTTCGGCCGTGCAAGTTTCTCCTGCTTAAAGGCTATGTCTTCCGGCAGAATAATCCGGCCATCGTCGGCGTGGAAATCGAGATTGGTCGTCTCCGTTCCGGCGATCCGCTGATGGATCGGCAAGGCCGGCGCCTGACTACGGTCAAGAGCATGAAAGAAGGGCCGGACACGATCACCATCGCCGAGCAAGGCAAGCAATTGGCTCTAGCTATGGATAACGTGACTATTGGGAGACAGGTGCAGGAAGGAGATTATCTTTATACTGATATTCCCGAAGAGCATTTCAAAAAGTTGAAAGTATTGAAGAAGCATCTCACCAAAATCGAAGTCGCGGTGTTGAAAGAGGTGGCTGAGATCAAGAGAAAAGAGAATGCTGTGTGGGGAGTGGGTTAGTTCTGTCCTTTAATTGCAGGGCTGAAGTGCTCATTGAGATATCCCTCTAAACCTGATTTTTCAGACACTTTCTCAATATGAGCTTCTGCTGGCAGTTTAATGTCATACTTTTCTTGGAGTTTGGTGTATACCAGCTGTGCTTCGCTGATTACTTCGGGATCCGTGATCTGGTTTCCTTCCCCTTTCGTAAACGGCCATAGTGGCTGGTATCTTTGATAACCTTCGTCTAAAATGCCGTCAGCAGGGGCTTCATCGATAAATGTCTCGCTTTCAATGATCCCTCCGCGCACGAGCTCTACCGCCCCATATTTTTTCATTATCAGTTTAGTTGTGCCATTCAATCCTTCTGATACGTTGATTATCCTCTCACCTTCTTGATTATGATAGATTCTTCCGTCTTCTAACTCTCCTGATGTGTACGAAGCCAATCCCCAAATACCTCCTAAAGTAACCGCGACAATAAAAGCAATCTGAGTAAGTCCGTGTTCCATTATTTTACGCTGACTGCCCAACTTCCTCCGAAGGTAATTTTTAAATCCACCTTCTTCTTGGATCCTTGTTTTGGTATTATAAACCGTCTTTCCAGCCACATAACCTCCCCCCGCCCCCATCAGGAGCAAAGAACCAAGAGACCCTAATCTCCAAAGTGATTCGGAACCTAATGAACTTGAGGAAAGGGGATCAGACATCACGGAATACCCCCAAGTAATAACCCCCGCCAGAGCGCCAAGTGCACAGCCAATAAGACCGTAATTCCCCTTCTCCCATTTATCGGTAATGGCTTCTTCAAGCAGAGTAGCCTTCTCTGCTACAGCTGAAATTGCTGATGTTTCAATGTTTTCTGTAATCATTTTTTCTAATCCAAATTCATAGCCTTTCTTTTCTACCAGCCTAAATTTCTCCATCCTTTCTGTCGGATCTGCTTGCAAGCCGGCGGAAATTAACTCTTGCAGGGCGGCATATTCTTTTGGAAAAGTAATTCTCTCAAATTTCTGTTGGATATCTACCGGTGTCGTAAATGGACCAAATTCCTCCCCCAAAACCATAGAGATAGCCGTGGCACATGCGCTATAAATATCGGCAGCAGCGGAGGGCCTTTTTCCTTCCTGAATTTCGGGAGCAGCATAAGCTGGCGTGCCGATGAAAGCGCCAGCGCTGAACATAGTAGTGGTCTGTCCTGCTTTTTTGGAAAGACCGAAATCAATAAGGCCAAAATCGCCATTTTCTAATTCTACAACATTACGCGGCTTGATATCACGGTGAAGAATGCCGTGGCTATGCAATTGCCCTAACGCGGCTAGCGAGTTTCCAAAGAAATGTTCAACTTCCGAAAAACCATACGTTCGCTCGGCGAAGCGTTCTGCCAAGTTTCCCATGCCCAGCCAATGGCTATAGAGGATGTATTCAGTATCCACTCCCTCCCCGAAACGTTTAGGTACTCCACGCATCTCGTAGGCAAAATATTTAACAACGCCATCAATCTCTAGCCCGCGGGTAATCGCTGCTTCTCTTTCCAGACGATCTACTTGAGACCAATCATCCATCTTTTGCAAAGAAACTACTTTAGCAGCAATATCAAATTTTACAACAGAATCATCGCTCTGAATTAATCGTGAAACTTCACCCTGACCACCAACGATCTCCTGTTTAACAGAATAATTGCCGGTGCGGATTTCTTGGAGAATCGCTTCCTCTAATGGAGTGAGAACTGCACAGAAAAGTGCTTGCGGACCGTTAGTGGGTATTCGTTGTGCTACCGGGATAATTGGGCCTGCATCAACATCTATGCCTGCTTGTTGAAGAGAAGCGATATCACCCCGGGGAACAATTATTGAGTCTTCCAAAGCTGCCGGTTCGTACAAACTCGTATCTTCTTTGCCCATCAAATAATCCTCCAAAAATATCTACCAAGACATAACGGCAAAAGTGGTGTATTCTTTTTAAAGTTTTGCTGAGAAATTGAACCTTCCCCCTACATTCTCTTAAAAATAATCTGGAATCGGCGGCACTTCCACAACGTAACCGTCGCATAATTCCGTCAGCCACGGTCGTTTATACTGAACAGGTTGTTGTTTTTCTTCGTACTGGTCTTCCTTTTTCTCCTGTTGTTCAGGACCTAGTTCTGTCCTATCTAGAATGGTCTCAATATTTTTTTCTGGATCCATGATGCGAGGGTAGTCAGTACTGATATATTAATCTTTTCAAAAAGATTTATTATAAACACAATTAACGACCTGCTGATGCAAAAACTAAGGATTCTCAACACCCGTGAGATCAAAGTAATCAGGGAATTACTCATCAAGCAGTTTGGTTCGGCCCTTCACGAGAACTACGCCTACCTCCAAACCGAAAAAGATCGCCTGTTCTTAGTCAACAGGGATATTGCGCAGATCGATCTGGATAAATTAAAGATCGATCGTCTTGGCCTCTACTTTGCTGAGCTCCGTCCCAGCCAGATCCGCTTGAGCAAAGAAGGTGCTCAATTGCTGGTCAACGAAGCGCGCCGGCAAAAAGCAGATCTGAAAAATGTCCTCTCTTTGACAAAGCTAGAAACCCGCGCCTACTTCGCCGGGGTAGACCTCAAGAGAGATCTGGGGGAAGAAAACCGCTTGGTCATCTTGACTTATGAAGAAGCTGTTGTCGGTTGTGCTGCCTACAAAGAAGGCAAACTGATCAATTTCCTGCCGAAAATCCATCGCGGGGAAGTGATCTTGTAATTTTGCTTTTTCTCTAATCCTCATTTTTCATAACTAACTGGGTACTACTTAAAAGTAGGACTTCTTTCGCAAAGTTTATATAATCCCCTTTGCCCAGATCAGTTCATAAAACCAATCGGGGTGCGTCAAATGACAAAACACTTTATCGCAATAGTATTAATCTGTTCGTTGCTACTCAGTTCTGTTGTATTGGCTGCAGGAAACGGTGACGAAGTTTGTCTCAGTTCCGAGAAAGCAGACTACAAAGACCTACGCGGCGACTTTTATGATTTGGAAGATAACTTCTACAAGTATAGAAGCAGCTACAAGACCAGCCTGATGGATAATGATGCTGACCGGCAAAATCTTTTTTACTTCCGGTTGCAAGATCTCGATCGTGATGTCGATGATCTCCGCGATGATGTCCGCGACCTAAAATCAGATGTTGAGGATGCTACAGCGTGTTCCAGCAAAGCTGACCTCTTAGACGATCTTCGTGATCTCAAGCATGATCTTGATGATTTGCGTGACGACATTGCAGGAGTCTTGGCGGAAGGGACAAGTGTGTCTCCCCAGTCCATCAATGAATATGGTTGGAAGAAAGCCGAGCCTGCTCCCTCTGCCGCTGCTCAACAGTCAGAAGTCGTTGTCAGCACATTGAATTCCGGTCCTACACAGCCAACAGCGGCCGTGACAGCAACCGTAACCGTTGAGAAAGCTCCTTCCTGGAACGATACACGATCAGTAGCTTGGCTTGTTGCAGGAGTGCTTGTCTTGTTCGCGGTGGTTGTGTTCCTGCTGGGAATGTTGATGCGGCGAAGATAATAAATAATTTTTTTTAGATATTTTTTCTTTTTAATTTTTTTTTAAATATTAAAATTGAAGATAGTTCCGACCACTTATTGTCGGTTAATACCAATACCGAAGAGAGCCAGGCGTTGGTAAATCCTGGATCTTTTTTTATCGGATAAAAGATGCGTAAACGAGAGACTTAATCAGAAAAAATCATCCCAACACGTCTTCAATCGGCTTTTTTCCTTTAAGATTTTTCACTTCTTTCGCTTTCGCGACAAGGTCAACACCGAGGTCTTTCAGCTCTTTCACGTGCATCTGCATCAATTGCTCGACGATCTGCAGGATGCGTAATAATTCTTCCCGTTCTTTAGTCAGCGTTGCCAGGGAGCCTTTATGAAAGCCGATTTTTTCTAAGGTATTCATAGTTTCGTTTGCCATGCTTTGAAAAGAACAAGCATACTTTATTAAAGTTTTGCTTGAATTTTCCAGAGAATGAACATTTCAGATCAGGTTTTGCAAAAAGATCGGGCTTTACAAAACGTACGTGATATCTTACTTAAAAACTATTGCCTCACTAAAGGTCAGTTTGTTCTCCTGCTTCACGATAACAACAGTAGGTTATCAAGAATACTTACGGAAGCATACGGCAGTGCTATTCTCCAGAATCCCCACCAGATCATCGATTTTGATGCCCATTCGGAAGAAGCCATCCTTTCTCAATTTCAGATCATTCCTCCACGTTCGGTGGTTATTCTCGTGCAAACTGTATCGTTCCGTCTCACTAAACATCGTCTCCGCGCCGATCTATTTCGCGCCGGTCATCTCGTCATCGAACACTCCCGTCTTGGTTACAATCAGGAAGACCAGATTCCTCACTATATCGCCTCATTACATTACGAGACACCGTATTATGTCCGCGCGACGAATACTATCGAACAGCTCCTCTCCCAGAACCATTCTCTTCGTATCACCTCTCCAGAAGGACAGGAATTAATTGTCAATTCTGCATTCGAGAAACCAATTAAGAACACCGGCGATTTTCACAAAGCAGAGATTATTTCTGCCGGTTTTCCCATCGGCGAGATTTTTACTGAAGCAAAAGAACTGGAAAAGATGAATGGCACATTGCTTGTCTTTGGGTTCCCCGGCAAGGATCATCTGGTTCATTTCACCGACCAGTTTACCGTGACAATCGAAAATGGCTGTCTTATCGGTCATACCGGGCCTGCTCAATTTGAAGAGATTGTGCGAATGATTCGTGATGAAGAAGTCACTCATACCGTTCAGGTACGTGAAATCGGTTTTGGTTTAAACAAGAATCTTGGTTTTGATCACCGTTTAAATGAGCCGACGGCATTTGAACGGTTTGCTGGCATGCATTTCTCGCTCGGTCTGAAACATGCCATGTATGCTAAAAAGCTCGGCCGGAAAGTCTTTCAGAAATATCATATTGACCTCTTTTGTCTGGTCAAAGATGTGTTTATTGGAGAGACGCAAGTGATGAAAGATGGCAAATATCTAGTTTGATAAAATTTATAAGTATTAACCTGATAAATTATACTATGAATCCATTAACTGTTGAAGCCAAGATTGATCCTGATTTCGATTGCGAAAGATTTCAAGTCAAAGTAGGTAATCATGGGATTTTTAATGCAGACCGCTACGACAAGTTAGAATTTTCCTCTGTCTTCTGGCCGGTCCAGCCCGACAGAAGCAAAGAAAGCTATTTTAATAGATTAGTTTCTTTCTATGAAGAGCTAAAAAACGGAGGTTTCAAAGATTACGGAGAACGTGGTTTTTCAGGTAAGATTACGATGCTTACAAACTACTTCCCTAGAATATCATTGCCTTTAGATTATCTCGAGGGAGCACAGCCTCAATTATTTCGACAGCCTTGTTGGAGAGATTTTCGATTATGCCGGGTTGATACTCCTTACGCCACTTTTAATATGGAAGATTACTCGGAAAGCGAATGGAAATCAGAAACGGGAATCATTGGCGTGCTCTCCCGCCAAGACATCTCTGCTCCTCTTGCCGGGCTTATTTCCGATACGGCACGATACAGCGCACCAAGAGAACAACTACAACCCATTCTCGCAGAGAAAATATACGTATTCAGAAACCTTTAAATCCCTTAGAATAATCCTCCTTCTATGGGCCTCTTTGACAAACTTTTCCACAAGAAAGACAGCGATCTTGATTTCGATGCAATTGCTCAAAAAGAATTGGGTACTAATTTTCCCGAACAACAGGATATTTTGAACACTCCCCCACCCGGATTTGAAGACGAAAAATCACCATTGGATATGCCCCAAAGCATTTCCCCCGCCCGCTTTCCTGGCGCCGCCCCTTCCCGTCCTTTTTCTTCGTCTTTTCCTGAGCAATCGCTTAATCTTTCCCGAGATCTGGAATTGCTCAACAGCAAGTTAGACACCGTCAAAGCCCTGCTCGCTTCCCTCGACCAGCGCCTGGCTAATCTGGAACGCGCAGCCGGAGTTCAGCCATCACGGCAGCAGCAGCAGCGCTTATGGTAGGCCGGCAGGAATCGGGATTATTTTTTTTTCTGATTACGGCTGCAACCGTGCTGGTCGATCAAGCAGCTAAACTAGCCATTGTCTATCTAAATCCGGTATGGAATCTCCTCGTTTTTGATATCCATCTGGTCACCAACACAGGTGCGGGTTTTGGTTTGTTTCAGGGAAAAACAATTATCCTGGGGTTCATCTCACTCGCTGTTGCTTTGGGCATCATCCTCTATTATCACAAAATCCCAAAGACATATTCTGCTCAACTTCTTACTGCCCTCTTCCTCGGCGGCGTCATCGGCAATTTTATCGACCGTTTTGCTCGCGGACACGTCATTGATTTCATCGATTTTCGCTTCTGGCCCGCCTTTAATGTTGCGGATGCGGCGATTTCCATTGCTGTTATCGGCTTGGTATGGAAGATGTGGAAAGAGAGAGAACCTGAACATACAGCAAAACGGTAATCTTTAAAATAAGATGTTCTCTAAATTGACAGTATGGACGATTATCTCTCTTTAAACAAACAAGCTTACGATACTGCAGCTGTAGAATTTGAAAAGAAAAATTCAACCCGTACAATTAACACTGAAAAGATTGTTGCTGAATTTTGTTCTTTTCTCCTCAGTGATCATCAAAAAACATCCATCCTAGAATTAGGCCCGGGGAATGGTCAGGTCGCAAAATCGCTCCTCGAACATGGTTTTGATGTTTCTGCGATAGAACTATCTCCGGCGATGGCTGCTGTCGCACTCAACACGGCGCCTCGATTAAAGATGATCGTCGATGAATTTCTGTCTCACGATTTTGGTTCCAAGCAGTATTCAGCGATTATTGGCATTGCTTTTATCCATCTCTTCCCGAGTGTAGAAATTCCTACTCTGCTGAAGAAAATATATTCACTTCTTATCCCTCAAGGGGTAATCTATCTCTCCACGACTATCCATCATCATCCGGAAGGGTATCTTGCTCTCAAAAATAATTTCAATGGAAAATATCTTCGCTTTCGCAAGCGTTTTACGGAGGATGAATTCAGGCAGTCCGTCATGCAGGCGGGATTCTCAATCCAGAAAATCTCTTTTGTAACAGACCATGAAGAAAAAGACAAGAACTGGATGTTCATCATCGCGATGAAAAATTAATGAGAATAAAATCAAAGATAATAATCAATTCACGCAGCCATGGGGCTTGTATTTCTTCTCTTCTGCTTCTTTCTTGGAGGAAAACCATAGCTGGTGGGTCTTGCTTACTTTCTTCGCCCAATCGCATCTTGCTTCATGAAAGACGTTGCTTTTGGAACTGGCGACATATTTTCCGGGACTAAACGTCGCCGTGTTCTTGGTTTCTGTCTTTACTTCCTGCTCCATTTTTCCTTTTTCACCCACCTTTTTCTCCTCTCCATTCTTTGCGGGATCAAAGACAACACTATGCGGTTCTTCTGTCTTTCTGTCATCGTCGTAGCAGCGAGGCGCGCATCTTCGGGGGAAGCCCAAAGCAACTCCAACCAGCGCAAAGAGCAGCATGACTACATACAAATCACCGGTAAACGCGCGCAAAAACAGCAGATTGGCGATGACCAGGACAAACACAGCAAAAAAAAGCTTTTCACCCTTGCCTTTATCGTAGGTGAGACCCCCCGCAAATACAAAGAGCGCGAGGACAAGAGCCCCCAACGCTTCCAAAGCAAAGACTTTCCCTCTCGCTTGCAGGGTAACCTGCAGCAGACCGAAAAAAAGCAAAACAAACAGGACGGCATAACTCGTTAATTTCCAAGCGTGATTGTGTGGTGTCATACTCTACGTAGGAAGAAAAATTCTATTTAAGCATTTCGCTGTGCTGGACGCTGTTCTTGAATATAGAGGATATATCATTGGCCAATGGCCAGCTCTAAAACTCCTCTTCTAAATTCTTCAAATATCCTCTCTTCCGCAAGAAGTCAACTTCAGCTTTTCCCCGATACTTATAGACAACATCGCCTTTTTCATCACCGCCCAATTCCCAAGGCTCGATGATAACTACATCATTCTCCCGCACCCATAAAGCCCGGCGCAGGCTTCCTGGGATGCGGCAGATTCGTTCTTTCCCATCCAGACAGAGAACACGCATCCGGCTTCCTCCCAGACGCTGCTGGACAATCCCCAGAACTTCTTTTCCTTGCGGGATGCGCACCCGGATCACTTGCTGTTCTTCTTCGTTTGGTCTAGACATTTATCTGATAAAAAAGGCTGCTTCTTTAAAAATGATTGCTTTCTCAGCTACGATATTTTTATATCTATTAATCCCTCTACGGATAAATGATGACTCGAAAATTGTTGGGAGATGGTTTTAATCTGGAACGAGCCCTTGCCGAAACTTGTGAAGTTGGTTATTTCTTCGCTTCTGGAGCAATCAGCCCTTACTTTTGCAGCCTCATGCAAACAGAAATCGGACAGATCAATCTTGAGGAAGGCGACCATGTCAATTATCCGATAAATGCAGGAACTCTTCGGGAAGTACAGCAATTACATCAACGGGCTTATTTCCCTGTTGGACACCCAGAAATTCCAATCGCAACTGAAGTAACACGATCACTGGCTCATGATGTTGGTAATTTAATCCCGTGCTATCCAGAACTTGAAAATTGGTGTCCTACCGAAGCTGGCTATCAAAGATATCGAGATAGTCATGATTGGATTTCTCCCCATCGTGATCGGAGAAATGATCAGCTTCTCTCTGCTACCATTACCATCAGTGGTTCTGCGCTCGTCCGTATCTATGACCCATTAGATAATCCTGATGATTATACGAAGCTTGGACAGACCGATCAATTTCTAACCCAGTCAGGCACTCTTCTCCTCCTCAGAGCGCCTGGCTTTGGAACTGGTGAACAAACTATCCATGAGGTTTTATCTCCTTTAATTGGCAGTAGAACAATCTTAAATTTACGGATGCGGCCAGACATCTTGAAGAATCCCAGAGCGTTTGAGGAGAAGAGAAAAGAGTGATAAAAGACCAAAATATCATTTTGACTTTCTGTGTCATGTTGACTTTCTGATTGCAAGTATATTCTATCGTAAAGAATCAAAACTCTTTCCACAATCTCTTCAGGATAGCTTTATTTTTCCAGCCCATATCAACTAATGATCCAAACGACCAGATGACGATGACGATGCCTATTTTCTCCACGATTGTTGCCGGAAAAGGTAATATTCTTCCTAGCGCGATGAACATCAAGAACATCCCCTGCGCAACTAACTTGATCTTTCCTGACCGGACACTGGCGATATTCGTCTGCTGGGAGAGGGCATACTGCCGGAATCCCAAGGCCAGATAATCCCGCAGGATGAGCAGTGCCACGACCCAGAAACCAAGCAGATTCTGCGAGAGATAGTATACAAGGAGGAGATGAACAAAGATTTTATCCACGAAATGATCGTAATAAATTCCAATCTCTGATCCTTTTTTGTATTTTCGAGCGACCAGCCCGTCGAGGTAATCGGTGCAAAAGCCAAAGAACAGAAAGGTCAGGGCAAGGTAGTAGAATCGGGTAGAATCTGCTGCAATTACCAAAAAGAGAGAGATGAAGCGGATCGTCGTCAGGAGGTTTGGTTTCATTATCTTGTCAAAAAAGTCCGCATTTTATTAAGATTATGCAGATTTACAAACATCCATCACAATAAAACATATAAACAAACCCCTAAACCTTTTTCTGAACCAAAGAGGCGATACATGGCAAAGAGAGTAGAATCACCATCATCCATCAATACATTCAAGCAGTGCAAACGTAAATATTATTATCAATACATTGAAAAACTGCCTACCCAATCAAATATTCATCAAGTGCGGGGAAACATTGCCCATTCCACGCTGGAAAACTTTTATAATCTGGATACCTCCGCATTGACGGAAGAGAATTTTGCGCGGAAATGTAAAGAAAGCATCCAGACATTTTTCCTCCATTACTGGAAAAAAGCACAGAATCAATTGAATCAGCTTTCCCTGAGCCCAGATCAGGAGCGATTTTATTTCGAAGAGACGATGCTCATGCTGATGAACTGGACAAATCACTTCGTAGAAGATCTCTCTTCTCTGACAAAGAAAAAAAATCTTTCCGTCCAGGAAGCATTTCTCGAGCTGACTCCTGTCCGTGAACAGGAATATACTTCCAAAGAGCATTCCGTGCGCGGCTTTATCGATGCGATCCATCATGTTGATGACGAAGTTCATATTATTGATTATAAGACAAATGCTACTTTTGAGATGAAAGAGAGCATCCGGCTGCAGCTGGCAATCTATTCTCTGCTCTATTTTGAAAAGCACGGAAAGATGCCTTCCAAAGTAGGCATCTTTTTTCTTCGTCATAAACTCAAGTTTTTACCGGTAGATGAACAGTTATTGAACCTTGCTAAAACAGAAATTGAAGGGATTCACCAGCACACTTGTCGCACGGAAGAAATGGGCGACTATCCCAAGACGATAACTCCCCTCTGCAAATGGTCGACGGGGAAATGTGATTTTTATGATACCTGTAAACCGCATCAAAAAGAATAGGTTGGAATATCTCTTCTGATCAAAACGAAAGGAGGCTCTGTCGGACAATCTCACTGTAAATATCAACGTTTTCCAAGACAAATGCCTCTACCCCCGCTCCCAAGAGCAAAAAGAGCAAAGCAATCACAATCAGATAAAGATTAAAGCCAAATACCCGGAAAAAACGATCGGAAGCAAATTTCTCCAGAATGACATCTTTGGAAATCACCGAGCCGGCGATCGCCGCCAGAAAATAAGAGATCCCCTCGATGATCATGTGCGGGAACACGATGAGCATGACAATTCCAAAGATGTAAACCACGTTTGCCCCAGAAAAAGAAGCGGCATTCTTTGCCGTAATTCCAAAGATCGTCCCCCACACCGACGCA
>Ga0209542_10002286_pt1 | contig 43141 bp, 38 predicted proteins | sample RifCSPhighO2_01_FD_184028 | JGI IMG/M metagenome (GOLD analysis project Ga0209542, IMG submission 184028) | Soil microbial communities from Rifle, Colorado - Rifle CSP2_plank highO2_0.1 (SPAdes) (version 2) | ecosystem: Environmental > Terrestrial > Deep subsurface > Rock core/Sediment ... | reverse complement strand
ATCCCGGAAAGACTAGCCAAACTTTCCGCTTTTTCTTTCGCGTTTTTAATTGCTTCCTCTCGCGCTTTATTTTCGAGCTTTTTCTTTGCTTCGTCGTTTAATATAAATGTTATTCCGCCTACCATATTTGCTCCGTCAGATGTTGCAATATCTATCGCCTTATTTGCCTTGTCTATCGGCTTTATTTTAACTTCCAAATTTTGAGAAACAGTATATCCCGTGATGTTTTGCCGTCCGTTTGAATAATCTAAATTTGGGTAGACACTATAATTTGTCGTTTTGATATTTTTTTCGTCTATTCCCAGGTTTTTCAGATCACTTGTTATTTTGTTTGAAGTAGTGTTCACCTGTTCCTGAGCAGTCAACACGTTTGGTGCGGTTTTTGTTACGCCAAAAGAAAGAAGCGCGGTATCGGGAACATCAGTTGCCTTACCTGTTCCCTGAGTTGAAAAAAGGTTGGCTTTTGTAGTGGTTGTTGAATTTATAGAAAAAGGAATCGGCCCGGCTAATTTGGTGTAAACAAAAATTCCAACAAGAATAAAAAGAACAGTAAAGAATGGAATTTTAAGCTCTTTCATAACTATATATTAGTTCAGTTAGTGATTTATTGCAAGAGGAGCGATTATTTTTCCAAACCCGGGTTTTACCAATATCTTTCCGTCTTCAAATACTTTTGTTCCTCTTATAAAAACTCGCTCGATTTTTCCTAAAACGCGCCAATTATTAAATGGAGACCAGCCGCATTGAGTATATAGATATCTATTATCTATTATGTATGATTTATTAAAATCTACCTCTATTTTAGTTTCTTTATCTGTTTTAATTCTGAATATATTTTTTGGATTTTCAAAACACAATCTCAATACATCTTCGATTGTTAATCTATTTTCGGAAACTGCCGTAAGTAAAAGTGGTAAAGTTGTTTCAAGACCCGGAACTCCGTTTGGAGGATTATTTGATTTTTTTTCTTCAATAGTATGCGGGGCATGGTCGGATTCTATTACATCTATATATTTTAAATTTTTCCATAGAAAATCTACGTCTTTTTTTGATCTTAAGGGTGGACGCATTTTACCAAAAGGCCCGAGAATTTTAACATCATTTTCCGTTAAAAATAAATGGTGCGGTGTTACTCCGCAGGTTATTGGTAAACCTTCGTTTTTTGCATTGATTATTTGCTTTAGCTCGGATGCTAGACTAATATGGCAAACATGAGTTGGTTTCCTTATCTTTTTTAGTGCTTTCAACACTTGGTCTAAACTTCTATCTTCTGCATGAACTAAAATAGGTAAAGTGAATTTCGTTAATACTTTAGCACTATGTAGTGCTAAAGTATTGGAAGATTTTATGTTTGACCAGGTATTGTATATCTTTTCTAAGGTTTTTTTATTGATCAAATAGTTTCCTGTTGTTTGATTTAAATATAGTTTTATTCCAAAAACTTTTCCGCCGGTTGGCGGATTAAACTTTTTAAATTCTTCCAAATTATCTCCAAGCGAACCAAAGTAAAATCCAATATCACAAACTGCCTTACCTTTTGCAATTTTTATCTTCTCCTCTAGCCTATCAAAAGTAGTAATTGGAGTTTTGTTATTCGGCATATCCAAAATTGTTGTAAATCCGCCGGCTAATGCTGCACAAGTACCGGTATAAAAATCTTCTTTTTCCGTTTGGCCGGGATCTCTTAAGTGCACATGCGGATCAATTAACCCTGGAAGTGTAATCTTCGCCATACCTTATATTATACATTAACTCATTGAACCGAGTTCCCACCTGTCAAGTGGGAACTCGGATGCTCCTATTCGTCAGGGTCAATAAAAAGATCGTAAAGGATCGGGTCGTCAATTTCACTTTCTTCAATAAAGGTTCTGTAATCTAAATTTGGGTTATTCTGGGAAAAGTAAGATAAAATAAAATCCGGATTACAAAATTGACTTCTCTCTTCACTCATGAAATATCTATATGAAGAATAGGGATAAATATAATCTTTCCACGTTTCAAGATTAAAAGGATTCCTATGAATATATTTTGATACTTGTAAAAGGTATTCGTCTGTTTCTATTAATTTTGCCTTAAATGAACCTTGGAACAATGGCCCAATTCTTTCGTACTTAGTATTAAAATATCTAGTATAACTATTGGTAATTTTCTTTAAAAAATTTGTTATACCTATGTCTTCCAGTTGTTGTATCAATAGATGGAAGTGATTAGGCATTAGACAGTAACAATGAATTCTAACAATTTCCCTCTGATCTTGCTGCCATTTTATAATTTTTCTTCTGTAGTCTGAAAGCTTCATAGAAAGTGGTATTTTTCTATAAAAATCCAGTGTCTGTAAAAACCGTGAATAATCCCATTTATCTAAAAATACATTTCTCTTTTCTACTCCCCGATTATATATATGGTAGTAGTATCCATTAGCGAAGGGAGGATTTTTATTCATAAATAAATTATGCAATCCGAGTTCCCACCTGTCAAGTGGGAACACGGATGGTGTTACTGTCAAATAATAAAAATAATAGAAGAAGAAAATCAGGCGAATTCGACCACTAATTAGCTTTCGTAGAACTTTTTATTTTTGAGCTTTTCGGGGAGGAAAGAAAGTTTTTTAATTGGGCCCACATAATTTTTTGACCACCTATAGTCTTTTGCATATCCCAACTCTTTCATAAGTTTTGTCGGAGCGTTTCTTAAATGAAGAGGAATTGGCTCGTTTGGCAATTCATAAACAGCCTCTTTAGCTTTGGAAAGCGCATTAGGGACAGCTCTTGATTTTTTGGCGAGTGACAGATAAATAACTATGTGGGCAAGAATCAACTGCGCCTCCGGCATCCCTATTTTTATAACCGCTTCGAATGCTTCATTTGCCTGAATTAGCGCTCCCCGATCACTCATGCCAATATCTTCGGATGCAAAAATAATCATTCGTCTTGCAATAAATTTCGGATCTTCTCCGTTTTCTAGCATTCTTGCTAAATAATATAATGCGCCGTCAACATCTGATCCTCTCATGGATTTTATAAAAGCAGAAATTATATTGTAATGTTCGTCTGCTTTTTTATCGTAAAGTCCGGCCGATTTTGTTTGAAAAATTTCTTTTACTACGTCCGCAGTTACTTTTTTCTCTTTATAATTTAGAACTGCCATTTCCAAAGCGTTCAACATTATTCTTGCGTCCCCACCGGAGAGCCTTATGATAAGTTCTTTAGCATCATTATCAATTGATTTTTTCATCGATCCGACTCCCCTATCTTTATCTTTTAAAGCAATATCGATTATTTTTTCCAAGTCTTCTTTTTCCAAAGATTTTAAAACAAAAACGCGGCATCGGGAAAGAAGCGCGCTAATTACCTCGAAAGACGGATTTTCTGTAGTCGCGCCGATCAAAGTTAATAATCCGTTTTCAACATATGGCAAAAGGCTGTCCTGTTGAGCTTTATTCCATCTATGAATTTCATCAAGGAACAATATTGTTCTTCTATCTATTTTTTGATTTTCTTTTGCAGCAGAAACGATTTTCATCAGCGCGTCTTTACCTGTTGAAACTGCAGAGAGAGCATAAAAGTCGGAGTCTGTTTCACGGGCAATAATATTTGCAAGTGTTGTTTTGCCAGATCCAGGTGGACCCCAGAAAATCATAGAAAAAAGGGAATCCGATTCTATCATCTTCCGGATGATTTTGTCTTTTCCAACTAAGTTTTCTTGACCAAAAAATTCATCCAAATTTTGGGGCCTAAGTCTAAGAGCAAGATTCATGGAAGTATTGTAGCATAATAAGACAAAAGCCCGCCGTTTTACCAAAACCTCTTTATAAAATAATACTTGTGAGGCTTTCAGGATATTCGTACGGGTTTGTCTTTTTTAAACTGCTTCATAGATAAAAACTATCTATCTGTGTTAAAACAATAGTTTTCTTATGTTAGATTACAACAAGTATTAGGTAAGAAAAATGTAAAGAAGTTTCCACCTATAGTCTTACATATTCGTTCCAGGATTTGGGGAAGAGAGTTTCGGGCTTTTTTTCAACAATTGCTTTTATAAAAAGCTCCGCTTTTTTAAAATTGGTAAAAAGCGGAATATTATGATCGATTGCGGATCTTCGTATCACATAGTCATCATTAATTACTTTTTTAAAGTGCGAGTCGCTAATATTAATTGCCAAGTCTATTTTTCCTCTTTGGAAGAAATCTAAAATATTCGGTGATTTTCTTTCGTGAATTTTGTAAAGACGTCTTGTTTTTACGCCATTTTTATTAAGGAATTTTGCAGTATTTTCCGTTGCAAAAATTGGAAGCGTAAGGCGCACTAAAGTCTTTGCATTTTCCAGGAATCTTGTTTTGTTTTCCGATCCGCCAAGAGTTATAAAAATTCCCTTTTTAGGTATTTTTCCTCCAACAGAAATTTCGCCTTTTAAAAAAGCTTCTTCTAAATCTTCTCCAAAACAAGCCACCTCTCCTGTTGAGCCCATTTCTACATGCAAAACCGGATCCGCGCCTGTTAGCCGCGAAAAAGAAAATTGTGGAACTTTTGCCGCTACAAACTTAATAGAATTTGTTGGGACGGCATCACCCAGCTTATTAAAAAAAGCGTCAACGGAAAGCTTTATAAAATCAACGCCTGTTACTTTGGAAATAAACGGAAAGGTTCTAGAGGATCTTAAGTTTATCTCAATAACGGATATTTTATTATCTTTTGCTAAGAATTGGATATTAAATGGTCCTGTTATATTTAATGCGGCGGCCAATTTGACACAAACTTCCTGAATTTTTCTTTGAGTTTGCAAATACACTTTTTGGGCAGGTAAAACTATTGTTGCATCTCCCGAGTGAACTCCCGCATTTTCTACGTGTTCGGAAATAACCGATGCAATTACCTTTCCTTTTTGGGCTACGGCATCAAGCTCTATTTCTTTTGCTCCTTCTATAAATTTTGATACGGTTATCGGATATTCTTTAGAAATATGCGCTGCTTTATTTAAGCAATAAACTAATTCCTCCTTGTTATGGCAAATATTCATGCTTGTTCCGGATAAAACAAAAGACGGGCGGATTAATACGGGAAAACCTACCTTTTTACAGAATTTTAAGGCGGAAATATTATCTGCGAATTTATTCCATGCGGGTTGCATAATTTCTAATTCGTCTAAAAGCTTTGAAAATTTAGATCTGTCCTCTGCCCGATCAATATCTTTAGGATCCGTTCCCAAAATATTAAATCCGTAAGATTTTAGAGATTGTGCTCTATTGTTAGGTGTTTGTCCGCCAACCGAAACAACGACTCCGAACGGATTTTCAAATTCGCAGATATCGGCAATTCTTTCAAAAGTTAATTCTTCAAAATACAGTCTGTCGGAAATGTCATAATCTGTTGAGACAGTTTCGGGATTGCAATTTATTATTATGGATTTTTTATTATGTTTCTTTAAACTTAAAACAGTGCTAACGCTTGTCCAGTCAAATTCAACCGATGAGCCGATTCTGTATGGCCCGGATCCTAAAACAATTACGCCGTCTTTATTAATCGGTTTAACATCGTTATGGCTGCCGTTGTAGGTTAAATATAAATAATTTGTTTTTGCGGGAAATTCTCCCGCTAGGGTATCTATCTGAAAAACGCTGGGTAAAATTCTCCATTTTTTGCGGAGTTTTCTAATTTCCAACCCTTTTGTTCCAAGAATTTCCCCTATTCTTTTGTCCGAAAAGCCGAGTTTTTTAAGTTCCAGGAGCTGTTCTTTTGTTAAATCTTTGAGTTTTGTTTTTTCAATCTTTCGTTCTTTATCAACGATATTTTTGATTCTGTATAAAAACCATGGATCAATTCCTGTTAATTTATAAATTTTCATAACCGAAATGTTTTTCTTAAGAGCCTGAGAAATTGCGAACATTCTTTTTGGAGTAGGCGTTATAAGAAACTGGTTTCTTCGAGTAGTTGAATTGTCTGAATTTAGCTTAAAAATTATTTCGGATGTTGCACCCTGAAAATCAAGATCAAGCATTCTTATTGCTTTTTGATACGCTTCTTCGAATGTCCTCCCGATTCCCATTACTTCTCCAACAGATTTCATACTGCTTCCAATCTTTTCATCTGCCCCCTTAAATTTTTCTATATCCCATCTGGGTATTTTGACTACAATATAATCGAGGCTTGGTTCGAAGCAGGCTTGAGTTACATGAGTTACTTTATTTTTAATTTCGGTTAAGTTTTTCTTAAGCGCTAATTTGGCGGCAACATAAGCCAAGGGGTAACCAGTTGCTTTGGAAGCTAAGGCCGAACTTCGGGAAAGACGGGCATTGACTTCAATGACATAATATTCTAAAGATTTATTTTTGGGATAAGGATTGAGAGCAAACTGCACATTACACTCCCCGACTATTCCCAAACTTCTAACTATTTTAATTGATGCTTCTCGAAGGAGGTGATATTCATAATTATTTAATGTTTGAGACGGCGCAACGACAATTGATTCTCCGGTATGTATTCCTAAGGGATCCATGTTCTCCATGTTGCAAACCGTAATACAGTTGTCATAAGCATCCCGAACAACTTCGTACTCAACTTCTTTATAATGATGAAGATATTTTTCTATAAGAACTTGATTCACAAAAGAAAAAGACTGATCTAAAATTTCAACTAATTCCTTTTCGCTTTCTGCAATTCCCGACCCTTGTCCGCCAAGCGCAAATCCTGCTCTTACCATTACCGGATATCCGATCTCTAAAGCTATTTTTTTCGCCTGCCTTATATCTATTGCAGTTTGACTTAGAGGAACTGAAATATCAGTCTTTTTTAAGTGATTTGCGAATTTGTGCCTGTCTTCGGTAAGAAGTATTGCCGAGATAGGTGTTCCTAATATTTCTACATTGTGTTTTTTAAGAATTCTCTTTTTATAAAGAGCTATTCCGCAATTTAATGCGGTTTGTCCCCCAAAAGAAAGTAAAATGCCGTTTGGTTTTTCTTTTTCTATAATCTTTTCGACGAATTGTTCATTAACAGGTAAAAAATAAACAGTATCTGCCAAAAATTTTGATGTTTGAATAGTTGCTATATTTGGATTAACAAGAACTGTTTTTATACCTTCTTCTTTTAGTGCCTTTATGGCTTGAGAGCCGGAGTAATCAAATTCTCCCGCCTCCCCTATTTTAAGTGCTCCGGAGCCAAGAATTAATACTTTTTTAATATTTCTCATATTTTTCGTCTTGTCATCCTGAGGGATCCGGCTTTGCCGGAGACCGAAGGATCTAGATTCTTCGCTAATGCTCAGAATGACAATGTGATCATATCCTCTCAAGAAAATAGTCGAATATCCACTCCGTATCAACAGGGCCGGGACATGCTTCCGGGTGAAATTGCACGGACATAAAAGGATATTTTGTATGAATAATTCCTTCGTTTGACCCGTCATTTGCGTTTGTAAACCATTTCCTAAACCCAGGCGGAATTTTAGTTACTTCAAATCCGTGATTTTGAGATGTTATAAAGCATCTTTTTGTGCCTTCTAAAATGCAGGGTTGGTTTTGGCTTCTGTGTCCGAATTTTAATTTAGACGTATCTCCTCCCCCGGCTAACGCTAACAATTGATGTCCAAGGCAGATTCCAAGTACAGGAACTTTTTTATCCAAGGCCTTTTTAATAGTTTGTATAGTTTTGTCCGCCATTTTTGGATCTCCCGGGCCGTTTGAGATAAAAAGTGCGTCAAATTTCAATTTATTTTCAAAAGGATCCAAGTCCCAAGGAATAACTATTACTTTTACTCCTCTTTTTAAAAAAGATTTTTCAATATTTCCTTTTGCGCCGCAATCAATTAAAATTATTGTCTTTACTCCCCTGCCCTTTTTTCTGATTTTTTTTGTTGAAACTTGAGCTACCAAATTCTTTTTATTCGGGTCATAGAGTTGAATATTTCGGTTAATTACTATTTTGCCAAGCATGGTTCCTTTATCTCTTATTTTTTGGGTCAAAAATCTGGTGTCTGTAACTTCAAGAGCCGGGATATTTTCGTCTTTTAACCACTTGGATAAAGTTCTTTTACTTTGAAAGTGAGAAGGAGTATCGATATAGTTAGAAACTATAAGCCCAGATACTTTTATACTATCGGACTCCCAATATTTTTTATCCGGAACTCCGTAACTGCCGATCAAAGGATAAGTAGCTATTAGTACTTGTCCTGTATAAGAAGGGTCGGTCAAGCTTTCGGGGTAGCCTACCATGCCGGTTGAAAATACAACTTCTCCAGCGACTGAACGTTCAGCGCCAAAACACTTACCATCAAATTCAGATCCATCTTCTAAAATTAGTTTACCCTTCATACAATAATGTCATCTCTTCGAGCCTGAGCGATGGCCTCAGAGCCGAAGGCCTGAGCAAAGCGATCGAAGGATCTCTTAAGTCTTCTAGTTAGATTCTTCACTGCGCTCAGAATGACAAGTAATTTATATCTTTCCCAACACAAGCGCTATTAAGGCCATTCTTATGTACATTCCGTTTCTTGTTTGTTTTGTTAAATAAACGGCTCGTGGATCATTATCCACTTCTGGTAAAATTTCTCCTACACGTGGCAATGGGTGCATGAGAATCATATTTTTGTTTCCATATTTTTCTAAAAGTTGTGGTGTAACTATGAACTTATTTTTAACACTTTCGTATTCTTTTATATTTTCAAATCTTTCCTTTTGTACTCTTGTCCAGTACCAGAAATTTACATTTTTTGGTATTTCTTTTTCATTTTCGATCTCAATCAATTTTATTCCTCTTTTTTTAAAATTAAAAAAATCAGCTCTTGCGAGCTGAAGTTTTTTAGGAGCTAAAAGATAAAGCTGATTTCCCTTAAAAAGGGAAAGTCCGCGGACAAGAGAGTGAATAGTTCGTCCATTAAGTAAATCACCAGCCATGACTCCAGTAAGGTTTTCCAGTTTTCCAAATTTTTCATAGATAGTATAAAGATCAAGAAGCGCCTGTGTCGGATGTTCTCCTGTCCCGTCTCCTGCATTTATAATTGGAATTCTAGTTGCTATTCCAGCCGCGTTTGACGCGGTTCCAATAGCTGGATGGCGAATAACTATAGCGTCGCAATATGCTTCGAATACTCTTATCGTGTCTTCCAGTGTTTCGCCTTTTGATACAGATGAGAATTGTTGCGGGTTTTGAATTTCGACTGTTTGTCCGCCCAGTTGCTTGACGCTTGCCGAGAAAGACGCAAAAGTTCGGCTTGACGGTTCATAAAAAATAAGAGTGACAATATTTCCTTTTAAAATATCGGATGGTTTCGCATTGGCTCCAATATCTGCCATTTTTTTTGTTATCGGAAAGAGGATTTTTAAATCGCTTGGCGAGAATTGATCAAGAGAGATAATATCTTTACCTTTAAAATTTCCGTTAATTTTTTCTGTTCCGTCTTTTTTCTTCATAAAAAAATCTCGATTTATTATCAATGAAACAACCTTTTCTTGTCAATGGCGAAAATTTATTTTTTTTGTTTTTCGGCGGAGAGGATAAGGTTTTCGATGAGGCAAGCTACGTTTACAGGGCCGACGCCGCCCGGAACCGGAGTATAAAAGCTAGCGATGTCTTTAATTTCTTCTTCGTTATAATCTCCGTGTAATTTTCCGTTTTCTCCTTTATGCATACCAACACTAATTAATATTACTCCTTTTTTTAGCATATCTAGTGTAACTATATTTAGTTTTCCGACGGCAGAAATTAAAATGTCGGCTTTGGTTGTCAGTACCCGTGGATTTGGCGTTTGGCTGTCCACAATGCCAGGTTTTAATCCCAGTTTTTTAAGCATGTCTATTGTCGGAGCGCCTCCTGTTTTACCCTTACCGATGACAACAATACTTTGCTTTTCCATCCAATTTATAAAGGATGATTTTAATGATGCGCTGAGGTCGCTAACAAAATTTTTTTGCTGCGAAACTCGCTGCGGCTCAAACAGTCTTGCTGCAAAAATTTCATTAGCTCCCCGCGCGCTTTGTTCTTGTTTTATTTTATAAACATTTTCTAAAATTTTAAGTACTGCTTTGGCAAGAGGCATTGGATATGGCGATTTTGAATTAAAAGCATCTATATCTTTTTCCGGATTTACTCTCAATGCTATATTCTCATCGAGATGTTTGGGTAATGGGAGCTGAACAATAATTCCATGAACAGTCTTATCTCTATTTAAGTCTTGAATTGTTTTTAGTAATTCTGAATTCTGCTCGCCTCGCTGCGAAGCGGGAATTTTAGACGCTAAATTCTTAATTGTTATTTTTGCTCCGACCTCGATAGTTTTAATTTCCTTTTGGCTAACATAGGCAACGGATGCGGGATCATTACCAACAAGGATAACAACCAAGTGAGGTACTATATTTTTCTTTTTAAGATCTTTTACTTTCTTTTTAAGCTCGTCAAATATATGAGAAGCAATTATTTTGCCATCTATTTTCATTAATCTCCCTCTATACATGCGGCGGCGGCAACAGAATCATTATGATTTGAGAATCTCATTAATATCACTCCCTGGGTATCGCGGGATAATTTTGGGATAGAGTCAACTCCAAGTTTTACGATTTGCCCTTTTTTTGATGTAATTATTACTTCTTTGCAACTTGCGGGAATAACTTCCGTAAATGCAACTTTCCCTGTTTTATCCGTTACTTTAGCCACCTTTACTCCCTGTCCTCCTCTTGCCTGTCCCCTAAATGCATCGGTTGCGGTTTTTTTGCCAAGCCCGTTTTCCATAATTGTTAATAAGTTTAACTTTTCTTTTTGATCAATTATGTCCATGCTTATTACCTTGTCATCGCCGACTATTTTTATACCTCTAACACCCATTGTATTTCTTCCCATAGGACGGACCGACTTCTCGGAAAATCTGATTGCCTTTCCATTGCGTGTTGCAAGTAAAACATCATATTCTCCAGTTGTCATTTTGCTCCAAGCAAGTTCATCTCCCTTTTCGAGTTTAATGGTTAAAATTCCGCTTTTTCTTATATTTTCATATTCTGAAAGTTTGGTTTTTTTAACCGTGCCGTTTATAGTTGTCAGGAAAACATGTTTCCCTTTTTCGCCTAATTTATAAGTAATAAGAGCTTCTATTTTTTCTCCCTGCTCGATGTTTAAAAGATTGACAATTGCTGTTCCTTTGCTAATTCTACTGCTTTCGTCTATTTCAAATGCCCTAAGCTGGTATGCTTTTCCTTTGTTTGTAAAAAATAATATATTGTCGTGTGTTTGGGCGTAATGAATCTGATATATTCCGTCGTCTTCTTTTGTCGTCATGCCTTTTATGCCTTTTCCTCCCCGGTGTTGTATTTTGAAACTTGTTAAACTCTGACGTTTTATGTACCCGGTATTTGTTAAGGTTATTACGGTTGGTTCGTTTGGAATAAGATCTTCTTCGGAAAACTCCCCCACTTTACTCTTGTATACTTTTGTTCGCCTTGGATCTCCGAATTTTTCCTTTACTTTTATCAGTTCATCTTTTATAACGGTCAGAATCTTTTCAGAGTGAGCTAATAAGTCTTCGAGGTATGCAATAGTTTCTTTTACCATTAACAGCTCGTCTTCTATTTTTTGACGTTCAAGCGCTGCTAAACGCCTGAGCTGCATATCAAGAATTGCAATGGCTTGAATTTCCGAAAGTTTAAATTTGGCTATTAAATTGATCTTAGCGTCTTCCTGAGTTTTGGACTCTCTAATTGTTTTAATAACAGCATCGATATTATCAACGGCAATTTTTAAGCCTTCCAAAATGTGGAGCCGAGCCTTTGCCTGTTTTAATTCGAATTCCGATCTTCTTTTTACAATTAAATATCTATGCTTTAAGTATTCTTCCAGTATTGTTTTTAGATTAAGCGTTTGAGGCGTTCCGTCAACTAAAGCAACTACATTTGCCGGAAAAACCGTTTGCAAATTTGTATGTTTAAAAAGATTATTAAGAACTTTTTTTGGTGATGCATCTCTCTTTAACTCGATAACAACACGCATACCATGTCTGTCGGATTCGTCTCTTAAGTCTGAAATTCCTTCTATTTTTTTATCTTTTGCGAGGTCTGCTACTCTTTCGACAAGTAGAGCTTTGTTAACCTGATACGGAAGCTCTGTTATTATAATCGCGGATTTTCCCTGCCCTATATCTTCGATATCTGCTTTTCCTCTTATTACAATTTTTCCTTTACCTGTTGAATAAAGATTTTTTATTTCCGAATAATCGTAAATTGCGCCATATGTTGGGAAATCAGGACCTTTTATATATTCCAAAAGTTCGTCAACAGCAACATTAGATCGTCCCACCATCCCAGGAGTCCATTCCTTCGACTTCGCTCGGGACGAGTCGGCCACCTGGGAGGAGGGACTCGCTTTTGACACTTTCGTTTTACTGATCATGAACACGATTGCGTCAATAACCTCACCCAGATTATGAGGTGGAATTTTTGTTGCCATGCCAACCGCGATTCCCTCTGACCCCATCAATAAAAGGTTTGGAAGTTTTGCGGGAAGAAAAACAGGTTCTTGAAGAGTTGCGTCAAAATTAGTGATCGTGTCTACGGTTTCTTTATCCAAATCGTAAAGCATCTCGGATGTGATAGACGCAAGACGCGCTTCGGTATAACGCATTGCTGCCGGAGGATCCCCGTCCAGCGAGCCAAAGTTACCTTGGCCGTCAACTAATGGATAACGTAAAGAAAAGTCCTGAGCTAAGCGAACTAATGCGTCGTAAATCGGCAAATCTCCGTGAGGATGATATTTACCCATAACTTCTCCGACAATTTTTGCCGATTTCGCGTATTTTGCGCTGTGGGTTAACCCCATTTCGTGCATAGCATAAAGAATACGTCTATGAACAGGTTTAAGTCCGTCTCGAACATCCGGCAGAGCGCGTTGGACAATAACAGACATAGCGTAATCCAAATACGCTCTTTTCATTTCTGTTGTTATTTCTGTTTTGATTAATTTCCCTATCTCCATAGTATTATTGTTCGAGCTTGTCGAGAACTATTTCACTGCCGTTGTTAATTCCACTTTCCCGCATTTTGGACAACGATAAGCATATAATGCTTTTGTCATCGTTATTGCAGAACCTATTTTTAATAATGTATCACTTAATTTGTTAGTCCATCCAGTTGCATTATTAAAAAGCATTCCTTTTTCCATTTCTGATTTGCAATTCGGACAATTCATAAAATCACCCCATTCCAAGCTCAAATCACTTATTGTTCGAGCGAAGTCGAGAACTATCTTATTAAACTTCTCGATTCTCCTTCGACTGCGCTCAGGATCACTCGAAGAATAAATAACTATTGTTATTTCATCGCTTTTTTAATAGATTCCAGAGCTTCTGCTTTTCCCTTCCATTCTTTTACCTTTACCCACTTCCCCGGTTCGGTTTTTTTATAATTTTCAAAAAAATACTTTATATCATCGAGAATTTTCTTTGGCACGTCGGCAATGTCATTACAATTAGCAAATTTTTGATCTATCTTTGGAAGCGGTACCGCGATAACTTTAGTATCTTCTCCTGCTTCATCATCCATTTCCAGCATGCCAATCGGTCGAGCTGGAATTACTACGCCGGGCACGACGGGTTTGCTGGAAAGAACTAAAACGTCAATCGGATCGCCATCTCCTGCTAAAGTCTGTGGCACAAAACCGTAGTTAAAAGGATAATTCATTTCGGTAAAAAGAAACCTGTCCACAAAAATCGCGCCGCTCTCTTTATCGAGTTCATATTTAACGCTTACGCCTTGAGGAATTTCTATAAAAACGTTAATCTCCTCCGGCGGATTTTTACCAATCGGAACATTCTTAATGTTCATAATTAAATGCTCACCTCCTCTACCCCTTTGTCATCCCGAATTTATTTCGGGATCTCGCTTTACTCGAGATTCTTCTCCGGCGAAGCCGGATCAGAATGACATAATGATCAAATATCTAAATTAGCAGTCTTTGCATTTGTCTGTATAAAATGTTTTCTTGGCGGGACTTCGTTACCCATTAGCATTGTAAATACGGCATCTGCCTCTTCGGCATCTTCAATTGCAACCTGTTTTAAAATCCTATTTGCCGGATTCATTGTTGTTTCCCATAACTGGTCGGGATTCATCTCTCCCAAACCTTTATATCTTTGTATATTTACCGTAAAGTAATTCTTTTTTCCGCTATTCATCTCTTTTAATATTTTGTCTTTCTCATCGTCGGAATAAGCATATTTTATTTCTTTTCCGTGTTGAATTTTGTATAGCGGAGGTTGGGCAATATAAAGGTATCCCTGTTTTATAATTTCCGGTAAATGCCGGAAGAAAAATGTCAAAACCAGTGTTTCGATATGCTCTCCGTCTACATCCGCGTCTGTCATAATAATTACTCTGTGGTATCTAAGTTTTTCCAAATTTATACTCTCCCCTATCCCCATGCCAAGGGCAATAATAAGATTTTTAAGTCCTTCAAATTCAATGATTTTATCAAGACGGGCTCTCTCCGTATTTAAAATTTTTCCGCCAAAAGGAAGAATTGCCTGGAATTTTCTGTCTCTTCCCATTTTGGCAGAACCACCGGCCGAATCTCCTTCTACAATATATAATTCGGAAACAGCTGGATTTTTCTCCTGACAATCTGCAAGTTTTCCTGGAAGGGACGATCCTTCCAATGCCCCTTTTCTAAGGATTGCATCTTTTGCCGCTTTAGCAGCGAGCCGCGCTTTTGCCGCGAGATATACTTTTTCCAAAATTCGTCTTGCATCTGAGGGATTTTCTTCAAAATAAACAGCTATTCCTTCTTTGACAATTTGTTGAACAATAGGCTGAATTTCGGAATTTCCAAGTTTCCCTTTGGTTTGTCCTTCAAATTGAATTCTGTCCTGAGGCATTTTTATAAAAACAACTGCGGTTAGCCCTTCTCTTGTGTCGTCGCCCGTTATAGAATCCGCATCGTCTTTAAAACTTCCAATTTTCTTGCCATAATCGTTAACGGCGCGTGTTAATGCCATCCTAAAACCTGTCAAATGAGTTCCTCCGTTTACAGTGTTAATAACGTTAACATAAGATTCAACATTTTCAGCATAGCCTTCGTTATACTGCAGCGAAACTTCTACTTCTACATCTCCTTCATGCTTTTTAATAAATATTGTTTTGTGCAATGGGTTTTTGTTCTCGTTTATTTTTTCAACTAGTGATTTTATTCCCCCTTCAAAATAATAGTTAATCTCCTTAACAGGATCATTTCTGTTGTCAAAAAAATGAAAATAAATATTTTCTATAAGGTATGCTCTTTCGCGTATTGCTTTTTTAACAGTCTCGAACTCGAAATCTAGCGTTGAAAAAATTTCTTTGTCCGGAAAAAATGTCACCGCCGTTCCTTTTTTTGGAATTTCAATATTAAGTCCTTCTATTAGCGGATTAAGCTTAGATTTTTCTATCTCTTTAACAGGACTTTTGGGTGCTCCTCTTTGATATTCCTGAGAGTAAATTTTGTGGTCTCTTCTAACTTCCACCCAGAGCCACTCGGACAAAGCGTTTACAACAGATGATCCGACTCCATGAAGTCCCCCGGATATTTTATATGCGGATCCTCCAAATTTTCCTCCCGCGTGAAGTTTTGTCATAACGATTTCCAAGGCTGATTTTTTAAATTGAGGCATTATATCAACAGGAATTCCGCGTCCGTCGTCGATAACGGTTGCGGAACTGTCTTTATTTAAAATAACCCAGACATTTTTAGCGTATCCGGCCAATGCCTCGTCCACAGCGTTGTCAATAATTTCTCTTAGAGATTCATGGAGGCCCACAACATCGGTTGAACCGATATACATACCCGGTCTTTTTCTAACGGGTTCTAATCCTTCTAGTACCTGGATATGTCGTGCGGAATATTCTGCGTTTGGATTATTGGGTTTTGAAGTTTTGGATGATGCCATAGAATATATGATAACAAATCCAGATAGATTTTTCAATGTTTTTAGATGATTTCCAGACCTTTCGTCTTCCTAAAATCAAGTTGTATTTACCTTCCCGATCCCGTATCGGAATAGCTTCGCGAAACGGTAAAAAAACAGCGGGCGTAGGGCGTAGAATAATTGATTACTAGTCGCTATTTAAAAAATTATAATCCTCTTCTATCAATAAATGTTTAATATTTTCTAATGTTTTTGTATGACTCGCTTGATCTGTTATAAATCTTTTGTAATCTTCGAGATTATTAAAATAAGATAGTATTTCTTGTATATTGCAAAATCCGTCTGTTCTCTTATTAATATATTCAGGATAAGAGGAATATTCATATCCTTCCAGATCCTCAACTCTAATGATACAAGAGAATACAGGATTAAGATGAATATAGCGATTTACATGTAATAGCTGCTCATCATCTTCTATTCTTGTTGCGCCAAAATTTCCTTGAAAGAGGTGGCCAATTCTATCATGACGTTTATTAAAATAATGACTAAAACCGTTTTGGACTTTTGCCATGAATTTAGTAATACCATTATCTGCCAATTGTTTTATTAAAAAATGAATATGGTTGGGCATCAAGCAAAACGCAAATATTTCTACTAATTTCTTGGATTTATCTTCAAGTCCTTTCATAATAGACATCTTTTCTTGATAAAGAATTCTTTTAAAATGTGAATACTTAAACGGACAATCTTTAAAACGGTAATAATTTACTAAATCTATTAATCTTGCGTAATCTTTACGCGTTAAAAAAATTGGTCTTTTTTCGACTCCTCGATTATAAACATGGTAGATTTCGTTTGTCGCCAAAACCGTTTTTCTTTGTGACATGTTATATTTATTGAAGCATAATTTGACTGGATCGTCAATACGATTCCGATACGGGATCGGAATAGCTTTGCGATGTGGTAAAGTAAAAAAATAATTGATTGATTGAATGCAATTATTGATTTGATAGAAGATTTTCAAGAGCAAAACGTGGACTGACGTTAGTGGTTTTGATAATAGCATGGGTTTTATTAAAAGATATAAGAAGATCTTTTAAGTTGAGAGATGTCCTTCGACTTTGCTCAGGATTAGAGTTAAAAGTTTGATTCTTGGACGAATCATCTATTCTCTTAAGTAATTCTTGACGAATTGCTAAAATTATTTTTTCAAGAAAGATTAATGATTCTTCTTTTGTTTTACCGTTGTCTTGCGCAATTTTTAGTCTCTCCCCCACTCTTGATGAAAGTAAGCTAGTCAGCGTTTTAAGATTTTGGTCAATTTCTTTTTCTGAAAAAAATTTATTTTCTTCTTTGATTTTAATAACTTTACATCTTGAGAGAATTGTTGGGATTAATAAGTCGCGACTTGGAATGACCAAAATAATAATAGTATCCTCTGGCGGTTCTTCCAAGACTTTCAAGAGCGCATTTTGAGCGGCCATTGTTAGATCTTCGGAATTGTTAAAAATAATTGCCTTATTTTTACTGTTTACCGGTTTTAGGAAAATCTTGCTTTGAAGTTTTCTAATTTCTTCTATTCCGATTGTTTTGGATTGCTTTAGTTGAGGTGTAAGATTACTGTCAATAACAGTTATATCGAAAATGCCTATTTCCAAATCTTCGCATATTTTTATTGCATAATCTTCTCTGGTCTTTTTGTTCTTTGCAACTACTATAATGCTTTGCATATTGAGCGGTTGGTGTTCTTGACCCCGCATGATCTTACTTCTCGCCTTTTCAATTCTATCCGCCTCGTCGGCGAGACGGGTTCGAATACGGCTCGAAGAGCGATCTGGCAGGGTCTGCGTCGCACTAATTACGTTGGTGCTCCTTGACATGTTATCATACTTTTCAATATTATTGAAGTAATGCCTAACAATACTCCAATACAACAAACAGCTTCTCCTCAAACGGAAAGTTTATCTCAGTACAAAACTGTTGGCGAGGTTTTACTTTCGGAGCATTTAATTACTCCGGAGCAATATGATGAGGCGAAATCCAAAAGTGCGAGCGAAAATAGGTCAATTGAAGATATTTTGTTCTCTTCAAATCTAGCTACAGAAGAAAAAATAGCAGAAGCGAAAGCAAAAATCTTAGAAATTCCCTTCGTTTCGCTAAACGAAACGACATTTTCTCCTGTTGCGCTAAGCTTTATACCCCGTGCAGTTGCCGAAAGGTTTTCTTTAATTCCCTTCCTATATGACGAAAAAACAAAAAGTTTATCTATCGCGATGAGTAATCCGGTCGATTTAGACGCGACTTCTTTTGTTAAGCAGAAAACGGGACTTAATATAAAAACATTTGCGGCAACCGTATCAGATTTAGTAAAGGCAATCGCCGAACAATATCGGCAGGAATTGACAAGCGAAGTCGGTCAGGCAATTAAAGAAACGGAAGAGCTTACCAAAACAAAAACCGTTGACAGTTCCCAAATCTCCCAGATTATTAAGGAAGCGCCCATTGCTAAAATTGTTTCAACTATTTTAGAGTACGCTGTGACAAGCAGGTCATCCGATGTTCACATAGAGCCTCAGGAAGATAGAGTTAGGGTCAGGTATAGAATAGACGGAATTTTGTACGACAGGTTAACTTTGCCAAAAACCGTTCAGGAGGCGTTGATTTCAAGAATTAAAATTCTGTCGGAAATGAAAATAGACGAACACCGAACTCCTCAAGACGGACGTTTTAATTTTAAAGTGGGAGATCAGGAAGTAGATCTTCGTATTTCTGTTTTACCTACATCGAGTGGTGAAAAAGTTGTCATGAGACTTCTTAGAAAAAGTGGTGGAATTCCTACTCTTCCAGAGCTCGGATTGGGAGGAACCGCTTTAAAAAACTTGGAAACGGCAATTTTAAGACCGCACGGAATAATTATTGTTTGTGGACCAACGGGAAGCGGTAAAACAACTACTCTTTATGCTGTTTTGGCAAGATTAAACACAACACGTATTAATATCATGTCTCTGGAAGACCCCATAGAGTATAAGATACAAGGGGTAAATCAAGTGCAAGTAAATCCTAATGTAGGGCTTACATTTGCAAGCGGGCTTCGTTCGTTTTTAAGACAAGATCCGAACATTATACTTGTTGGAGAAATAAGAGATAACGAGACAACAGATTTAGCAATTCAGGCTGCGCTAACAGGACATTTAGTATTTTCAACACTGCACACGTCTGATGCTGCGGGCGCACTACCGCGTTTGCTGGATTTAGGAGCTGAGAATTTTCTTCTTGCATCTACAATGAATGCGATTCTTGGACAGCGTATTGTCCGAAAAATTTGCCCGCATTGCAAAGAGGGATATTCCCCTCCGGCCCAAATAGTAGAAGAAATGCAGAAAGTTTTAGGAAAACTTTTTCCTAAAACGGATGCTCAATCTCCCGCAAACGAATTGAAGCTATATAGAGGAAAAGGCTGTAGTGAGTGCGATAATTCAGGATACACAGGAAGAATTGGTATTTTCGAAGTGTTGCCTGTTTCCGAAAAAATCGCAAAGTTGGTTTTAGAGCATTCGGACAGTACTACAATACAACAGGAAGCGGTTAGTGAAGGAATGATTACAATGAAACAGGACGGTTATCTTAAAGTTTTACAAGGAGTAACTTCAGTTGAAGAAGTTTTAAGAGTAGCACAGGAGTAAAAGTTGAAAGTTGAGAGTTGCTCGCCTCGCGCTCGCCTCGCGAAGCGGGTCGAAGCGGGAGAATTGAAAATTAACTTTCAACTTTCCATTTTCAACTTTCAATTTGGTTTATGGATATTAAAGAATTATTAAGTCTAACTGTAAAAAATAATGCGTCGGATTTTCATCTTTTTCCCGGAATTCCGCCCTCTTTTCGTATCGATGGCAGTCTTACTTATCTGTCGAGTCATGAAATATTAACAAGAGAAAGTATAGAAACGATGATTTATTCTTTGTTAACTCCGGAACAAAAAGAGCTTTTAATTACCAATAAAGAACTGGATTTTTCGATTGATTACAACGAAGCTAATAGTAATTCTGCCGGCCGTTTTCGTATAAACGCGTATTTCCAAAGGGGAAATCTTTGCGGGGCATTTCGTTTTCTTCCTCCAATTATAAGAACAATAGAAGAGCTGCGATTGCCAAAAGTAATTCACGACTTTTCTTTTCTTAAACAGGGATTTGTTTTGGTAACAGGTCCTACAGGGCATGGAAAATCAACCACTCTTGCCTCAATTATAAATGAAATAAATCTTAATAAGTCTTATCATATTTTAACAATTGAAGATCCTATTGAATATGTGTATCCGAAAGGAAAAAGCATTATTTCGCAAAGAGAAATAGGAATAGACACTCATTCTTGGGGGATGGCTTTAAGATCCGCCTTAAGAGAAGATCCTGATGTTGTTTTAATTGGAGAAATGCGCGACCCCGAAACAATGAGCGCTGCAATTACTATTGCCGAAACCGGACATTTGGTTTTTTCTACACTCCACACCAACTCTGCATCACAAAGCATAGATAGAATTATTGATTCATTTCCGTCTCATCAACAAGAGCAAATTCGCGTGCAGCTTGCATCAACCTTAAAAGGTATTGTTTCGCAACGTCTTCTGCCGCAAATAAGCGAAGGAAGAATACCTGCCGTAGAAATCTTAATAGCAACATCCGCAATCGCGAGCAATATTAGAGACGGAAAAACACATTTAATTGATTCTATTATTCAGACGTCTCAGGACGTTGGCATGATTACTCTGGAGTCATCTCTGTCACATTTAGTTTTAACGGGTGCCATAACTCTTGAAACCGCAAGAGGATACGCATTGCATCAAGACGAGTTGCAAAGAATGATAGGATGAGATATGAAGTTAAACTATAAGGCTGCAACGAAAGACGGAAAAATAATAAAAGGAATTGTGGAGGCAAAGGATATTAGAGAAGCGGCAATATATCTTCGAAACCGTGGCTTTTTGCCAATAAGAATTAACTCAAGAGACGAAAAAGGAATATTAAAGTATTTTTCATTTCTGAACAGAGTTAAATCTTCCAACGTTGTTTTTTTTACAAGACAACTTTCTTCGATGCTTGAGTCGGGTCTTACTCTTATGCAGGCGTTAAATATTTTGAAAGATCAGATGCAAAGCCAAATAATGACGGAAATTGTCAGAGGAGTAATTACAGAAGTTGAAGACGGAAAATCTTTTTCTATTGCTATTTCTAAGTATCCGAATGCGTTTTCTTCCGTTTACATTTCTTTGATAAAAGCAGCGGAAACATCAGGACTTTTAGATAAAGTATTACTTCGGCTTTCCGAAAATTTAGAAAAACGAGAGAAACTTAAAGGAACAATTAAGTCCGCGCTCATGTATCCGATAATTATAATTATGGGAATGATGGGAATAGTAGTCCTTATGATGGTTTTTGTTATTCCGCAGCTTGCCGTATTATATACAAGTCTTAATATCGAACTTCCTCTTCCAACTAAAATAGTAGTTGGGTTTTCCGGTTTCTTAACAACATTTTGGCCATTAGTTTTAGGTTTTACAATACTTGCTGCCTTTGTGTATAGAAGATGGCATAAAACAGAATCGGGACAACTTATAATTGACAACGCGATTTTGAAACTTCCAATTTTTGGCAAACTTATCAGTCAAACAATATTAACCGAATTCACAAGAACTCTTGGCCTTCTTATTGGTGCGGGAACATTGGTTGTTGAATCCCTAAAGGAGACATCGGATATTACAGGAAATATACATTATAAAAATGCGATTGTAGGCGTTTCAAAAAGAGTTGAACGAGGGATAACGATTGGCGATGCATTGGGTTCATATCCTCTTTTTCCGCCAATGCTGACACAAATGGTAAAAATAGGAGAACAAACAGGTAAACTTGATGAATCTCTTTTAAGAGTTTCGGAATATTATGAAAGAGAAGTTGATCAAACAGTAAAAAATCTTACAACAGCAATGGAACCAATTATTATGGTAATGATGGGTATAGGCGTTGCGTTTCTGATTATATCGGTAATAACTCCAATATACAAACTTACTTCTTCGCTTTAAGCGTTTACTAAAATATTTTTTGATATTCATGAACACTTCTATTTTGAAGCTAATGTGCCCCCTTGACAAGCAATGAATAATCTGTTTACACTACATATGTACATTAAAAGTAGAACAAAAAAACTAAAAATAAGCAAGCAAAAATTGGTACTTGACAAGTAAAAAAAGATATGTTCTACTAAATGTATACACAAGAAAATATGAAATTATTTAAAACAAAATTATCTTCTCTTAACAAAGGCTTCACATTAGTTGAACTTCTGGTCGTAATTGGCATAATCGGACTTTTGGCAGCAGTCCTTATGGCGACAATCGATCCAATCGAACAGTTCAAGAAAACACAGGACACCAATTCTAAAAACATGGCGGTTGATTTTTCAAATGCAGTTACAAGATATTATGCTACTCATAATGTAATGCCTTGGTCAGCGGGCGGAGATGGTACTTGTAGCAGTGCAGGGGCTCCATCGGGAACAAACGCAACCTCAATGAGCGATTGTATGACAGCGTTAGTAGCAGATGGTGAATTAAAACCAAGCTTTACAGGTGTAACAACAACTCTAAGAGTGCTTTTGGTAACAGGCGACGATGCTACCGTAGCAGTGTGCTTCCTGCCTTCGTCTAAGTCTCAAAAGACCGATTCTAACACGAAATGGAACTCTACGGGAGGAACAACAGGTAGCACAACATACTGGTGCGCGAAGTAAAAAGAGTGGTAGATAAGGTAAAGGAGAAGTGGAGCTTATTATTAGCGCCATTTTTTTTGTTTTTTTTAACATTTATAGTTTATCTTCATAATAACTCCTCAAGTGTTTACGGTGGAGATGTTGGGGATATGCTGTCTGCGATTGCAGTTAAAGGAATTCCTCATCCTTCAGGATATCCTCTATTTACAATGCTAGGAATTTTATTCAGCTATATTCCTTTAGATCAGACACTCGCCTGGAAGGTCGGTTTAATTTCTGTTATGTTTTCGTCTTTAAGTATAGTTTTGATTTATTTAATTATTACCGAACTTACCGGCAATAAGCTTTTAGCTGTTATTTCTTCATTTATACTTGCTTTTTTCTATCCTTTTTGGCTTTATGCGGAGCTCGCAGAAGTTTTTGCTTTAAACAGTTTTTTTATATTAATTCTTTTTTTATTGGGAATTTTATATCTTAAAAAGAAAAAGACATACTATTTTTATTTATTAGTTTTTTTTGCAGGCCTTTCATTAACAAATAATCAAGTTATAGTTCTGATTTTCCCCTCTCTTTGTATTTTAGCATCGACTAATCTGAGGAAAATATTTAAATTCAGAACGTTTCTTCTTTGCACATTTTTTTTCTTAGCGGGCTTACTCCCTTATTTTTACATACCGATTGCCGCATCGTTTAATCCCCCGATTAATTGGTTAACGTCAAGGGATTCTAAAGATGTCATAAAATTAATTTTACGGCTTGACTACGACACAAAACCCAGCGGCAATCCTGATTTTTATTTAAGATATCTGCCCTTAAAGGCCTATTCGACTTATCTATTCTTGCAACTGACTATTCCGGTTATTTTTACTTCAATCTTAGGGATGATATTTTTGATAAATAAAAAAAACATCACTTTATTTATCAGCCTATTTTTAGGATTTTTTTTAACAGGTCCTTTTTTTGTTTTTTATTTTAGTACTCCGCTTACCAGCGGATTTAGCATGGGCGTATTGGAAAGATTTTATCAAATTTCCGCAATATTCTTAATAATTTTTTCTTCATTTGGGATCTTGTTTATTATAGATAAAATAATGAAATTTCTAGTTTATATATTACCTGCTTTTACAAATAAGCAGTATTACAAAAAAATTTTTATTGCTGTTTTTTCTTTAATTCCTCTTGTAATGCTTGTTAATAATTTTCCAAAAACGGACCTTCACGATATGTTTTCTGGGGAATATGCGGCAGAAGATCTTCTTTCTCCCCTTCCGGAAAATAGCGTGTTATTTGTGACAGGAGATACACTTCTTTTTAATTCTTTGTATCTTCAACACGCAAAAGGATTTAGAAAAGACATTTCTGTTATAAATATGGGTAGACTCGCCTATGATGAAACTTTTACAAAAGAAAAAAAAGAAATACAACGCAGAAACCCAAAAATGACGGAAGATGTTTTAAACGTAACAGTGGTCACATCTCTCGCTCAAAAAAGACCGGTTTTTTCCATGCTTAGTATAAAGCACAAGGATAAAAAACATGGAGAGCTAAAATGGGAACCATATGCCTTAGTTTTACATTTAATAGATAAAACCGATAAAACGACAACCGAAGAATCATTTTTAGATAGACAGCAGAAATTCTGGAGTTTATTTCATTTTCCCGAAAAAGATACGGATAAAAAACTTTCCGCCCATGGGCTTAGTTTAACAAGCATACCTGCTCTTTATTCGGTAGCATTTGTTAATATCGGGAATTATTTAGTTTCCGAATATAACGATACGGAAAAAGCAAAGAAATACTACCAAAAAGCTATAAAAATTGCTCCTGACGAAACAGGAGGATATAAAGGGCTAGGTTACTATTATTTAAATATCAATGATTGTAAAAAAGCGGAAGAAAACATGAGTAAAGTTATTTATTTGAGTCCTATGGAAAAAAATGCTTATCTTCTATTGTACGTGACTTATGAGAACTGCTATAAGGACAAGAAAAAGGCAAAACTAATTTCCGACAAATTTTATTATATTTTTAATGTTACAATTGCGGAAGAATTAAAAAATAAAGAATCATAAAATAAAAACATTCGAAGTGAAAATTTTTGGAAATTTTTATAAAATATTAAGTATTTTAAATAAAAAGGAACTATTTTTCATTTATCTATTACTAATCGTTTTATCGATATTTGCTCTTCTTAAAATAAGCGGTTCTTCTGTTGGGATCTATGAATCTTTTTACGGACAAAATTCTAAGGATAATAATTTAATTTTTGGCAATCCTTTGCCGGTGCGAGGAGATGAGTGGTTAATCGCGACTCCCATAGTTCTTTCCCAGATAAAAAACGATTTTAAATGTTATAACGAAAATGTAGGGTTCGGACAAAATCTTTGTTTTTTGTACCATGTCCCAACTCAGCACTGGTCAACTTTTTTTAAACCCTTTAACTGGCCTTATTTTATACTTCCTTCCGAAAATGCATTTGCCTTTTCTTGGTGGCTTAGAGGTGTGATGATGATAACTGCTGTTTATTTATTATTAATGACATTAACAAAAAAGAATTATTTTTTGTCAATTGGAACTTCGCTCATTTTTTTCTTCTCTCCATTTATTCAATGGCAGTATACCGGAACTTTTGCCTTAGAAACAATAGCATATGGTTGCTTTATAACTCTTTTTCTTATAAAAATATTTTCTTTTAATAATTTAAAAAGTTTAATTCTCTATTCTTCCCTATTAACGTATTTTATTATTGGTTATATTTTGATGTTATTTCCCCCATTTGCTATCCCATTAGGATTGTTTTTGATAACATTTATATTAGGCTATATTCTAAATAATCTAAAATTATTGACCGGTAAAAGGCTGAAATTGTATTTAACTGCCTGTTTTTTAATTACTGTAATTAGCACTTCAGTTGTAGTAGCATATTACTCTTCTTTCAAAGAAATAATTGATGTAATTGTGAAAACAAGCTATCCGGGAGAACGAAGAATAGCAGGAGGCGGATTTTCATGGATGAGACTCGTTAGCGGTTTTTTTGATATCCAACTGCAAGACAAAAACACGATGGTGCCTTTAATGCTTGGAGATAACAAAAGCGAAGCGGCCAGCTTTTTTATGTTTTTTCCGTTTTTGCTGCCTGTAGTTTTGTATTATATGTTAATTGATTTTTTTAAAAAAAGAAAGATTAATTTCATATTGTTTTTCGTAGGCATGTACCTATTGGTGTCTTCTTTGTGGATTTTAATTGGCCTGCCCGATATTTTATCTAAAATTTTACTCTTAGATTTTGTTCCTCACAATAGAATGATAATCGGCATTGGTACGGCTAACTTAATCTTTGTTGCATATTTTTTATCCAATTTTAATTTTTATAAATCAAGAGAATATAAAATTTTTGCTTGTTTTATCGCTATTTCAATATTCTTACTTTATATTTATTTAGGATTTTATTTAGGATTTTATTTTTCTTCATTTATTAAAAACGGTTTTGAAATATTTTTTATTTCAATATTTGCTTCTTTTTCTTTTTTTCTTTTATTGCTCCAGAAACAAAAACTTTTTATTTTAACAATAATATCGTATTCGATTATCTCTAGCTATAACGTGAACCCTGTTTATAAAGGATTTTTAAATCCTTTTCAAAACTCATCTTTATCTAGGGAAATTCAGCGTATTGAAAGTGAAAATAAAAATAAAAGCAGATGGGTTGCCTACGATAGTGCTGTTTTAAACAGTTACCTGATAGCAAATGGCGTAAATTCTATCGGCGGAGTGCAGTTTTATCCAAAAAATGAAATTTGGAGGAATTTAGATCCTTATGGAAAATATTACTCTATTTATAACAGATATGGCTTAGTCTTTTTTAGTGATAATTTTCCCGAAAAAGTAAATTTTGAATCACCGCAGCCTTACATATTAGATGTAAAATTAAATCCGTGCGATAAGTTTTTTGATTCTGTTAATGTTGAATATTTTCTGTTCGAAAAGGATATTAAAGTTTCCTGTTTAGATAAAATAAAAAATATTAAAAATAGATCCGAAAATGTTTACGTGTATAAAAAGAAAAACAAATAAAGCAAAGTATTAATTCTGCCATGGACTTATTTCTTTATATGTCCTCTTTCTTAAAATAAAATATGAAAGAATAATGCTTCCCTTATAAATCGTTTTGTTAATTTTGGCCGCCTTTGTTTGTTTATATGCCGTTTTGCGCCAAAGAATAGTCGGCCCGAATCTTACCAGAGAAAGTTGACTTAATAATACGGCAAGAGCATATTTTATTTTCTTATGACGAATGTAATAAAACAAACTCAAATACTCAAAAAATATTCTTAACGGAAAAAATAAAATTATTTTTAATGTCGAGTAATTCTTAAGAATAAGGAGTAAGTTGTTTCTGTGTTCCCAATACCTTTTTTTAAATATCTGACGGGATGCGGTAGACGCGACTTTGTGGAAAATATAAGATTTTGGTTCGCATACAATTCTGAAGCCTGCTTTTCGAATTCTAAAACAAAGGTCTATTTCTTCCATGTAATTGAAAAATAATTCGTCAAAATAACCAACTTTATCAAAAATACTTCTTCTTAAAATCATTGCCGCTCCGCTCGCCCAAAAGATATCTTTCATGCTATTGTATTGTCCTTTGTCCACTTCCTGAGTATCGAAAATACGTCCTCTTGTAAAAGGATAGCCGAACATATCTATAAATCCTCCGCATGCTCCGGAATAGTCAAAATATTTTTTGTTCTTAAGCCATAGAATTTTAGGTTGAGCCACAGCAATAGAATTATCTTTTTCCATAGTTTTTATAAGAGGAGCTAACCAGTTTGGCGGAACTTGAGTATCGTTATTAAGTAGAATAACATATTTGCTTTTAGTGTATTTTAAAATTTTATTATTACCTCCGGAGAATCCAAGATTTTTATTAAAACGAACAAATTGAAACCGTTTATCAATGTAAGTTTTTTTAAGTGTTTCAGCCTCATTTTCAGAAGAACCGTTATCTGCAATTATTACTTTAAAATTCGAATATTTTGTTTTGGCAATTGCTTTTAAACACTTTTTGGTATCGTTAAAACCGTTATAATTAAGTATAATAATAGTAACCTTAGGGTATCTCATAAAAACATTTTTGTTCTTTGTTATTATATTATCAAATTTAAAATGATACAATAAGATTGGTTAGTAATTTATGTCTGTCCTAAATATATTTACAGCTGTTTTTATTCTAATTTCAGGTTTCTGCGTGGGTTCATTTTTAAACGTTTTGATAGACAGACTGTCTAAAAACGAGTCTATCACAAAAGAAAGATCTCATTGTGATCATTGTAGACGAAAACTTGCATGGGTAGACTTAATTCCCGTATTTTCTTTTATTATTCTAAACGGAAAATGCAGGTATTGCCGCTCCCCGATCTCTTCTTACTATCCAACAGTAGAATTGACAACAGGGGTTCTCTTTGTTCTTTTGCTCTCAACATTACCGGATATAAACACTAAATATCAAGTATTAAGTATTAAGCATGTAGAACAAGTATTATTTTACTTATTTTTGGTTTCCTCATTAATAGTTATCTTCTTTACGGATCTTAAATATGGAATTATACCCGACAAGATTGTATATTCCGCAATTTTTGTTTCTGCTATATACTTAATACTAAATAATAAATATTTAATGCTTTCTAACTTTCTGGCCGGTACTTTTGCATTTTTATTTTTCTTTTTAATTTTTCTGGTAACTCATAGAAAAGGCATGGGCTTTGGGGACGTGAAACTCATATTTTTGTTAGGATTAATATTGGGTTATCCAAAAATCGTGCCTGCAATTTATCTTGCATTTTTAATTGGCGCAATTGCCTCTATTGTTTTAATTCTGTTTAAAAAAAAGAAATTTATTGGAGGAACAGTTCCTTTTGGCCCCTTTTTAGTTTTAGCGGCCATAATAGCTTTTTACTGGGGGAATATTATTGTTGAGAAAATATTGCCGTTTTTAATAGGATGAATAAGAATTTCAGCTCAGGTTTTAATTTTATCCGTTTAATTGTTGTTTTTATTGTCCTGTTCTCTTTTTCGCTTTTTATTTTTTACGTTATTGATCCTATTGATAAATTTCAAAGGTTTAATGACGAAAAAAGAAAGTCGGACATTGCTAAGATTCAAAATGCAATAGAAACGTTTTATAAAAATAATAATCAGTATCCAAAACACTCAAAAACAGGATCTCTTTACAGAATTGTACGTTTGGATGGAAGTACTGCGCAGTGGGGGGAATCATGGATTCCTTACATGGATGTTTTGCCAAAGGATTCGGGATCGAAAACATATGTTTATTTTGCAAGTCAGGATGGACAGAAATACTATCTTTATGCTAGTCTAGATAGAGGAGGCAAAGATCCCGGAAGTTGCAATAAAGGTAAAGCTTGCGAAAGCATAAAAGAAAATAATATCCCGGATGATGCCTGCCTTGGTATTTGCAATTATGGAGTGTCAAGTCAAAATGTAACACCATGAGAATAAAGTCAAAAGCGGACAGCGGGTTTACACTTATAGAATTGATAGTTGTTTTAGGAATGTTGGGCATTTTATATATGCTTATTATTTCTTTCATTGATCCGGTAACACAGCTTAGAAAAGCAAGAGATGGAGCCAGGAAATCAGATCTTAGACAAATACAATCAGCTCTTGAAATGCATAGGGCGGATATAGGTGCATATCCCGAGCAGCCAGCAGTGGATGTTTATAGATTAAATTCTACTGATTGTCCTACCTCTAATGCTTTAACAAGCGGGAGCATTACTTTTATAAACAAAATTCCTTGTGATCCCAAAGGTACAAGTATTTCCTATAATAATGGAAATTACTATTATTCTAAAAGCGGTTCAACATATACTCTAGGCGCATGCTTAGAAAATAGTAAAGATACAGGCGCTAATGTTCAAGCATCTTCTCCAGGTGGAACTGGCTCTTGCAGCAGCAGTAAGTATTTTGTTCTACAGAATCCATGAATATAAGTTGAAAGTTGAAAATGAATAAACAAGGATTTACCCTTATAGAGGTTGTTATTGCTTTTTCCATTATGGCAATTATTTCTTTGGTTGGTATAGCAGCTTTTATTAATTATAACCGCTCGCAGGTGCTTAATACGGCAGCGTCCGACATAGTGGGAATACTTAATTTAGCAAAAGCAAGATCTTCGTCTCAGGTAAAGCTAGCAGAATGCGTTGGATCATTGGACAGTTATAAGGTAGGTTTTTGCAAATTATCTTCAGAGGACTGTTTGTCTGCGGAATCGGATAAAGATTACGCGGTTTATGCTGTTTGCGGTGGAAATACCATTTCTCCGGCAATTGTTAGCCGGAAACTTCCGGAAAATATAAGTCTTGTAGCAGGTGGTCCAACAGTTTTTTTCTTTCGCGTACTAACAGGCGGGGTGGATTTTTCAGGAGGAAGTCCGGGGAATATAACGATAAGTGGTTTTACTGGTAGTCAAAGAATAATTAAGGTTTTTTCAAATGGGAGAATAGTAGTAAATTAAAACGAAATAAAATATGAAAGGACAGACCCTTGTAGAGGCATTAGTAGCATTGGGAATTGGGGTGCTTATTATTTCCGCAATTGCAATTGCTATTTTGTCTTCCTTAAATAATGCACAGTATAGCAAGAATCAGAATCTAGCGTCCGGGTACGCACAGGAAGGAATGGAGACGATGAGAAAAATAAGAGATAACGATTTTGGGACTTTTAGAAACTATGGCGGTTCTTATTGTTTGGATAAAGGGACAACGACTTTGGTTGCGAAAGATCCTCCGCTTGCCGGAGGATGTCCGCATGGTAGTGTAATGTCTCAAAATCTAGATATTTTTGCAAGGCAAATAGACATAGAACAAGATTCTGCGGATTGCAAGCTTAGCCCCTTTCCTAGTCCGACACCGTCTCCTATGCCATCGAATCCAACAAGAGTAAGAGTTATTGTTTCTTGGTCCGACAATAAGTGTACAGATGTTAATAATGTATATTGTCATAATGTTACGCTTACTTCTTGCTTTTCAGATGCAAATGTAATATCTGCTCCATAAATTAGTTGAGAGTTGAAAGTGGAAAGTTGAAAATTGTTTTCTAGAACAAAATGAGAGACAATAAAGAGTGGAAGAAGAATTTTTTAGAGAGATTGCTAAAATTTGCTGTAAAGATAATCATATTAGCGAATAAATTGCCAAAGACAGCAGCAGGATTTGCAATTGCTACTCAATTAATAAAGGCTGGAACATCGATTGGAGCTAATGCAGAGGAGGCGCAAGATGCATCATCAATGAGAGATTTTATACAAAAGTTAAGCATTTCTTTAAGGGAAGCAAAAGAAACACGTTATTGGTTAAAAGTAATCAAAGAAGCAAAATTATTAGATGCTAATTTAGTGAACAAAGAGCTTATAGAATGTGAAGAGGTAATTGCTCTCTTAACAGCAAGCGTGAAATCTTCGAAACTAAAACTAATATGAGAAAAATTAACTACAAACTCTCAACTCTCAACTCTCAACTCTCAACTCCAAAAGGATTCACTCTCATTGAGCTTTTGGTCGTAATTGCGGTTTTGGTTTTTGTTGGAATTTTTATAGGTTCAATTCTTTTTTCATCGCTTAGAGGAACCAATAAAACAAACACTCTAACAGTTGTCAGGCAAAATGGCTCTTTCGCGATTTCACAGACGACAAAAATGTTAAGAAATGCCAGAAGTTTTGAAGGAGTGAGTATAGACGGAGAAAACTATGTTACAGATTGCACGCAAGTTATTCCTCCGTCCCCTACGCCTCCGCCTGATCCTATAAAGTATACTTACCTAAAAATAACCTCTTTTGATGATGGCCAAACTATTTTTAGCTGTTCTGGATCTCCTCTTACTTTATCTTCAAACAGCGCATCTTTATTGGATACTACGGCAGTTTCTATTCCGGTCAGTAATTCTTGCTATTTTACATGCAGTCAAAGCACTATTTCTGATTTCCCGACTATCGGCATTAATTTTTTCCTTCGAGAAGTTGTTCCAACAGGAGCGTTATTGCCGGAAAAAACAGCGTCCGCCGCGGCAATTCCATTTCAAACTTCTGTTTTGATGAGAAATATAGGCAGATAGAAGGAATTGAAATTTGAAAATTGAAAGTTGAAAATCATCTTATTGGCGCATATCTAATCTTGAATTTATGTTAGTTGACTAAATGTTAAATGATTGCTACTCTTGAATTATGGAGTATTTCTTTAAGTTTAAAAAAACTCTCAACTCTCAACTCTCTCGCCTCGCTGCACGCCTCGCGCTCGCCTCGCGAAGCGGGTCGATGCGGGCGAAGCGGGCAACTCTCAACTCCGAAGGGGGGCAGGCGCTTCTGGTTATAGTGCTAATAATGGTTGTTGGTCTTACGGTTGGTCTTGCCGTTGCATCAAGGAGTATAACCAATATTAGAACTTCAACAGAGGAAGAAAATTCACAGCGCGCTTTTTCTGCTGCAGAGGCAGGAATAGAAAAGGTTCTAAAAACAGGAGCATCGAGCTCTTTATCCAACATTGGTAATAATTCTGGATTTGACACAAAAATTACATTTGTGAGCGGAGCTGAAATTTTATTAAACGGCGCAAACCCGGTTCCCAAAGATGAAGGAATAGATATTTGGTTAGTGAATCACGATTCAAACGGGCAGCCGGATTATAGTAATCCCCAAGTTAATGGAAACATATTTATAAATTGGGGAACTAAGGCTGATCCCTGTGATGATGCTGCTTTGGAAGTTGTTTTAGTTAAAGGACCGGTTAGCGCTCCCGAAACCGAAAGATACACATACGATAAATGTAATACCAGGAGAGATAGCAACAAATTTAGTCCCGGAGACGCGGGAGCAGGAGATCCAATTGAGGGAAAAAATTTCAGTTTCAAAACAACTCCAATAGGCGTAACAGGAGCGTTAATAGTTAGAATAGTCCCAATTTATTATAGCGCACCCATAGGAGCCGAGGTTATTGGTGGGGGTGATACGTTTCCGCCCCAAGGTAAAAAAATCGAATCAACGGGTACGTCCGGTCAAACACAGCGTAAAATTAATTATATACAAGGATATCCGGCTCTTCCGGTTGAATTCTTCCCGAATATACTTTTTTCACCTAAGTAAAATGAACACAAAGTCTTTTGGCCTGGATATCGGAGCAACTACAATTAAAGCAGTTTCTTTGTCAAAAAAAGATGATGGTTTCGCGCTCAATTTTGCCTCTATTTTACCAACGCCGCAAAAAGGTATGCTCTCCGAATCGCCTGTTGATCAGGAAGAAATGGCGCAAGCTTTAAAAAATATCGTAAACAATGCAAAAATTACAACGCAATACGTAAATTTGGCGCTTCCCGAAAACCAAGTATACACAAAAGTTTTAGAAATGCCGATTTTGTCGGATAAAGAGTTATCATCCGCGATTTATTGGGAGGCAGAACAATATATTCCCGTTCCATTAGCAAACATAGTAATAGATTGGAGAGTATTAAAACGTCCGTTGCCAACAGAAGCCGATACAAAAATGCAGGTTCTTTTGGTCGGTGCGCCGTCAATTCTTATTAGCAAATATCAAAAAATAGTAGAAATGGCGGGACTAACTCCCAATTCAATAGAAACAGAGATATTAGCAGCTATAAGGGCGTTGTCCTATCATGTTGAAAAAAAAGACGAATCTAAAAAAAACGAAGACCAAAATATGCCGAATAGTCTTATTGTTAGTATAGGTGCTGTGAGCACGTCTTTAGCCATTATAAGAAACGGCATAGTTATTTTTACTTTTTCCATACCGACAGGAGGATCGGCTATTAATAGGGCTATTGCCGCAGATTTTGGCTTTACACCTTCTCAAGCAGAGGAATATAAAAAAGTTTACGGGTACTCTTCGAAAGATTTGGGTGGAAAAATAGGTAAAGCTAGCAAGCCAATTTTAATGTCAATTTTGGCAGAAATTAAAAAAGCACTGGCTTTTTATAACGAAAAATATAAAGGAGAAGTTATAAGGCAGATTTTGTTGTCGGGCGGGACGGCAAAACTACCTGGACTTGATCTTTTCTTTGCCGAAAATTGCGGGGTTGAGGCTGCTATTGCCAATCCATGGAAAATACTGGCAGATCAGGAACTGCATAAAGAGACAACAAATAACGCTACGGATTATACAATTGCTGTTGGACTTGCAATGAAAGACTATGAGTGAGGGAATAAACCTACTTCTTGATAAAAATAAAAATGCACACAAGAACAAAGAGATAATTAAAGCACTTAGAATAACTTCAGTTATTTCACTTTTTTTAGTTGCCTTTTTCTCAATTTTAGTTTTTTTACTCAAATTGCAATCGCCGCTAACAAACCTTCAAAATGAAGAACAAGACACGTTGTCTAAAATTTCCGTGCTTCATCCAAAAGCAGCCAGACTTTTCCTAGCCTCAGACAGGATAAAAAACATATCCGAAATTATAAGTAGAAGACCGGATTTCGAAAAGAGAATAGCGATTATATTAAAAGCAATACCAAATGACGTTTCGTTAAGCACATTTAACATAGATAATAAAAATGTTTCGATCGTTGCAACGTCAAGCTCGCTTTCGTCTATTGGGCAGATGCTGGATAATTTAGTAGCCATGGTTGGGAGTAAAGAACTCTTTAACAAAATAAATCTGCAGGGCTTAACGGTAGATGGGGCAAACGGATCATATAGGATTTCTATTGAAGCAATTCTTTTATGAACAAAAAATTCAACTTTGATCAAAGCACTATAAGAATATTATATTACCGCAATAAGGAATATATTATTCCGAGCGCTATAATTCTTATTTGTTTAATTCTTTTTATAAAATTTATTATTCCTCAGGGACAAGAGTTGTTTCTTATTAAAGAAAAAGAAAAGGAAACACAAACAAGAGTAGAAAATTTAAAAAAGAATCTTAATTTCTTGTCGAGTGTTGATAGCTCCGACTTAGATTCTAAATTAGAAATAGCATCAAACGCTTTGCCTCCAAAGAAAGATTTTGCCGGTATAATAAATGCGATATCGGACGGCGCCATAAATTCGGGAGTTGCCCTTGATGATTTTGGTTTTACTGTCGGCGAACTTTCTACAAAATCTGCAAAATTAAATACCCAGCCTTCTATTCAAATAAATCTTTCCGTAAAAAGCGATAAAGACAGAGTCAGACTTTTTTTAAAAAAACTCGCAAAAGCATTTCCATTATCGGAGGTTACATCTGTTCAGATGAATAATAATTTGACAACAATGGTAACTGTTTTTTACTACAAACCTTTTCCTCCTATTGAAATTGACGATTATGCGCTGCCGGGGAATTTATCAGCCAAAGAAACGAAATTAATCAATGAAATGTCTTCGTGGGAATAAGTCCGGTCTTCTTTTAAGAGTTTTTTTTATAGCCTCTTTTTCTCTCCATTTGAGTATCTCTTGATGATCACCTGATTGCAGGATTTTTGGCACCTTGAGTGTTTTAAATTCAGTTGGCCTTGTATACTGAGGATATTCCAAAAGTCTTAATTTTTTACCATCTACTATTATTTCTTCAAACGATTCAAATTGGGAAGACTCTTCTTTCCCCAGAGCTTTTGGAAGAAGACGAATTACCGCATCGGTCAATATCATTGCCGGAAGCTCTCCGCCCGTTAAGATATAGTCTCCGATAGATATCTCTTCGTCTACCAACTTTCTGACTCTTTCATCAATCCCCTCATAATGCGCGCAAACTAAAATTAAATGATCAATTTTTGATAATTTTCTAACAATTTGCTGGTTTAATTGTTTTCCTTGAGGATCAAGAAGTATTATCTTTTCCTTGCATTTGTTTTTACATTTTGCGGCATCGATTGCTTTTTCCACAACATCAACTCTTAACACCATCCCCGCTCCCCCGCCGTACGGCCTGTCGTCAACAATTTTATGTTTTCCTATTCCAAAATTTCTGATATTAATAATTTGCAGACTTGCTATCTTTTTTTCTATTGCGCGTTTAACAATGGAATACTTAAATGGGCCTTCAAACATTTCGGGGAATAAGGTAAGAATTGTTACTTTCATATTTATTGCGGTTTTAGAGGAATTATACGGCTTTACTCTAATTCTTCTAATGAAATGTTAATTCTTTTGCCGTTTTTGATTGTCGGGATTTTCATTACATTTCTTATTGCTTTTATCACTTTTCCTTCTTTCCCTATAACCTTTCCCATATCTTCTTTTTCAAGTTTTACCACGAAATACACCACATCGTTTTCTTCTTTTTCTTCTATTTTAATTTTTTCGGGATTTTCAACCAATTTTGACAGAATGTACTCAAGAGTTTTGATCATATTAGCACTATTTCGTTTCCTCTATTAGTCGTTTAACAGTAGGACTGCAAATTGCTCCGCAGTTTATCCAATAGCTAACCCTCTCCTTATTAATTTCTTTTTTCTGGCCATTTTCCGTTTTTTGGTACCATCCCAGAATCTCGATTGCTTTTCCATCTCTTTTACTTCGTTTTTCTTTGGCAACAATTCTAAATCTTCTTTCGCCTCTTTTGCCGACTTTTGTTAATCTTATTACAACTGACATAATTTGTTTATTTTACCATTATTTCTTTGTCTTCTCAAGGGCCACCCTAGCGGCTTTTTCCTCTGCCTCCTGTTTTGATTTTCCTTGTCCTTCTCCTACGATAACGTTTTTAACAAATACCCCTACCGTAAAAAGTCTTGCATGCGCCGGACCTTCCTCCGTTAATACTTTATAGGTCGGAGAACTTAGCTTCTGTGACTGAACATGCTCTTGGAGAAGACTTTTTGGGTCTTTAAATGTTTGTTTTCGAACAAAATCCGAGGCTGCCGGTAAAAGCACATCTAATAGAAAAGTTTCAACTTTTTTTATTCCCTGGTCAAGAAATAAAGCTCCTATAAACGCTTCGAAACTATCTGCCAAAAGAGACTGGTTTTGTCTTCCTTTGGACTCCTCTTCTCCTTTAGATAGTCTTAAAAGACTTCCAAAGTCAAGCTTTCCGGCAATTTGGGCTAATGATTTTGTATTTACAAGAAGTGATCTTAAATTTGTTAAAATACCTTCATCAAAATCAGGATATTTTTTGTATAGATACTGAGATACGACAAAAGATAAAATACTGTCTCCTAGAAATTCCAATCTTTCATTAGACTCCGTCTTTTGTTTTGCCTCATTTAGATAAGACCTATGCGTAAAAGCCTGTAAAAAAAGTTCTTTATTTTTAAATTTAGGAATGTTCATATGTAATAATCTTTCCAAGCGCTCCGTTTATAAACGGAGGGCTTGTTTCTCCGCCATATTCTTTGGCCAATTCTATTGCTTCATCTATAATTACTTTAGGCGGTTCTTTTTTTTCGATCAATAATTCATAAATAGCAAGTCTTAATATCGCAAGGTCGGTTTTATTAATTTTTTCAATTGGAAATTCCGTTGCGGCTTTTTTGATATTTTCATCTATAAGATCCTTTTTAGACAATATTATCTTCGCGTCATTACTTATTTTTTGTTTATGAAATTCAATCTTAAATAACTCTTCTACCAGTTTTTGTCTTCTTTTATGGCGTGGATCTAGAGGAGTTTTCATATTGTGATATTAGCCTTCTTTTTCTTTTTTAGTTTTAGGCAGTTTTATTGCGATCACTTGTTTTCCTTTATAATAGCCGCACTTTTTACAGACCATATGTAACAAGGTTATTTTCCCGCAGTTTGCGCACAGCACCCCATTTACAGTGTTTAACTTAATGCTTGCTCTTCTTTTCCCTTGCCTTTGCCTTGAATGTCTTTTCTTCGGTTCCTGCGGCATATATCTTGTATTTTACTTTATTTCGCCCGATCTTGCAACCAGTAGGGCATTATGCTACGCTTGATTTAATTTTGATTATGCTCAGAAATATTCCTAGAAATGTGGTTTTTTTAGGATTAGTCAGTCTCTTCAACGATATTGCATCGGAAATGATTTATCCAATTGTGCCTATTTTCTTAACATCAGTTCTAGGAGCGCCTGTTTCAATAGTTGGTTTGATTGAAGGAATTGCGGAAGCTACAGCCAGTTTAACTAAGTTTTTTTCAGGATATGTTTCCGATAGAGTTCGGAAAAGAAAAATATTTGTCGTTTACGGATATACTCTTGGATCTATTTCCAAACTTTTAACAGGACTTGCTGTTTCCTGGCATTTTGTATTGTTTGCAAGATTTATAGATAGGCTTGGCAAAGGAGTTAGAACAAGCGCTCGGGATTCAATTCTTCTTCAAAACGCAACGTCTCAAAACAGAGGGTACATCTTTGGCTTTCACCGCGCAATGGACTCTCTGGGAGCAGTTGTAGGGCCTTTACTTGCCTTAATTTTATTAGCCTTATTAAAAGAAAATATACGGCTTGTTTTTTTTCTTGCTTTTATTCCGTCTTTAATCGGTGTTTTGCTTCTTATTTTGTTTGTCAGGGAGAAAAAACATGAAGTTTCAGAAAAGGGAATAAAGATAGGTTTTTCATGGAAGAATATTAATTTCAACCTTAAACTATTTTTTATAGCGAGTATTATTTTTTCTTTGGGTAATAGTTCGGACGCATTTTTAATTTTAAGGGCAAAAGACTTAGGGCTGGCAACAACGCTTGTGGTATTAACTTATGTTCTATATAACATTTCTCAAACAGTTTTTTCAACACCTGCCGGGAAGTTAGCAGACAAAATAGGCGCAAGACGCGTTTTTACAATTGGTCTTTTGGTTTTTGCTTTTGTTTATTTTATGTTTGGCATCATGGATAATCCAATCTTGCCTTGGATTATTTTTCCAATTTACGGACTTTATATTGCTTTTACGGACGGCGTGTCAAAAGCTTACATATCGGAGTTTATAACCGAGAAAGAATCAGGTAGTTATTTTGGAATGTACCAGATGGGAATTGCTCTTGCCGGTTTTTTTGCTTCTTTTACAGCAGGAATTTTATGGAGCTCTATTAATCCTTCCGCCGCTTTCTTCTACGGCTCCACAATGGCTATACTAGCATTCTTCGTACTATCTTTTAACAAGCTTTTTTGTGCGTCAACCCGAGGGGTCGGAAACTGATAAGTTAGGTACTAAAAAACTATTGGAAAGTTTGATGCTACAAGATGAAGTTTATCTTTTCTCCCGGTTACTAATACCGTCTTCAAATTTATTTATGTATTTGGATATATAGTCAAGTAAAATTCGAGCATTAAAAATATCTTGAGGATTTTGTCTTTTTAGTTCAGCTTCGTAATGCGACAAATATCGCTCCATTGTTTTTAAAGAGAGTCTAATAATTCCATTAGAAAGTACAAAATCTTCATTATCTCTTGGAATATTAGGCAAAGGAGTGCCTCTTCTCCAAGATTCAAATAGGTACACAATGAAAGCAGCTCTGGGCTCGGCAGGAAATGGAATAGGGATATCTTCTCCACCTTCTTTTTTCATTGTCGTAATGCCCATAGATGCAAATGAAACTTCATCGTAATCTGTACCTCTTATGTTTCTTTCAAGCTCTCGTATTCGAGCAGCATCACATTGTGTAAGAATTGTTAGATCTTGCTCGTTAAAGTTTTGAAAGCGACTAAAATACGTCTTTAATTCTCGAAAACGGTCTATTAGTTTTTTCCTTTCTTGTTCTTGAATTGCGAGACGATTCTGCAACTCTGGTATGTCAGAAAAATCGTCCTCTGGAGCATCTCTTATAGCAAGATGACGTTGTAGAGCAGCTTGCGCCTCTCGTATAGTAAGCAACGTTTCGATAGGTGTATCTTGCGGTGGACGATATGTAGTAAGTAGAGCTACCGGACCACCTTCAAAATATTTTTTAAATATGTTTCTAAAAGGATAGTATTTTCCGTACTGATGACCCAGCTTCATCTTGCCTTCAACATTTGGATCGAACCGCAGTAGAAACGATTCTATTTTGGTGCCAGGTGGGACGCTTTGTACTTCGGCCATAAGTTCACGCCAGAATTTAGGTGCTTCCAAACGATCTACGTATTTCCTATTAAATATTCTCGGACCCGCTTCTACCGGAAGAACTTTATTTATCAATTCTTGAGCGGCTGCGATAGCTTCTTGCAATTCCTGCGATGCATCTTTAGGTTGGTAAGTTCGAATAAATTCCCATGGTTTCTCTATTTTTAAACTCCACAATGCACGTACGTGGTTCGAGAAAATACCACTGTAATAGCGTAGTGCCCAATTTCTATATTTAGGATCATATTTGAGAAAAAAATCCCTTGCTGTGTATCTATCTGCTGGTACCTGTAGAAGTTCTCTCTGTAATCTTTGCCAAAACCCTACAGTATCAAGTTCACGCCTGTATTCGTCTCTTCTCCTATGCTCAGGTGTTTTAATTAAGTCGGCAGGCGGACTAAATTCGAAAAGAATAACTTCTTCGGAACGAGTAGGGTGTTCATTAGTTTCCGGCAATACATAAAATGAAGCATTCCCATCCCTTACGGTTCGGAGATATCCGTTAGCAACGAGTTCAATTAATTGTGGGTGAGCATTCTTTCCTATACGAGAAAGTATTTGTCGACGACGTTGTGATCCATTTTGTCGGATAAATGCAAGTATTGATTGTTGAGTTTCAGACTCAGGAGTCAATATCCGTTGCCTCTTATACTGATCAAGAGCTTCTGTAGCAATTCCATGGTTTTGTTCGAGTTCAGTTCTTGCTTCGGCAAGCATTCGTAAACCTTGTTTGTTACTGGCATACGCTGCAAGTAATGGTACAATTACCTCATCAATGAATCTTTTTCCAAGTGTTGTAACCCCTGCGTCAGACTGACGGTCAATTGCTTCCCATTTTACTGGCTTTAGGACACCAGCTCGTGCAAGCTGTCTGAGCGTTTTACCTATATAATGTATGTCTTTCACTCCAAGTGCTTGAGCAATTGCATAGTGATTACCTACCTCATTAAGCTCAAAATATTTTATAATATTTCTTGCTAAGGCACCTGCTTCAGGTAATACTCTCGACATGTCTGCACGTTGATACGTATATTGACCCTTTACTTGAGTATCAACCGCTTCATAGAGAATAAGTTTTCTTTCAGATAGAACGCGAAGGTTCCATGCCAACACACCTAGGTCGCCTCCCATTCTTTTATGTAATCTTACTTGGGATAACGCTCCTTCTCTTAGTGCCATGAGAGCTGCTATGCGGGTAATATATGCTCTCGTTGGGTTTTCTTTATCTTCTGTTCTTTCTTGCAATATCGGCCCTAGGGGTATTCCCAAATCAACAGCTTTTCGTAGTAAAAATGCCGCGGAATCTTTTGCTAGTTCTCCTTGGGGAGTGGTCGCAAAATGATACCGTATAGGTTCTTGTGCAAAACCCGTCGGAGACATGAAGGTTCGCACAATCCTTGCAATATTATATGGTTGAGGGCGTGAATTCCACGAATCAGGTAGTATTGGCGCAATTCTTCGATGAATGTTTCTCATATAGGTAGGATATCCATTTAAACCATATAACATTATTACAGGTTTCAACTCGGTGTTACTGAATGTGAACATGACTCTGTCTAGTACGGGGACACCGATGTGTAACCGTGATCCTTCAGGGAGCACTCTTAGCAATGGGGATAAATTAGAGGGTATCCAATTCATCAAGTCTTGACGTCCTAAGACATCTGCAGATAGTAAACCAGTTGACTTATTTCCATGTATATTTAATTCTCTCTCAATTTTCATAAGAGTGATTATAACTTATTGCATTTAATTTTTATAATCTGTATCTTCTATTACAACTTTTTCCAATTCTTTCAAGATACACCACTGTGCATTCTACTGGCTGAGTTTACGTTCATAAAACTCCGGAACGTTTAACTAAAGCAGGTATTGCAGTGAAATTTGTTCTAATCGGGAGAGACGTTTTTAACGGTAATACTTTTTAGTTTTTCGACTAAAAGCGGGTATTTAGATAGATTTGGGAATATTTTTTCAGCTTCTTTTTTTGTTTTCTCTATTAAAACAAAATCGGAGAAAGATGCAATTTTAAGATTTGGAATTCCATGTTGAACGGTTCCATAAATATCGCCGGGTCCTCTTAGTTTTAAGTCAAGTTCTGCAAGTTCTGTTCCATTATATATTCTTTCCATAGATTTTAGTCTGCCGACAGTTTGTGTGTTCGTAGTTTCCGTAAATAAAAGACAATAAGACTGCTTGTCTCCCCTTCCCACCCTTCCTCTTAATTGATGAAGTTGTGAGAGTCCGAACCGTTCGGATGCTTCGATAACAATTATTGTCGCATTTGGAATATCTATTCCAACTTCAACAACAGGTGTTGCAACCAAAATATCAAACGCTTTTTCTTTGAATTTTTGCAAGACGTCATTTTTTTCTTTTGCTTTTAATTTTCCGTGCAGAAGCCCAATTTTTATGTTTTTAAAGATTTCTTTTTTTAATTTTTCGTATTCTTTTGTTGCTGCTTTTACCGTTTGCATGTTCTCCGATTCTTCTATAAAAGGACAGATAACAAAGGCTTGAGAAGTTTCAGCCAAAGGCTGATCGTCCTTTGGACGAGAAAGTTGAGATTTAATCCATTCGTATGCTTTTTGCCTTTTTTCCTTTGGAACAAGCCAAGTTTTAACCTTTTTTCGGCCAATTGGCATTTCATCAAGATATGATAGATCAAGATCTCCATACATGGTTAGAGCGACTGTTCTTGGAATTGGAGTTGCAGTCATAACAAGAAGATGAGGATTATTTCCCTTTTTTTTGACTATCGCTCTTTGTTCCACTCCAAATCTCTGTTGTTCATCTATTACAACCAGTCCCAATTTATCAAACTTTATTTTATCTGACAAAACCGCGTGTGTTCCAATCAAAATTGAAAATTGAGAGTTGAGAATTGAAAGTTTCCTGCTGCCTGTAACCAATTCAACGTTAACCCCAAGAGGCGTTAGTAGATCGGAAATAGTTTTAAAATGTTGATTTGCAAGTATTTCTGTCGGAGCCATCAAAACAGCCTGAAATCCATTTAAAAATGCCAAGTACATTGCAATTGCGGAAACAACGGTTTTTCCCGATCCAACATCCCCTTCCAATAATCTATTCATTGGTTTTTTGGAAGAAATGTCTTTATAAATCTCTTTTACCGCTTTTTTTTGAGCATTTGTTAATTCAAACGGCAATTTCGACCAGAATTCTTCTATTTTATTTTTATATTTGGAAATAGAAAAAGGATGACCTATTAAATTTTTTTCCCAATCGACTCTTCTCTTACGCGCTGCAAGCTGAATTAAGAATAACTCGTCAAAGGCCAGGCGATTTCTTGCTTTATCAATATTTTCATATATTTCCGGAAAATGAATTTGATCAAAAGCCCAGAAAAGTCCAGTTAAATTGGCGTCTTTTAATATTGAGTCAGGAATATATTCGAACAAATTCTGTTTGTGTTCTTGAATTATTTTATAAACCTGGCGGCGTATCCATTTGGAAGAAACTCCTCTTGTTTGCGGATATACAGGTACTAATC
>Ga0209542_10002285_pt1 | contig 43160 bp, 48 predicted proteins | sample RifCSPhighO2_01_FD_184028 | JGI IMG/M metagenome (GOLD analysis project Ga0209542, IMG submission 184028) | Soil microbial communities from Rifle, Colorado - Rifle CSP2_plank highO2_0.1 (SPAdes) (version 2) | ecosystem: Environmental > Terrestrial > Deep subsurface > Rock core/Sediment ... | reverse complement strand
AGACGGCCGCTATCGCTCTCGATAGCGGCCGCGTTCTGTACACAAGTCAGTGCCGAAGCGTGCTCACGACAGGAAATTCGTACCCCGATATACCTGACCCCTCTTGGTCATCGAGCAAAGAGATACTGTCGAGCTTTGCCACCTCGATTTCGGCAAGTGAGTGCCAAAGGCCGAGGAGCTTGGTGAGCGAGCCGTCTGGCACAAGGAGATCGAACACCCAGTAGATGTATTCGCTATCGTTCCCCACGCGATACGAAAAGTCGCCCTGCGGATCGATGCGTATAAGTTCATCAAGAAACACCTCCACATCGGCTTGGGCCCGACCAACGATAACCGCTATTTTAAGCGGGTTCTTCCTGCACGAGAAGGTGCATATCCGCATCTTGCCCGCAACAAGAAGTTCTGCTTGGAGCGTGGGTTCTGCCAGGTTGGTAAGAACTCGTCCTGCTTGAGCTTCGATGTACTCGCGAACGCAGTCCTCTGTCGATTTCGGCATCGCACTCTCCTTGGTTATCTCCACCTTTAATGATACCCCACCGGTCAAGAGCCCCTGGGGATAGTGTTCGTGGATGCGTTACTTCCGGCTCGCGATGATGTCGGCCGCGACGTTTTGCGGGACGACATCGTAGTGATCGAACTCCATCGTCATCGAGCCGCGGCCTTCGGTCATCGAACGGAGCTGGGTCGTGTAACCGAACATCTCTGAAAGTGGGACTTTGGCGCTGATCGCTTTGTTTTGCCCGCGATCCTCCATGCTCTCGATAGCGCCGCGTTTACCGGAGAGAGAGCCCGTAATGTCACCCATGAATTGCTCAGGCACCACTACCTCTATCTTCATGATCGGTTCAAGGAGGACCGGTTTCGCGCGGTTCGCTGCGTCCTGAAAAGCCATCGAGGCCGCAATCTTAAAGGCGATCTCTGACGAGTCAACATCGTGGTACGAGCCGTCGTAGAGATCGACGGAGACATCCACGACAGGAAAGCCGGCCAAAATGCCGCGCCCCATCGCCTCCCGCACACCCTTTTCAACCGCCGGGATGTACTCTTGCGGGACAACGCCGCCCTTGATGGAGTTCACGAATTCAAAGTGATCTTCGCGTGTCGTGTTCTTCGCGATTTTCTTGCCCTCCTCGAGCGGCTCCATTTTTTTCATCCTGATGCGGACATGGCCGTATTGCCCGCGACCACCCGTCTGCTTGATGTACTTGCCTTCGGCCTCCGAAGTACCGAGGATCGTCTCGCGATACGCCACCTGCGGCTTCCCCACATTGGCCTCGACACTGAATTCGCGCTTCATACGGTCAACAAGTATCTCGAGGTGAAGCTCGCCCATGCCTGAAATAATCGTTTCAAGCGTCTCGTCATCGGTCGAGACGCGAAAGGTCGGGTCTTCATCTGAAAGTTTTTTGAGGGCCATGCCCATCTTCTCCTGATCGGCCTTAGTTTTTGGCTCAATGCGAAGTGAGACCACGGGCTCGGGGAACTTGATGGATTCAAGGATAATGGGTGCGTCTTCAACGCACAAGGTGTGCGAGGTTTTCGTGTCTTTGAGGCCAACCGCGGCGGCGATTTCGCCCGAGAAGACCTTCTTTACCTCCTCGCGCTTGTCGGCTTGGAGCCGCACGATGCGGCCGAGCCGCTCCTTGGTGCCGGTGGTCGCGTTGTAAATGTAAGAGCCCGCCTCAACGGTACCCGCATAGACCCTGAAGAAGGTGAGCTGGCCGACAAAGGGATCGGCCTGGAGCTTGAAGGCGAGCGCGGTGAAGGGCTCATCGTCAGAGGCGTAGCGCACGAGCTCTTCGCCGGTTTTCGGATTAATGCCCTTGACCGGCGGGAGGTCCAAAGGAGAGGGGAGGTAATCAACGACCGCATCGAGGACGAGTTGCACCCCTTTATTTTTGAGCGCCGAACCGGTGAAGACCGGGAAAACGGCGTTATTGATGACTGCCTTACGCAAAATATTCTTCAGTTCATCGAGTGCGGGCTCCTTTCCCTCAAGATACGCATGCATCGCCGCGTCATCGTGCTCGACGATGCGCTCAATGAGTTCGTGGCGATACTTTTTTGCCTCTTCGAGGAGGTCCTCGGGAATTTCGCCCTCAACTACCGTTTTGCCCATGTCGCCTTCAAATCGATACGCCTTCATGGCGAGGAGGTCGATCACTCCCTCGTGATTACCCTCCTCTCCTATGGGTATTTGCATCCTGACGGCCTTTTTCGAGAGGCGATCGAGGATCGAGGCGTACGAGCGCTCGAACGAGGCGCCCGTACGGTCGAGCTTGTTAATAAAGCAGAGGCGCGGGACATTCGCCTCGTCGGCGTAGCGCCAGTTCGTCTCGCTCTGCGGCTCGACGCCCGCGACACCGTCAAAAACGACGACGGCGCCGTCAAGCACGCGCATGCTTCGCTTCACTTCAGCGGTGAAGTCGATGTGGCCCGGCGTGTCGATGATATTGAAACGAAACTTTTTTGTAATGTCGGCTTTGTCCTTTTCGCGTGTCGGTACCCAAAAGCAGGTAATGGCGGCTGCGGTGATCGTGATACCACGCTCCCGCTCCTGCTCCATCCAGTCGGTCGTGGTATCGCCCTCGTGCACCTCGCCTATCTTGTGCTGGGAACCGGTATAGAAAAGGACGCGTTCAGACGTAGTCGTCTTACCCGCATCAATATGCGCGATAATCCCGAAGTTACGGACTTTCTCTAGTGGGTAATCCCGATTCATGTCTACAAAAATAAAAACGCCGAGGCGTTATGCGTACAATAACGAACTTTGTATAAAAAGCAACGGGCATTTGCAAAAGCATTGCATTGTGGTATAACGGCAACTAGGAACATACGCGGAGGAAACCAATGGCTGTTTTACGACGGCGAAGCCGTACGGAGCCGCCCCCCGACGAAATCGCACGTAAAATGCTCGCGCTCGGGTTCACGCGAGCCCCTCGCGGAGAACACATCAAAACCTCGGCTCCCCTGCCCTGTTTTAAGGTGAGCCGTCTTGCCGAGACGCGACAGGGCGCCGTTTACATGACCTTCGCGAGAGACGCGCGAGGGAGAGATTGGTTCGCTCCAAAAAGGATCTACCTGCACAAAGACGGTTTCGTGCAAACAATTCCCAAAGGGGTCCCCCTCGACCCCGAGACGGCAGAACAGGTGATGAAACATCCGGGCTCAATCATCTACTTCAACCCCCGGCATTGTCGACGGACGAAAGAAAAAGACACGGACTGAAGTGAACTCTAAAAAACGGCGCCCCTCGGGCGCCGTTTTTCTTTACCAGGCAAAGTGGGCGAAGGCTTTGTTCGCTTCAGCCATGCGGTGCATCTCGTCCTTCTTCTTGATCGCTTCACCCTCGTTCTTCGCGGCAAGCGAGAGCTCTTCAGCAAGTTTATCGGCCATCGGGCGGCCTTTCTTCGAGCGAGCCGAGCCAATAAGCCAACGGTATGCGAGCGCGAGGCGACGATTTTGCGGCACTTCGCGCGGCACTTGGTAGTTCGCGCCCCCGACGCGACGCGAGCGTACCTCCATCAAAGGCGAGGCATTGCGAATCGCCGCCTCAAAGGTCTCAAGCGGGTTTGCCCCACCCTCTTTTATTTTTGAAAAAGCATCGTAAACGACGCGCCGCGCCGTGTCTTTTTTCCCATCCCACATCACGGCGTTGATAAAACGCGCGACACCCTCTGACTTGTACTCTAAATCGGGCTTCCATGTGCGCGGCTTTCTAATTGGGCGACGCATAGCTTATTTCGGGCGCTTCGCGCCGTAGAGCGAGCGGCCACGGCGACGCTTCTCGATACCGGCCGTATCGAGTTTGCCGCGCACGACCGTGTACTGCACGCCGATGTCCTTCACGCGCCCGCCGCGGAGCATCACGACCGAGTGCTCTTGCAAATTGTGCCCCTCGCCCGGGATATAGGCGGTGACCTCCATACCGTTCGTGAGCCGGACACGAGCGATCTTGCGGATCGCGGAGTTCGGTTTGCGCGGCGTCTTCGTGGTGACCTTGATGCAGACGCCGCGCTTAAAGGGCGCCGAATAGAATGCCGGGCGATTTTTGAGTACATTAAAGCCGCGCCCAAGGGCGAGGACCTTCGTTTTACGAGGTTTATCTTTGCGATGCCTCTTCGCGAGCTGATTGATAGTGGACATTAAAAAAATGACCCCGTGTGCGCCTGCCGGCAGGCAGGGGTCACCGAGCACTATAAATGAATAAAGGCACTATTGCAATCACGCGCCCACCAAGAGGCCGAAGAGCCACGACACGAATGCATAGAAGGGGCTTGCGAGCACAAATATGAATATGAGGAGCGTGACAAAGAGGCCGATCGCCCCGAGCGCGCGGACGCGCATCTCGAGATCCTGCAGTGCCCGAGCGACCGAGAAAGGCACGATGCTCCGAAGCACCGTGTAGCCGTCTAAGGGCGGGAGGGGGATCAGGTTCAAGAGGCCCAAGAAGAGGTTCACGAACACGATGAGTGCAGCGAGTTCAGAGGCGGCAGGAGCGATGTCTGCGGTGAGACGCGCGACAAGCGCAAAGAGCACAGCGAGGAGGAGATTGACGCCCGACCCCGCCACCGCGACGATCGCCTCACCCCACCGATGATGCTTCAGATTATGGGGGTTATACGGTACGGGCTTTGCCCAGCCGAAGAGGACGCTGGCGTTCGCAAACACGAGGAGCGCGGGGATGATGATTGAGCCAATGGGGTCGATGTGCGGCAGCGGGTTCAAAGTCAGACGCCCCGCAAGCCGCGCAGTCGGGTCGCCAAGCGCGGAGGCCGCATAGCCGTGCGCCACCTCGTGCGCGATGACCGAGATGACGAGAACAAGGGTAAGAAAGACTGCCTCCATAGTTGCGCTCGTGAAAACTCATGGTAGCATGCGAGCTACCTATGGCACGAGCATGCGTCATCACCGGCAAATCAACCCAAGTCGGAGGTCGATATTCTAACCGCACCCGCGCGACGCAGTTTAACCCCTCTGGCAAGACGCGCCGCAAGGCAAACCTTCAACGCCGTCGCATCTTCATACCCGAACTTAACAAGACCGTGCTTGTCGATGTCTCGGTAAAGGGCTTGCGCGCAATCAAGAAGCGCGGCGCCTACCACTCCCTCAAGAAAGCAGGCGTGCTTTAATCTCTCCTCACTCTCTCGCCGTCAGAGGTGAAAGTGAGACGGCCGTCTTCATCAGTGCGATAGACGGCGGCGCCCGCTGCCGCAACGCGCGCGAGGACTTCGGGCGTCGGGTGGCCGTAGGAGTTTCGCTCCCCGACCGAAATTGCGACAACAGAAGGATTGAGTGCCGCAAGCCACGCTTCGCTCGTCGAATACTTCGAGCCGTGATGTCCCGCCTTAAACACATCGGTCGGCAACTCGCCATCCTCACCATCAAGTACAAGAAGCCATGCTTCTATATCTGATGTGAGGTCGCCGGTCAGCATGAAAGAGGTCTGCCCATACGCAAGATGCATGACGATAGAACCGTCGTTCGTATCCATTCTCGCCGGGTCGCGGTCGGGGTAGAGAATATCGGCATAGGCGCCCCCGCCAAGATCAAGGCGCATGCCGCGTCGCGCGACGGTGCGCGTCATGCCCTGCTCCTCATGAGCCGCTGCCTCAAGGGCGCGCGCCGCATTCGTGTCATTCGGTATCCCGGGCTCGAGGAAATATGCGACCTCGTAGTTTGCAAATACATCAGGCAAGCCGCCGATATGGTCTTTATCAGGGTGGGTGGCGACGACAGCGTCTATTGTGCGCTCGCCAAGCGGCAAAACGGCGCCGAGTTCACGAAGCACCCCTCGGTCGGGGCCGCCGTCAACGAGCATCGTGATGCCTGTCGGGCCCTCGATGAGGATTGAGTCACCCTGCCCGATATCAAGCACCACCACGGTGAGAACGCGCGGCGCAAGCGCCGCGCGAAAGATGAAAAAATTCACAACGAACAGGCCCACAACGGCGAGAAACAGATACGGGCGGCTAATCGCGCGAACTTGCATAAATATAAAGAATACAGTACAATATTAACCGGCAACAGAACAAATGGTGGGTATCGTGGTTGGCGATTTTATGAAAGAAGCTGTTCGTCAGGCTCGGGCTATATTCCCGCACGCAAGCACGGAGGAGGTCATTGAAGACCTGGCGAAGATTGCGTCGGCCGCACACAGAGAAGCTCACCGGCAATTCCCGGTTGATCCCCATGAGCAACAACGATATGTTGGAGCAAAGATCAGGGCGGCGATACGCCGAGCGCTCGGCTCACTAGGGAACAATCGCACGACGCATTAACGGCAAAAGGGGCGCTCCTCATGGGAGCGCCCCTTTCACATACGGCAGATTATTGATACCCCTCGTTTGCTGTTTGCGCCTTTCCCACCGCCTCCTCTTTGCTCATGGCGAAATGAGGAGCGCCATGTTTATCGAGCGCGTAGAACGCTGGGCCAGATTCTGCTTCTTCAGCACGAGCTTCGGCCTCTTTACTTCTCTTGAATTCTTCCATAGGTCAATCAAATAATTTTTACAAAGGAAAAGTATACCACGGATTTTGCTATACTGCCTATATCTATGGCATATGCAGTTCGACAGTTCAACCTTCCCGCTCTCAAGGGGCTCTCGGAGAAGCAAGTAAAAGTGCATCTCGGGCTTTACGAGGGATACGTGAAGCACGTGAACTTGATCGCGGATAAATTTAAAGTAGCGCGCGAGGGCGCGCTCGAGCTTGATCCCTACATCGCCGCAGAGCTTCGCCGTCGCTTCGCCTTCGAGTTCGACGGCATGCGCATGCATGAATATTATTTCGAACAGTTTGAAAATGGGACTAAAGCGCCGAGCGAAGACTCGGCGCTTGCGCGCGCTGCGCGCGAAAAATACGGGAGCAAAGAAAAATTTATTGCACACATAAAAGAAGTTGCGGGCACGCGAGGCGTGGGCTGGGTCGTCGTATACTTCGATTCTGTCGAGAGCGTGCTTCACACCGTTTTCGTTACTGACCACGAAATCGGACAGCTTGCCAGCCTCCCCGTGATTCTCGCCCTCGACCTTTGGGAGCATGCCTACATGGTGGATTACCTCCCTGCCGAAAAAAAGAATTACGTGGATGTTTTTTTCGAGAACATCAACTGGAGCGTCATTGAAGAGCGTTTTACGAAAGCGGTGTAGCCAAGGGTTGCGTACGCAATGAGTACAAAGATGAAGGGGAAGGCGGGGATCGAAAGCGACGAAAGCGGGAGTGCGGCGGCGCTTTCGGCCACCGCGATGATATATGAGAGCACCGCATGGGCGGGGAGGCCCGCAACGAGCGCGAGCGACGGGAATACGAGCGAAATTGTGCCCGCAAAAAACGAAAGTCCCATTGCAAGAGGGATTGCCGGCAAAACAAGTAAGTTCGCAGGAAGCGCGACTAAAGAAAAGAGACCGGTTTGATACAAAAGGAGCGGCAAGACAGCAATTTGCGCGGCGATAGTAGACGCCGCGATTTCTTTAAAAAACTCGTTTCGTATGAATGCGAAGCGCGCCGCCACCAAGGGTGCGCCGAGAATAAGACCTGCGGTCGCGACAAATGAAAGTTGGAATCCGGGATCAAAGACAGGCGTGAACGGATTCCACGCCACCATCGCAACACCAACGACAAGCAAGGCGCGCAGCGCATCGAAGGTGCGCGCGGAGGCACGCGCAAAGAGGCCGAGGCCCGCCATGAGGCCGGCGCGCATGCTTGCGGCACCTGCTCCTGCCATGAGGACAAAGAGCCCGATGGTTATGCCCGCAAGCGTGGCGGCAGCGCGGCGCGGCAAAAATACAAAGAACCGCATCATCGCAATCGCAACGATCATCACATTGTAGCCAGACAAGACGACGATATGTATGAGCCCGGCAATCGTGAACGCTTCTTTCAAATCTTCTCCAAGTCCCTGCTTCCCTCCCAAGATCAAGCCGCTTGCAAGCGAGGCCTCGGGCTCAGGCAAGGCGCGCGAGAGCGCGGCGTTAAATGCATGCTTCAAGTCGTAGAGCGCGCCATAGAGAGAAAATCCTTCGTGCTTTGCAATGATGTCGAGCTCGCCAAACTCGATGATGAACTCGACACCGTCTTTCTTCAGGTAGTGGTCGTACCTGAAGACGCGGCCCTGGCCGAGCAGGCCCGCATCGGTCGCAAAAGGCTCGGGTAAGGCAAGCACGCCCCTTGCCACTACGTGGTCGCCGTACGAAACGGCAGGGTAACGGTCGGCAACAATAAAAACACGCGCCTCCTCCTCTCCCTCGCGAACCTCTACCGTAATGCGCTGGTGCGAATCGCGCACATCAGGTTCGACAACCACTTCGCCTTCATAAACCACACGGGTATCGAGGTCGGCGAGAAGGGGCGCGGGTAATGGCGCGTCAGCCATGTGGAATCGCGCCGCGCCAAGCGCGGCCGCGATTACAAAGAGCGCACACAAAAGGTAGGCCGCGCGGCTCGCCACGAGCCGCGCGGCAAACAGCATTAAGCCGACAAGCGCGATAAAAAGAATAATGGGCCACCCAAAAACAAAAAGCGAGCGGAGTAACACTCCGCTCGCAAAGCCCGCCGTTACCGCGATCAACGCCGCCATTTACTTATCTTACTCGACGAATGACCCCGGTGGAGCTTTTTTGAGGCTCGGATGCGATAAAAGTAATGTGTCCCGATTTCGTGTCTTTCGAGCAGAAAATGGAGATTTTTTGGAGTCCATCTTCGTACCCGAGACACACTTCGAGGTACGCCTCGCGCGGGTTCTTTTCCATCGTGAAGACTGTCCCGAATGCAACGCCCGAGAACTTCGGCCCAAGTTCATTGTATATTTCTTGGGCTTTAAGAAGTGCGACCGCCAGGGCCTCTATGAACCCATAATTGCGCAGTGACCGGGCGATACACTCCTCCACTTCGTCGCGCCTTTCCTTGAGTCCTTGAAGAATCTCATCTTCAAGCTCTATTTGAAAGTCCATCACGTTCAACATCTCGCCTCCCGCATGGTTTGTCCTCAGCAAAAGTACGCCCCGGCCCGCAGACGGTCAAGCTCCCCTATCCATCGCTTCGTTTGCGAGTGCGTCGGCGTCGGAGTTTTGCGCACGCGGGACATGTGTGAAAGTAACTGATCTGAAGGCGCCCGCGTGCTGCACAAGGCGCGCCTGCTGTTCTTTTAAATGAGGGTGCTTGACCTTATATTCTCGATTCATCTGCTTTACGACGAGCTCGCTGTCCATTTTCACGACGACATCGGCTTTCGAGCGCTTGCTCTCTGGGACGATACGGAGGAGTTCATCAAACGCTCGGATGACCGCTTCGTACTCGGCAAAATTATTGGTCTGTCGTCCTAAAAATGCAGAGACCATCGCGATCGTGCTCCCGTATTCGTCGCGAATGACTGCCCCCGCGCCAGAAGGCCCCGGGTTCCCCCTCGCCCCGCCATCAGCGTGAATGAAGTACTTCATACAGGTGCTATGCCGATGAGCCGGAGGCGCGGTCCTCCGCGACGGGAGAACTGATCGCGTTCGAGGTGCCCGACGAGGTTCACACGCGAATGGGGCGAAAGGGCATGCGCCGCTTTCGCGAGATCTCCCTTTGCGAAAAAACTCACGGCTTCAAGCGCGCCGAAGGGCCGCGCAATCTCTATCTTGAGGTGCTCGTTCCCTTTGCCGAAGCGCGAAATGCGTGCGATCTCGCACTCACGAAACAAGAAAAGAGGCTTTTCATTCTTCTCGCCAAAAGGTGCGAGCCGCTCCACTTTCGCAAGCAGGGATTCATCTGCCTGATCAGGCGAGATCCTCGCGTCAATCTCGTACTCTCTTTGCGAGAGCTCTGCTACCTCTACCCGTGTGTGCGCCTCGACAAGACGCTCTTCGAGATAAAAAATTTGGTCGTCTCTCACGGTGAAACCGCCTGATCCTGCATGACCGCCGAACTCGGCGAACACTTCAGTCGTCGCCGTCATGAGCTCGATGACATGCACGCGCCCGTCTGAACGGCATGAGCCCTTGAGAGACTGATTGCCCTCTCTGCCCCACAAAAAGACCGGTCGCTCATATTCTTCAGCAATCCCGCTTGCGACAAGCCCGAGCAAGGACGGTCGCCATGCCGGGTCGCCAAGCGCGATCACGGTCGGGATTGAGGTGCGGCTTTTGAGGCGTGTATGCACCGCGCGCGTGATCGCCCCGGCTTGCGCTTTGCGTTCGCGATTTGCCTTGTCGAGCTTTCGCGCGAGCGCCTCGGCCTCGACCTCGTCTGTGGCCGTGAAGAGGTTGAAAGCATCCCACGCATCGCCCATCCTCGATGCCGCGTTCACGCGAGGTGCGATCATGAAGCCGACATCGTCTTCAGTGAGGGTCGATTGATTGACGCGCATCACGCGACAGAGTTTCTGGAGCCCGATACGCGGGGACTTGCGAAGAACCTTGAGGCCATATGTTGCGATGACACGATTCTCTCCTACGAGCGGCATCATATCGGCGATGGTCGCGAGTCCCGCCATGTCGAGGAGCCATTTCTCCCATCCCACGGGGATCTTTTCGCGAAGTTCGGGAGCGACAGCAAGTATGGCGCACACGAGTTTCCATGCGGTCGCCGCGCCACAAAGCTCGGGGAAGGGATACGTTTCGCCCTTTTGCTTATCGTCAACCACGATCGCGTCGGGGAGCTCGTCGCCCGGCAGGTGGTGATCGGTAACAATGACCTCGACGCCAAGTTCGCGCGCACGCGCGACCGCCCCCACATCAGTGATGCCAACATCTGCCGTGACGATGAGCTTCGCGCCGCTCTCTGCGAGCTTCTCTATGCCTTCAGTATTGACGCCATACCCCTCTTCATGCCGGTGTGGAATGTAATTCTCGAAATTCGCTTCAGCTTTTTCCAAAAAATCGTGAAGCAAGACCGCAGCAGGGATGCCGTCGCAATCATAATCGCTCCACACGGCGATGCGTTCACCGCTTTTGATAGCGGCCGCAAGTCGCTGTGCGGCCCCTCTCATATTCTTCATCAAAAGCGGGTCATGGAGGTGAAGGTCATACGAGGGGTTGAGAAACTTCTCTATCTCATCTTTTGTCTCTATTCCTCGCCTGCGGAGTAACATAAGAGTGAAGTCATCGGGCATGGAGGAATGATACTATGGCGGGAATGAAAGACCCTGGTCGGGCAGGTTGCATTTTCTGCAAAATAGTCAGCGGCGAGATTCCTTCAACCAAGGTGTACGAAGATGAGCAGTTTCTCGCCTTCCTCGACATCCACCCGCAGTCGCCGGGTCATGTACAAGTTGTCCCAAAGACACATTATCGCTGGATCTGGGATGTGCCGAATATCGGCCAGTATTTTGAAGTGGCGCGAAAGATAGCGAAGGCCGAGCAAAAAGCGTTTTCTACCGATTGGATACTCACCAAAAGCGTCGGCGATGAGATCTCTCATGCGCATATATGGGTCTTCCCGAACGACCAGGTGGCAGGAGACAAGATGGATTTTACCGGGAACGCCGCGAAAATCCGCGCGCATCTACCCTAATGCAGCTAGCCCTGGGAGAGTTCCCTTGGCGAGGAATTCAAGCATCGCGCCGCCGCCGATAGAGACGAATGAATAGCGCTCAAGAAGCCCCCTGCGCTCGAGCTCGACTGCGGTGTCTCCGCCGCCGACAACTGAGTATGCGCCGCTCCCCGCAATCGCCTCGGCAACCGCGTCAGTCGCGGCAGTGAAACCTTTTTCATACTCGCCCAAAGGGCCATTCCAAAGGATTGTGCGCGCGTTGTTCACAAGATCGACGAGGAGTTCGATTGTCTTAGGACCATGGTCCTCGATGCGCCCGTCTTCGATGCGCGAATCGATGGGTAAGAGGAGACGCGGGTGTGCAAGCACCTTTTGTAACTCATCGGGTGAAGTGTCTGAAATGAGTGACTCCCCCACCTCTTGCCCCTTCGCTTTGAGAAAGTCGTTTGCCAAAGCGCCGCCCACGAACACGTGGTCGTACGTTGCTAAAAGTCTGGTGAGGACTGCCTCTTTGGTTGAAAACTTTGCGCCGCCAATAATCGCAAATGAGGGGTGCCGCGGCGAAAGCGCCTTACTGAGTTCTCGTATCTCGTCGAGGAGCTCGAACCCCGCATAAGCGGGGAGGAGAGCGGGGAGACGTACGATTGAGGCGTGCGCGCGGTGACAGGTATCGAATGAGTCTTGCACAAAGACATCGGCGAGCGCCGCGAGTTCACGCGCAAATTCAATGCTCCCTGCAACTTCGCCCGGGTCGCGCCGAAGATTCTCAAGCACCAGCACCTCGCCGGGACGCAGCACACGCACCGCTTCACGCGCTCTTGCGCCAACCGGCACTTCGCAAAACGCGACCGGCCCGATAAGTTTCTCGAGTTCCTCCACCACAGGGCGCAAGGTCGCCGTGCTGGTGTCCCCAATGTGGCTTGCAAGTACAACCCGCGCCCCTCTCTCGCGCAGATACACGATCGTGGGGAGGGCGCGCCGTAAGCGGTACTCGCTCGCCACCCTACCGCCTTCAAGGGGAACGTTGAGGGCGGCGCGTACAAGGACAGGGATGTTGTGAAGGACAGGGATCTCCGTGATGCTACGCATCATTCAAAGTATAGCGGACGCAAGTAAATTTCTAGCAAGAAATTATGCGTACTCAGAGAGCGGCATTTTCTGCCCGCTAAGAAAGCGCCTTGACGAGCGCAGCGAACATCACCGGGTCAACAGAGGCGTGTCCGACGAGAAAGCCGTCGACGTCGGAGCCGGCAGCAAGACCGCGGATATTCTCGGGCTCGACCGAGCCGCCGTACAAGACGGTCGTCTTTGCTGACGTTTTCGCCGTCGAGAGCTCGGCAAGGACCTTGCGGATGTAGAGCGCCATCTCGGCAAGATCGGTGACCGAAATAGCGTCGTCGAAGGTCTTGTTAATCGCCCATACGGGCTCGTAGGCGACAATGATCCGTGACCGCTCTTTGGGGGCAATCGACTCAAGTGCGCCCTCGAGGTCGGCACGGACATCGGCGAGATAGCGCCCTTCGGTGTCACGCTCCTTCTCGCCGACGCAGAGGATCGGCGTGAGACCGTTGGCCACCGCATGCGCGACCTTCTGCGCCGTCGTCTCGCGCGTCTCGCCTTTCGCGCGGCGCTCGGAATGACCGACAATGGTATAGGTGGCGCCAAGAGCGGCGAACGCCGCAGCCGTCACCTCACCCGTGTGAGGCCCGCCAGTCGTAAGCGAGATATCCTGCGCAGCAAACGCGACCTTTGAGGTGTTGCGCGGTGCCAAAAAGCCGAGTTGCGGCGCTGAAGGCGCGAGAATAATCGCAACCTTCGTCGCCGACGTCAGGCGTTTCGCAAGCGCATAGAGCTTTTTTACCCGCTCGCGCTCTTCGACATAGGCCTTCCAGTTTGCGACGATAAGCATACGCACTCAATCATACCAAATGTCACGGTGAAACGACGTAGGTGCCTGGCTTAAAGACCCACGACCCGCCGGGACCAGAATTAAAAAGCGTATTTGTGAGCCCGCTTGTGTATACGATCTCGGCGGAGTTCTCGACCTCAATGCGGTACGCGCTTACCTCTTTAAGATGGATGGAGTTTTTAAGGATGATCTTCCCATGTCCTGCATAGACTAAGAGATCACCTGAGACCGAGTTTTGCACCTCGATTGCGGTAACGCTCCCGCCACTTTCAGCGCTCCGATTTTGCGAGAGGAAAAGTACATAAGAATCCGTGCCCGCGCCGGTGACTATCACGCTGTTCTTGAGAATTATTTTCCCGCTCGATGAAGGGTTTGCCGGGTTGTCAGCAACGATGGCGATGGAACGGTCGGCGAGAAAGTCGGCGACGCGAATGTGTGCAGTATTCTGTATCTCGAGATTACCGACAATCCAGAGTGGCCCCGTTAGTGTGATGGTCGGCGTGCCGCTTATGGTCACGTTGCAGGGGATCTTCAAAGGCTCGAGGATAACCGACGAGGTGATGGTATACGGGCAGGTACCTGTGTAGGTCCCACCAGCCCCGGCGTCAGCTTTCCACCCCTCTACCTGTGTATCAGTAATTGGCATGTCCGCAGTTGCCTGACTAGTGCTCCCCGAATACTGTATCCCGCCGACTGTCGTATTCGAAATGACCTCATAGTGCGCATCTTGATCGATGGTCGAATTTCGAATGGTGCGCGCATAGCCTGAAGAGGTTGCATATATTCCGTCTATGAGTCCTGAGGGGCCCGCAGAAATAACGTCGCCGCGCACGATATTGCTGTTTTGCCCTGTCACGAAGCCATTTGAAAACACGTTGCCGTGCACCGACGCAGAGTTTTTAAGATGCACGCCGCCTGCGTCCGACTGCACGCCATAACGAAACGTTGCAACAGATGAATCGGTAGCTAATATCGCCGAAATCGTCTTCGTCACTCCCGAGACAGTCCCTGTGACAGTCACTTTCTTGTTCGATGAATCTATCGTCGAAACCGCGATTGAAAAATCACCCGGCGCAAGTGGCGTATTCACTTCTCCCTCATAACTGGGGTTACGATTCAGCTCATATGCCGCTTTATCAAGTGCCCCCTCGGCAAGCGCAAGGGCTTGCGCAACGGTAACGGCGTGATTCGCGGCGCGACCATAGGCTGTTAGTGAACCAATGAGCGAAGTGGTCACTGTAATGAAAACGCCGAGAAAGACGAGTGTAACAAGAAAAACACTGCCGCGATAAGAGGATGTCATATGTCTAGTTGCGCATATGGGCTCGCCCGACGAGCGTATATGATTTTGTCCCCAATTGCGTGGATGCCTCGGTGATGATGGTGACATCAATAGAGCGCGCATCAGAAGGAGTAGGGCTATCATAGGCAAAAGTGAGGTCGGCAACGAGTTTGGAGAGCGTTTTATCGATGGGCGCGCGCGCGCTTGCCGCATGCGGAGAAACGATTTTTGTAAGCTCACTGCCGGAAAGAGAAAAGACTACGTGGTCGTATGCACTAGGGATCACGTCATAAAGCGTGTTGATTGCGGGAAGAGCTAAGACCAGCGTCGAGTTCATGTCGGTCGTATAGGTAGTAGTGTTGATTACGACCGAGTCAACGACGGAGTGTGCTGCACGCGCCACGATCTGAATCTCTCGTATGGTCGTACGCGCCTCATAGGCAGCGCCAGCGGCTCGCTGTTCGTGGGAAAAAATGCGGCTTGCAGTGACAAAGAGAGTAAAAAGCGCCAAGAAGAGCATCGCCACAAGACCGACGATGATGACCGTTTCGACAAGAGTGTATCCTGCTGTGCGATTTATCATGGTATACCGCCGACAATTGTGATGAGTGTGGAAAGCGTTATTGAATAGGGCGTTGTGCTCTCAATCTCGCTCCACGTGACGTTCACCACGACTTGCTTGGTCGTATCATTGTAATCAGTTACCGTGCGCGTCCCTGCCCCTGAAGGGAGAAGAGCGAGTTCTGGTGCACTCCACGATCCACTTTCGGGGAGTACACCATAGCCCGCTGCACGCAGAGCATCGAGCTCATTTTCAGCAACGGCAAGAGCGATTGACCGGTGCTCGGCAACACGAGCGAGCGGGAGGGGGGAGAGGAGTGCTAAGAACACTGTCAAGATTACACCAACGAGAGCGAGAGTAACAATGAGTTCGATGTATGAGAATCCCCGCATACTCAAATCGCTTCAGAAAGTGAATAGATTGGCGAGATCATCGCGACGGCAAAAATGCCGACGACGCCTCCGATAAAGAGCATGAGCAAGGGCTCGATGATCGTTGAGAGGTCCTTGGTCTTCTGTGCGACATCTCCCTCGTAAAACTCAGCCACCTGCTGAAGCATCTCCGAGAGCTTTCCGGTCTCTTCACCGACCGCGATCATGTCGCTCATCATGAGGGGATAGAGCTCTGGGTGCTCGATGAAGGATGCAGAAAGAGGGTCACCCTTCTTGACTCGGGCGGCAGCATCGCGAAGCACGAGGGCAAAGAGCGGGGCGCCGACCACCTCTTCGGTGATCTCGAGAGCGCTCAAGACGGGGACGCCCGAAGCAAGGAGCGAGGCGAGAGTGCGCGAAGCGCGCGCCGCAAAGGTCTCTCGCACTATCTCGCCGATGACCGGTAGCATGAGCGCCGCTTTGAGGATCAGCCCGCGCCCCGTCTCTCCGCGCGCAAAGACAATCGCACCCGCGATGACAAGGACAACGAGGATCAGCACCAGAAACACGTTGTTCACCATGAAATCAGAGGTGCCGACGATTACCCGGGTCGCAAGCGGCAGTTCGACGCCAAGCTCCTTAAAAGTCGTTGACAAGGTCGGCACGACGAACACGAGCATCAATATGGTGACGACAATAATGGCCGCAATGACGATCGCCGGGTAAATCATCGCTCCCTTGACCTTGCGCGCGAGCTCTTCGGCGCGCTCCATCTGCATACCGACGACCTTGAGAGAGGTCGCGAGCCCTCCCGACTCTTCACCCGCTTTCACCATGGCAACAAAGAGCTTCGAAAAGACCCTGGGGTACAAGGCCAGGGCCTCATGAAATGTCGCGCCTTTGGTCACCGTCGCGACGATGTTTGTAATGATCTCCTTGAGGCGCGCGTTCCGCGACTGCCGTTCCAAGACCGAGAGGGCGCGCGCGAGCGCGAGGCCGGCAGAGAGCATCGCCGAGAGGTTGGTGGCTACGGTGATGATCTCTTGGCGTTTCACCCCTGTCCCGATCACAAAGTTGAACTTCGTCGGGAGCGCAAACCCGCCGCCCTCGACTATCGCGGCGACCGTTCCCCCCTCCTTCTGCACTGCGTCATACACCGCAAAGCGTGACGCAGCTTCGATGATGCGATCTTCGTCTTTCGCTCCGGGTTTTTTTATCGTGACACGAAATTTCATGGCTATTCGGTGACGGCACGCAATACCTCTTCAAGCGAGGTGACGCCGCGCACGGCCTTATAGAGGCCGTCTTCGAGCATTGTGAGCATGCCTTCGCTCTTGGCCTGCGTCTCGATGGCATCAGAGGTGCCTTTACGCAAGATGACTTCGCGTATCGCGGAGGAGACCGCGAGTACTTCGTGAATGCCGATACGGCTCTTGTAGCCGTCCTCGCTGTCGCCCGACGGCTCGGGCTTATAAAACGGCACCGATTCGATTGTCGTGTTCTCCTTGAGCAGTTTCTCCTCTTTGAGCGCCGCGAGCGCCGCGTCAAAGTGCGCGTCGAGGGCGATCTGTGCACGCTCGGCCTTGGTGAGCTTGTGCTCCTTTTTCGCCTCGGTGAGACGGCGCACGAGGCGCTGACCGATGATGACTTTCACGGTCGAGACGAGGAGAAAGGGCTCGACGCCCATGTCGATCAAACGCGGGATCGCGCCTGCAGCCGAGTTGGTATGGATCGTCGAGAGGACGAGGTGGCCGGTAAGCGCGGCATTGATCGCGAGCGAGGCCGTCTCGCCGTCGCGGATCTCGCCTATCATGATGATGTCGGGGTCTTGGCGCACGAGAGAACGCAGTCCATTGGCGAAGGTAAAGCCGATCGCCGGTGCGACCTGTGTCTGGTTGACCCGCTTCATCTGGTATTCGATGGGGTCTTCGATCGTCGAGATATTCACATCGGGCGTATTCAAGATGTCGAGCATCGTGTAGAGGGTCGTCGTTTTGCCGCTCCCGGTCGGCCCTGACGCAAGGATGATGCCGGTCGTTTGTTTGAGAGCGCTGTGGATGCGCTCTAAGCTTTGGCCGTGAAAGCCGAGCGCCTCGAGGGTGAAACCCTCGCCGGTCTCACGGAGGAGGCGCATGACGATCTTCTCGCCGTAAAAGGTCGGTAACACCGAGACGCGAAAGGAGACCCTGTCGCCTTCGGTCTCCATCTTGAAACGGCCGTCTTGCGGCAGGCGCTTCTCATCAAGCTTCAAGTTCGACAAGACCTTGATGCGCGCGACAAGACCCGGCGCCGCGGCCTTCGGCAAGGTCATCGCGTCATGGAGAATGCCATCAATCCTGTAACGGACGAGCACCTCTTGCTCCATGGGTTCGATGTGGATATCAGAGGCGTCTTGCACGATGGCATGTTTCAACAAGGTATCGACGATGCGCACGATAGGCAGATCTTCGGCCATCTTCTTAAGCTCTTCGCCCGAGGTCTCGGCCTCGGCCGCGACGACACGCAACTTTCCTGCCTCGGTCGAGATGATGTCGCCGAACTCGTCCTTCAAGGACTTTTGATACTGCAAAAGCGCATGCTTGATCGAATCGGTATCAGTCAAGCGCGGCAAAATCTTGAGTTCGGTCTTTTTGCGTACCGATTCGATAGATTGCAGATCCTCGACATCGAGCATCGCAACCGCGAGAGTGTCTGCCTCCTTCTTAAAAGCGATGATGTTGTGCGTGCGGGCGATCGGCTCGGGGATGAGCGCCAGCACATCGACCGGTATCTTGTGCTCCTTCAAGCTCACGAAGGGGATGCCGAGCACATAGGCCTGGATGCGCCGTAGGGCGTCCTCGGTCAAGGCACCGCTACCGACCAAAACATCGCCAAGAGGCAACCCGCGCTTCTTCGCCTCGACGAGAGCGGCATCGATATCTTTGCGGGAGACAAGACCCGAATCAACGATAAAGTCCTTGAGCTCGCTCTCCGAAACGTGCATATAGATAAAAGTATAACGCGCGCGCGAGGGGTATTGACTTCGTCCCCACACTCGGGTATTTTTATAGGCAACTGGATGCCCCTTTGGGGCTTTCTTTATAAAGTGCGACATACATAATCCATATGTTAGATCTCAAGACCATCAATGCAGTGCTCGGCGAGTTCGAAGATCGCGGTATCACGCGCGAGACTATGATCGACGCAATCGAGAACGCGATGGCAACCGCCTACAAGCGCGAATACGGCAAGCGCGGGCAGGTCATCCGCGCGAAGCTCGATATGCACACGGGCACTATCTCTTTCGAACAGGTCAAGACCGTCGTCAATGAAGGGCTTGTGCGCTTCCCCGATGGAGACGAGGAGCCCCCGCCCGCACTCCACCATCCGCATGAAGAAGAGCAGGTCGTCGAGGGCGAGCTCCCGCGCTTTGACGCCGAAAAGCATATCCTCCTCGAAGACGCGCGCCGTATCAAAAAGGGAGCTGAACTGGGGAGTGAGATCGTCTTCCCGCTCGAGCCCCAAGAGGATTTCGGCCGCATAGCCGCGCAGACCGCCAAGCAAGTGGTGATCCAAAAGGTGCGCGAGGCCGAAAAGCGCTCGATGCTCGAAGAGTTTGCCGAGAAAAAAGGTGAGATCGTCGGCGGGGTGATGCAAAGGATGGAGCGCGGCGCGATATTTGTCGACTTGGGGAGGACAACGGGCGTGATCCCTTATGAAGAGCAGATCCCGGGCGAGCGCTATCGCCCGGGCGAGCGCGTCAGGGCCTATCTCTACAATGTCGAGGAAGGTTTTAGAAGCGTCTATTTACGCCTCTCGCGCGCGCACCCGAAATTCGTCGTGAAACTCTTCGAGCAAGAAGCGCCTGAACTTGCATCAGGCGCGATCGAGATCAAAGCGATCGCGCGCGAGCCGGGGAGTCGCACGAAGATCGCCGTCGCGTCGCTTGACCCGCATGTCGACCCAGTGGGCTCCCTAGTGGGTCAGCGTGGCGTAAGGGTCTCAACCGTCATGAGCGAGCTCGGCGGCGAGCGCATCGACATCATCGAGTGGAGTGATACCGCCGCCTCCTTCATCAAAGAGGCCTTGTCGCCCGCCTCGCCCCTCGAGGTCTCGCTCGATGAAGCGGCGCACCGCGCGACCGTGACCGTATCAGAAGACGAGCAGTCACTCGCGATCGGGCGCGGCGGGCAAAATGTGCGGCTCGCGGCCAAGCTTACGGGGTGGAACATCGATATCATCTCTGCAAAAGGCGCGAGCGTTGCGGGCACAGACGGTGAGGCCGTCACCATCGCCGAGGAGCCCGTCGTTGACCTCTCGGCAGAGGGGGGTGAGAAGGATAATGCTGCAGTCGAGGCAGGAATCTCTCCTACCGAGAGCGCCGAAATCATCACCGAAGAGGCGGCAGAGAAGACTGCTCTCCCCGCTGAAGAGGAGCTCACGCCCACTCCCGCAGGCGACGAGACGATGGCTGACAAAGAGGAGGATAGAGACAAGGAGGCCCCGAACGAGTAAAATAAAAATATGAACCTGCTTCACGATATCGCGCCAGGAACGAAAGAAGAAATGAATGTCGTCATTGAGATCCCGCGCGGCTCGCAAAACAAATACGAGATCGACAAAAAAACGGGTCTCATTGCCCTTGATCGCGTCCTCCACACCGCTCAAGCGTATCCTTTCGACTACGGTTTCGTGCCGCAAACCTTGTGGGACGATGGCGATGCGCTTGATGTCGTCCTCCTCACGACCGTACCGCTTGCGCCCGGTATCTTGGTGCGCGCTCGCCCCGTCGCCATCATGCCGATGATCGACGACGGCGATCCCGATGAAAAGGTCATCGCGGTCCCGGCAGACGACCCGCGCTTTGCAAGCATCAAAGAGCTCAAAGATGTCAACGCGCACACGCTGAAAGAGATCGCGCACTTTTTCGTCACCTACAAGAAACTGCAGGACAAAGAGGTTTCAATCGGCGAATATGAAGGAGCAGGCGAAGCGCAAGCGGCATTTGAGCGCGCGTGCAAGATGTATAAAGAGAACCCCAAAGGGGCCGCCTAGTGGAAAATAACCATGCCCCCTTCCTCATCGACACCCATCATCAAGCCGCCCTCGCCACGCCAGCAGTCGTGGGGTACTATCATCTCGCTCGTCATCATTATCCTCATGATTATCGTTGGCGCTCTCTATGCGTGGGGCAAACGCGTCGCTGAAGAGCGCGCGCTCATTGAACAGCTTGAATCGCAACAATTTTAACCACTTTACCTATGATTACCTCGCCACTTCCCCGTGCCTCCTATTTGGTCCCCATGGTCGTCGAGAAGAGCCAGTTTGGCGAACGCGCGTACGACATCTACTCGCGGCTCCTTAAGGAGCGCGTCATCTTCATGGGCGGGCCGATCGACAACGACTCGGCGAACCTCATCATCGCCCAACTCCTCTTTCTTGAATCTGAAGACCCGAAAAAGGACATCTCTCTCTACATCAACAGCCCGGGGGGTTCGGTCACCTCAACCTTGGCGATCGTCGACACGATGAATCACATCAAACCCGATGTCGCAACGGTGTGTGTCGGCATGGCGGCCTCTGGCGGCGCCTGGCTCCTCGCCTCGGGCTCGAAGGGCAAGCGCTACGCCCTCCCCAACGCCGAGATAATGATCCACCAACCATTGGGCGGCGCCGAGGGCCAGGCCTCTGATATCGAGATCTCGGCAAAACACATCCTCTCGACGCGCGATCGTTTGAACAGAATCCTCGCGAAAGAAACGGGCCAACCTCTCGAGCGGATACAAAAAGATGTCGATCGCGACTTCTTCATGACCGCCGAAGAGGCGAAGAAATACGGCATCGTCGACCAGGTTTTCAAACAGTAGTGCGGTAATGCGGTACAAAAGCTCTCCCCAATCCCTTTTTTGGTCGGTTGACTGGGAGCAAAATCCTGCTAAAATGCTCCAATCGGTAGTTCTGGAGGCACGAAAGAAATGGCTTAGGTAAGCCATTTTTGTACATGAAAGCCCGGCTGATAATCCCGACCTTCCCATCGTATTCATCCCACATCTTGCCGCGATAGCTCTGGCCATATTTGTAACCTTCACTCCTGCGAATGCGGGCGCCTTTTGGCCGTTTTCTTCATACGCCGACGCCGCCGGATCGAGAATGCCAGTTTTGCACGACACGAGCCTCGCTCTCCTCAACGCCGCGACAAATCAAGACCCGAATCCGACCAAGGGGCCCGCACCGGTAACCCTTTCAGGCGGGAGCGCCCTCGTCGCTGACGCTGGGCCAGAGGGCACTGCCGCCGACGTGAGCGGTTCCCTAACGCCAGGCCAGATCTCCCTCTACACTGTGCGTACCGGCGATACCTTGTCTGACATCTCGCGCATGTTCAGTGTCTCTATCAATACGATTATCTGGGCGAACGATCTCGGGAGCGCACGCGTGATCCGCCCGGGGCAGCAGCTTGTCATCCTCCCCGTCTCGGGCGTCGAACACACGATCAAGAGGGGCGATACTCTCGCTTCGATTGCGAAAAAGTACAAGGCCGATGCTGGCGAGATCGCCGACTTCAACGGCCTTGACACCGGTACCGTGCTTGCAGTCGGCTCGATCTTGATCGTTCCCGGAGGTGAACTTGCCGTGCCTGCCTCCTCGGGTACTGCTCCAGGCACAACGCTCCGCGGCGGGGGCGGTGCGGCCTTTGCCGGCTATTTCGGTAATCCGGTGCCGGGCGCGATCCTCACTCAAAGCCTCCACGGCTGGAATGGGGTCGACTTTGGCGCACCAAAGGGCACGCCCGTCTATGCCGTCGCCCCGGGCGCCGTCATCGTCGTGAGGAACAACGGCGCGTGGAACGGTGGTTACGGCAACTATGTCGTCATTTCACACGCCAACGGCACGCAAACCCTCTACGCCCACCTGAATTACGGCATCGCGACAGTTGGCCAAAGCGTTGGCCGCGGACAGCTGATCGGCTATGTCGGTGCGACCGGTAAAGTGACCGGCTCCCACCTCCACTACGAAGTGCGCGGCGCCCAAAATCCGTTCGCCTTCTGCCCCGTGGGTGCTATCTGCCAGCCACGCTAGTTTTCAATACTTACTCAAATCCAAACATACCGCGGGGGCGATACTGCAGGGCTTCATGCACATGCGCAGGCGCGACTTCATGCGCGCCTGCAAGGTCGGCGATAGTGCGCGCGACGCGCATAGTGCGATGGTAGGCGCGCGGTGAGAGATTCATGCGCGCCGCGGCATGCATGAGTACCTCCTTCACGGCGGGTGAAAACCCGCTTTTTTCATCAAGCTCGCGGCCTGAAAGATGCGCGTTCGTGGTTCCGCGCTTTTTCATGCGCTTCTCGGCGTGCGTGCGTGCCGCTATGACACGCTTCCTGACCACCTCTGACGGTTCGCCGGTTGCGAGACGCGCCAAGGTCTCGTGCGGGACGAGGGGGACCTCGATCCACAGATCAAGACGATCCACAATAGGGCGCGAAAGGCGACGTGATTGGCGCGCCGCGGCGCGGAGCGTGGTTCGCACATCGTCCGAAATCGTCTCGGCAGGGTTCATCGCCGCGACGATCATGCAGTCAGCGGGAAAAGTGATCGACGCGCGGGCCCTCGAGACCGTCACCACCCTGTCTTCAAGCGGTTGACGCAGGGCCTCGAGGGCCCGCGCGTCAAACTCGGTAAACTCGTCGAGAAAAAGTACTCCCTTGTGGGCGAGCGTCACCTCCCCCGCTTTGGGGAAGGCCCCGCCGCCCACGATCGCCACATGCGACACCGAATGATGCGGAGCGCGGAAGGGCGGGTGATACACCGCCTCGCCTCCCCCGAGGAGCCCAGCGGTCGAGTGTATCGCCGTTACCTCAAGTACCTCATCAGGAGTGAGGGGCGGCAGGATGCCAGAGAGGGCACGCGCAAGCATGGTCTTCCCTGTCCCCGGCGGCCCGTAGAAAACGATATTGTGGCGGCCAGCAGCCGCAATCTCGAGAGCGCGCTTTGCGCTCTCCTGCCCTTTGATATCAGCGAGATCGATCGAGGGAGGTGGGAGTTCCTCGCGAGGGTCGCGTGTTAATGCAGGGAGACGCTTTTCTCCTTTGAGATGTGCGACGACCTCGGCGAGCGAAGCGGGCGCATACACAGCGATCCCTTCGGCGAGAAGGGCTTCGTGCGCGGTCGAGGAAGGTACGAAAACGGCTTTGATACCCGCCCGCTTTGCCGCGAGCACTTGCGGCAAGATGCCACGTACCCTGCGCAAGGTACCGTCAAGTGCGAGTTCGCCGGCAAACAACAGGTGCGGCGTGAGCGGTTGCAGATTCCCCGACGCGATGAGATAAGCGAGCGCAAGCGGGAGATCGTAGTGCGAGCCCTCTTTCTTCAAATCAGCAGGCGAGAGGGAGAGGACGATGCGGCGATTCTCTTGCTTGGGCGACTTGAAGCCTGAGTGGCGGATTGCAGCCGCGATCCGGTCACGTGCCTCCTCGACGGCCTTGTCGGGGAGCCCAACGATTGAAAAAGAGTGGAGGCCGCGTGTCAGATCAGCCTCGACCGTAATCATCTCGGCTGCAGCCGCTATGGGCTGTGCTGTCATTACCTTTGCGTACCCGCGTTTCCCCACCGTAGCCTTGGCGGAGACGGGTGTATCCCTTGTGTTGGCCTTTATTGGTTTAAATGCTTGAGGCATGTGCGGGCGGCGGGGTCAGCGCTAAGACGCTCCTCTTCGATCGGCTCACCCGACACTTCGCACTTCCCATAGGTGCCCTTTTCCACCCTATCGAGAGAGGCTGTGACCTCATTGAGCCGCGTCTCGAGATCAGCGACGATAGAAGCGTTCGTATCAAAACCGATCGAGCGATCAGCGATGTCGGCGAGATCAGATTCGGCCTCGCCATTCGCAGGCGGGACCGGCTCCCAATCCTTAGGGTTCGCCGGGTTTTTGCGACCGATGCCCGAAAGTTCTGCTTCGAGCTTATCCTTTTCTTGAATGAGGAGCGCCTTAAAGTGCGCGGTTTTCATTGCTTGCAGTATAACAAACGGTCAGTGTACTGTCCGCGAGGTCGAGAGGCGCCGCAAGATTTCGGTATACGCGTTCTCGTCACGCGCAATGATGAGGAGCGTCGGGTCCCAGTATCCGTATACTACCACACTCCTTCCTCCGGGGGAGCGGAGTGCGCGCGCATCGTGATTTGCGATAACCTCATCGACAAAGGCGGGTGTCGTTGTGCCCTGCGGGGGGAAGAGGATCGCGAGGTCCGCGCTCATTCTTGGCTCCCACGCAAGCATGCCGGCAAAGGTATCACCGTACGAGCTCACCTTAAGGATAAAAAATGGTGAAGCGCCGCCTTCAAGCGCGACAATGCCGGCCATGCTCCCCTCGGCGCTGATATTGCGGAGCAAGGAGCCCGGTGCGGGGAACTGAAGGGCGTGAAAGACATCGTTCCCCGTCGAGGTCGCGACGAGGGTGTAGAGGAGCCGTATGCTCCCCGCGCCGGGCGGGTTTTGAAGTGAGATGACGAGAGCGCCCGCAAGCGTCGTTCCCCCCCCGCTCACCTCCTCGCGCTCGTTCACAAAGATAGGTGCCGCGATCACTGGCACCATCGTAACCGGCTGGGGCAACGAGACAGAGCGATAGGTCGCGTAGGCGCCGCCCGCGCCAAGGATGATGAGCAGGATGCCGCCCGCAATAAGCGGGACATTCAGGGCGAAAGAGCGACGCGGGCGGCGCAGGCCGATATCTCCCTCTGCCGCAAGGACGGTCGCTGTCGAGGCCTTCTCCTCCTTCAGGCGTTCTGAAAAATCACTGGTATAGGTGTGGAGCGGCGCTTCGACTCTTGAGGCAGGGGTCGGGGGCGGAGGGGGCGCGTAGGGCGCGCTCTTTGGAGGCGGGAGCGGAGGTGGGAGCACCGAGCCCTCGACGATCCGTTGAGACGCGCCGCCTCCCTGTCCATCAACTTGGGTAAATCCAGGCCTGCTCCCCTCCTGAAGCGCCGCCGCATCGCTCTCGAGCGTCCTGATAAAGCGCTTCGGCTCCTCGGGTGGCGCATCCTTTGCAGATTCAGGCCGGTTCGGCGAAGGAGGCATGACTGTTAACTCCGATACCCGATCGTGAAGCGCTTCGGATCGTCGCACAGGTCGGTAAAGGCGTGCGCAACCTCTTTGAGTTTTGCTGACGAAGATTTACCAAATGAGATCACTTCAACTTGGCACCCCTCGTTCATGTCAAGGTATTGGATCAAGGGGATAAAATCGCCGTCGCCGGTCGCAAGAACGACCGTATCGAGTTTTGGGGCGAGCTTTACCGCGTCGATAGCGAGCCCCACATCCCAGTCGGCCTTCTTCGCGCCGTCGGCAAAGACCTGAAGGTCTTTGACCTTGGTCTCGATGCCCATCTTGGTCAAGGCCTCGAAGAAGTTCTTCTCCTCCCCGCTTTCGGTTGAGATCACATAAGCGATAGCGCGCACCAAGGTGCGGCCACCAAGCGCCTCTTCTAGCACTTTGGCGAAGTTGACCCTCGCCTTATAAAGGTGCTTGGCGCTGTGATAGAGATTTTGCGTGTCTATAAACACGCCCACACGCTGGGCTTTATGTTTGATAACTGCCATAGAAATGTCTTATGAAAATAAACGGTTATTAAAACGGGATATCTCCCGCATCCATGCTAGCACACGGAGAGGATTACTTCTTAAGCCCCAACTTTTTCACGAGCGCATTGTAGCGGCGCTTATCGCTGTTCTCCAAATAGCGTAAGTGTGAGCGGCGATCAGCAACCATCTGCAAGAGGCCGCGGCGTGAATGAAAATCTTTCGTATTCTTTTTCAAATGCTTCGTGAGTTCATCGATACGCTTCGAAAGGAGCGCGATCTGGACCTCGGCTGAACCAGTGTCCGTGTCGTGACGAGCCGCGTCTTTCATGATGGCGGCCTTTTTCTTCGTGGTAAGCATGTGAGCCAACTCTACCACACCTTGATTATTCTCGCAAGGGTTGCAGAATGCGAAAGTCGAATGTCGCACAATGTTCTGATGCTACTATGTGCGTATGGACGCGGAGCAGGCAAAGCGGCAGTTCTTGGAGTACATCGAGATAGAGCGCGGCCGCGCGGTGAAAACGGTTGAGAATTACGACCATTACCTCACGCGCTTTTTCGAGCAAATGAAGATCAGGGAGCCGAGTGATATTACGGAGGATATTGTGCGCGACTTTCGCCTCTGGCTCAATAGGCAGGATGGGGTGGAGGGCTCGATGAAGCGAAGGACGCAGAACTACTACCTCATCGCCATACGCGCCTTCCTCAAGTATCTACAAAAGCGGGGCATCAAGTGCATCTCGCCCGAGAAAATTGAACTCGCAAAGCTCCCCGAGCGTTCGCTCGACCTCATTACGACCCAAGAACTCTCGCGCCTCATGAGGGCCGCAGACGACACTGACGAAAAAGCGCTCCGCGACAGGGCCATCCTCGAGCTCCTCTTCTCCACAGGGCTCCGCGTCTCCGAACTCTGTTCTCTTGATGCTGATTTGGACTTATCGAAGGACGAATTTTCAGTGCGTGGCAAGGGCGAGAAGGTGCGCGTCGTCTTTCTCTCCCCTTCTGCCAAAGAGGCGGTGAAAGCGTATGTGCAAGCACGTAAGGACATGGGCGAGGCCTTATTCGTCAATATCGCGAAGGGGCGTGAGCGCGGCGAGCGGCTCACGTCCCGCTCGATCGAGCGCGTCATCAAGTACTACGCGATCAAGGCCGGTATTACGAAAAAAGTAACGCCGCACGTCCTGCGGCACTCATTTGCAACTGATCTTCTCAGTAACGGCGCCGACATCCGCTCGGTCCAGCAGCTCCTCGGACACGCCTCCATCAACACGACGCAAATCTACACGCACGTTACCGACTCGCACCTGCACGAAATTCACAAGAAGTACCACTCCCGCAGCCGTTAACAAGGTGCGCTAGAATGCGCACATGCGTCTTGTATCGTGGAATGTGAACGGTCTCCGGTCGCTCGCGAAAAACGGCTATTGGGAGAGCTTTTTGAAGGGCGCGAAGCCCGACATCTTTTGCCTCCAAGAAACGAAGGCCTCGCCCGATCAAGTACCGGACGAACTTCGCGATCCCAAGGGTTTTTCTTCGTTCTTTTCCTCAAGCCAAGTGCGCAAGGGTTACAGTGGTGTCGCTCTTTATTCAAGAATCGAACCGCTTTCGATAATAAATATGGGAATACCCGAGTTCGATCAGGAGGGTCGAACGATCGGGGGTGAGTTCGAGGACTTTTGGCTTTTGAACGCCTACTTCCCCAACGCTGGTCGTGGCCCCGAACGACTCGACTATAAGCTACGCTTTTTCGACGCTTTTCTCGCACTTGCCGAGCGGCTCCGCAAACAAAAACCAGTTATTTTTTGTGGTGATTTAAATGTCGCTCATGAAGAAATTGATCTTGCAAGACCTAAAGAAAATGAAGAAAATACGGGCTTTTTGCCAGAAGAGCGAGCTTGGATAGACGAAGTCATCGCGGCTGGTTATTCGGATGTGTACCGACACTTTAACCCAAGCCGTTCGGGTGCTTACACGTATTGGGATTTAGTAACTCGGGCAAGAGATAGGAATGTGGGGTGGCGCTTCGACTACTTTTTTGCCGCGCAAGAGCTTATGAAACGTGTCCGGGGGGCAGAAATACATGCGGACATCTACGGCTCTGACCATTGCCCAGTCTCTATAAATCTGTCCTAAAGGACACTTATCCACAGGGTGTCCTTTACAATGTCCTTTACACAAGTATCCTAACTAAAGGACGGATTGTCCTTTTGGTGGTCTTTCGCATCAGCGCGCTCGGTTAAGGTGGTCCTTGCCTACGGCTCCGCGGCGTATCCGCGATTGGATCTTTTGGGCTTCGTTCCCCTTTGAGAGCGCAAACAAGTCACAAGCTGCCCTATTTCTCCTCGGTAGCACTATCATTTAACGCCCTCGCTCCTTTTTCGTTGCCGACCCTCACGGGCGGCTTGTTTGTTTCTAGCAAACGTGGTGCTTCTCCATTATCTTTTTCAGCTCCTCCTCTTCCCTCTTTTCACGCTTTTCTTTGCCCGATTGGCCCAGCTTCTTAAGTTCTGTCTCCTTCATGGCGAGCATTTCAGCCGCTCTTTTATCCATATACTCCTCAGTATTAAGGTTTGGGTTATCAAGCACCTCTTCAAGAAGAGCATGTAAAACCCATCCTATCTTTGGCCCAGGTTCCACGCGAAACTTCTCCATGAGCCGGTTGCCGTCAGTCTTAAGCATCCCAACTGAAACGGGGTCTCGCAGGGCCTGCTCTACCATGGCCTTGTATTTACGAAAGCGAAAGGGTTGCTCCTTTGGCCGCCCAGTGCCAATGCGGTCACAAATCCGCAAGTTCAGCAAATCCTCAATGTTCTCTTGTCCGACATTAGTAATGACCCTCCGCACAGCTGAAGTGGTCACTATTTCAGGGTCAGAGAAGAACATGTGCCATCTCACAAGTTTCACGACTTTATCTATGGTATTCCGTGAAAACTTCAAATCTTCTAGAGCCTTTTTTGTTACACGTGAACCAACAACATCATGGCCATGAAAGGTCCAATCATTCTTTTCGTCAGACCAACGCCGCGTCTCTGGCTTCGAGACATCATGAAAGAGCCCAGCAAGGCGGGTCTCGAAGTTGTAACTCTTGTCTGCAGCGTGCTGCATGGTACGCATCAAGTGTTCAAAAACATCGTATTTATGAGCCTGATTTTGCTCCACGCCTATACCCCGGCAGAGATCCTTGGCGATAAACTCCAAAAGCCCAAGCTGCTGTGCAAGAGTTAGGGCTGTCATGGGGGAATCTGAATTGAGGATCCTGACAAGCTCGTCCCTGACTCTTTCACGTGAAATAGCTCCTAGATGTTTCGCGTGTAACTTCATTGCCGCGGCCGTGTCTGTGTCGAGGGCAAAATCAAGCTCGGCGACAAGCCGCACGGCCCGCATAATACGGAGTGCGTCTTCGTTAAAGCGCTCTTCTGGCTTGCCTACGGCACGTATGACTTTGTCCTTTATGTCCTTTTGTCCTTTATACGGGTCAACAGGTTGTCCTTGAGAGCCACCGAGGGCGATGGCGTTCACGGTGAAGTCGCGTCTTGCAAGATCCTCTTCGAGCGAGGCGCCAAACTCAACCGAGTCAGGCCGGCGCTTGTCAGAGTAGCCCGACTCTTTACGATAGGGAGTTACTTCAACAATGGCGAGAGCCGGATCGAGGGCGCCAGTTTTTACACCCACGGTGCCATATTCATTTTCGTAAAAAGAGTCAGGAAACACGACCTGGATTTGCTCCGGGGAGGCATTCGTGGTGATATCCCAGTCCTTCGGCGTTCTGCTAAGGAGGAGATCGCGGACGCATCCACCAACCAAATAGGCCTCAAAACCAGCGTTGCGAAGGGCAGAGGAGACGCCCGCAACCTCTTTTGGCACAGCATGGCTCATGGCGTGATGGTAGCATGTTTGTTACGCTTTACGGCGTAATGCCTCGGTGGTGAAATGGATATCACGCGACGCTTCGGACGTCGAATTCTGGGTTCGAGTCCTGGCCGAGGCGCAAGATATGGTATAGTGCCTCGCGAAAAGCGGATATGGTTTAGTGGTAGAATGCGTCCTTGCCAAGGACGAGACGCGAGTTCGATTCTCGCTATCCGCACAAAGTGCTTACCTTACGTAGCTTGAGCGAAGTAGGGGATAAAGTTGGGGACATGGGGATAAAGGACATACCCCCAAATATCTTGACTTTAAAGAAAAACAAGCAAATAAGGGCTATAATTAAAGGACATGAACCTCTTTGGTAAGAGTAGGAGGGAGATTGGGACTCTGGGAGAGCGGGTGGCGGCCGAATACCTTCGCCGACACGGCATAAAGATTATCGACCGCAATGTCACCCGCAAAACAGGAGAGATCGACCTTGTGGCCCACGAGGGTAACACTCTTCACTTTGTCGAGGTTAAGACGGTTGTCTGTCGCGAATTCCCAACGGCAGAACCGACAGACGAATATGATCCTTCTTTAAATCTCCACGAAGCGAAAGTGCGCAAGGTTGCACGAACGGGGGAGTGGTATGTCATGCAAAAGAACTGGGAGGGAGAGTGGCAGGTCGACGGAGCGCTGGTGTGGCTTCGAGCTCACGACGGTCGCGCTCGTGTCCGCTACTTGCCGCAAATCGTGTAGGATGCAAAAGCGGGCCGGCGTATGATGGTAGTACGCCTGCTTTGGGAGCAGGTAGACCGAGTTCGACTCTCGGCGGCCCGAACGTTATTGCGAAAGAGCGGCAGTGAGGAGCGCGCGGAGCGCGGGTATCTGCGGCGCGAAGCTGGCAGCCGCTTCAACTGGCGACTTCGACATGAGCGTTGTAAGTGTTGTACCGGTCTCGGCTTCATAGGCGCGGCGAATGTATAACGCCGTGATTCCGCCTAAGGTGCGCGCAGAGGTATCGCCCTCAATCGTCGAGGTGGTGATAAGGCCGCCTAAGGTGCCGTCGGTGCGTGCCACTCCGCCGCCTGAAGAGCCCTCTTGTGCCGCCGCCGAGCCGCCAAGCGTGATGACATCGATCGTCGTCGCGACAAAAGTAAAAACCTCTTTTATCGAACCATACACAAGGGTGGGGAAGAGCGCCGACTGCAACTGGCTCGATGAAAGAAATTGTGCCGCATAGGCGCCGATGATGACGGGCTCGAGAGCGTGGGCATCGCCCTCGCCAAGCGGCACATGGGCGAAGATGCTCGGCAAGGATGAAGCGGTTGCACTCCCCGTGATGGCGATAAAAGCGAAGTCGTATTCGCCATTCCCAGTCGGGTCGTCTTTAGTCAGAATGTCGGCGTTTTGTGCGACCCACGAGGGCGGGAGGAACATGAGGCTCCCGCGATAGAGATCTTTTGCGGGGCTCCCGGCACGTATCATGCACGAGACCTCAAGCGCGGGATCGCCGGCGAGCAAAAAGTATTGTGCGATATGCGCATTCGTGATGATGATGCCGCGCGGATCAACGATGACGCCCGAGCCAGAGATCGAGATGATATCACGACGACCGGAGATGCAAAATATGTTGACGAGGGCAGCGCGCAGTGCTTCGGCCGCACTTTCAAATTCGCTCTGTGTGGGTTGTACGGCAACCGCGACCGGCTGTGATGCAGGCGGTTGAGAGATCGGGGTCGTAGCCGCAGGTTGTGCGGGCTCGACAAACGGCGATGCTTCGACAACTGGCTCGCTCGCTGTCGGCACGTCACCCCAAACAACTTCTTCATCCGTTACTGTCTCAATCGTGTTTTGGGTAGGCGGGGCAGTGGCCACCCTCGGCGCGTTATACACGCTTGCGCTAAGCGCGATGACGATGGCGAAAACTATTGTCGCCCACAAATACAGCGGCATGCTCCTACGCTACCTCAAAAATGGTATCCTCGCGAGTAAGCGGGATTAGTTTAATGGTAGAACGTCAGTTTTCCAAACTGAGAGCGGGAGTTCGATTCTCCCATCCCGCACATGGAGCCGTTGGCTGCGCGCTTGAGGCCGCAAACCCTCGACGAAGTCGTGGGGCAAGAGCATTTGGTAGGGGCGGGTAAACCTCTTCGCGTTGCGATAGAGAAAAAGCACCTCTTCTCATTCATCCTTTGGGGTCCGCCGGGCTCTGGCAAGACGACTATCGCGCGCATTTATGCGCGCGCACTCGATGCCGAACTTCACGAGCTCTCGGCGGTCTCTGCGGGCAAAGAGGACATCAAGAAAATTGTTGGGAGTGAGAAGGGGCGCAATGAAATCGCGATGTTTGAGAAACCGAAACTCCTTTTTCTCGACGAGATCCATCGTTTCAATAAAGCACAGCAGGATTTTCTCTTGCCGTATGTCGAAAACGGTGTTCTCACCCTGATCGGCGCTACGACCGAAAATCCGAGTTTCGAGGTGATACCTGCTTTGCTTTCGCGCTGCCGAGTATTCGTGCTCGAGCCACTCTCTGAAGAAGCGCTGAAAGCAATCGTAAAGAGCACAAAAATTAAAATAGATGCAAAAACTTTTGATTGGCTCCTTGGGTACGCAAATGGCGACGCACGTAAAGCACTCGGAATGCTTGAGGGTGCGCAGAGTTTGTATGGAAAAGTAGATGTCGAAACCTTGAACAAAGCGCTTGAGTCGCCGCACCTGCGCTACGACAAAAAAGGCGAGGAGCATTATGACACCATCAGTGCATTTATTAAAAGCATGCGTGCCTCGCAGCCTGATGCCGCCCTCTACTACCTCGCACGCATGGTCGAAGCAGGGGAGGACCCTCTTTTTATCGCGCGCCGCATGGTCGTTTTCGCTTCAGAAGACATCGGCCTTGCACAACCAACTGCGCTTGTGGTCGCAAACGCCGTATTTCGCGCCTGCGAGACGATCGGTTACCCTGAATGCGCCATTACGCTCGCTCACGGCGTTGCGTACCTCGCGCAGTGTAAGAAAAATCGTAGCGCGTATGACGCGTTGCGGTCAGCGCAAGCCGATGTGCAGGCCTTCGGTAATCTCCCCGTCCCCAAAAAACTCCGCAACCCTGAAACGAAATTCATGAAGGATTTGGATTATGGAAAAGGATACGAAATGTATGGCGATACGGAGTCGCTATTACCGGAAAAGCTAAAGAAAAAGAAGTATTTGTCCGCCGAAGGCGGATCCGCCTCTGGCGGAAAATAAAATAGCGGGTTCCTTTTTAGGGGAACCCGCTCCATACGTTATAAGACTGTAGAAAACTAGAGTCAGCCTGACGATATTGCACAATGATGTTTGGCGGAGAGACCAAAGTCTCTCCGCCCCGCACTCGACTGAAGTTCGACTTTGCTGCAGAATAACGAAGAATGCGACACGCCACCTGTCTGCACTCAAAAATGTGGCAGGAAAGACCAAGTCCTTCTCCGCCCCGAACTGAAGATTTGAGAACGAACAGCAAACCCTGCGACACACGACCCAACGGTACCAAGCAGGGTGAATGGCGGAAAACTGTAGTTCTCCGCCCCTAAGTTCACCTGAGGGGACCTGACGCAACTTGAAGCAAGTGAGCTAAACCCGACAGGATGTACGACGGAGATTTCTCTCCGTCCCGCACCATAGCGCTTTGCGGTTGACGACACGCAACCCAGCAGAAGTCTGCGCTGCCATTCCTAAAGAACTTCTGTTTCGTCCTTCGCACGGCCCAGGACTCATCAGGCGAGTTTCCAAACTCGCGACAGTGGCGGGAGAACCGAAGTTCTCCCGCCCAGAACTTTATTCGACCCAACTCAACAAAAGATGACGATGCGATCGAGGACTTTACTGAAAGAACTTGATGCGAAGCGAGTTTGCGACCCGCTTCGCATCCTACAGGTGAGTTCACTCGACAATACAACGCCTGAGTTAACGTCAGGACACAAGAAGTGTGGTGCGGGTTCGATTCTCATCGAACCCGCACCCCAGACGCTACGACAGTCCACCATGCCGTGCTTAGCGACAGCGAACGGGATTACTTAAGCAACTTCGTCGCGTCCTTCACGCATTCGTCGAGAGTCGAGTTGCCGCGATACGCGGGCTCGAGCCAAGAGGGAAGCGCTCCAAACGCGAAGCGCCGGAACTGCTGTGAGATGAGGAAGGTGACCCCGAGGTCGGTTTCGGAACGAATGTTCCGTCCCCGCACTTGGAGCAACTCCACCATCACGCGCCAATTCCAGAGCGCCCACCGCCGATTTCGGAAGCGCCGCTCCTCAAAGACCGTTTGTGGGTCGTTGGGGCGCGGATAGCCGGGCCGAAGGTAGAAGATGACCGGTGCCATCTGTTTCGGGAGGTCGATACCCTCGCCGAAGTTAGCCATGGTGCCGACCAAGCATTCGCCCTCGCCCTTTTGGAAGCGAAAAGCGCATTCGCGAGCGGTGACTCCCTCTCCGTAGGAGAGAACGTCAAGACCTTCTTCTCCGGCGAGCATCAGGAACTTCTGCCGCTCGGCGTTTGACACGACGATGATCAACGAACGCATCCCCTTTCGCGCGAATTTCTTCGCGGTCTTGGCGATGAGCCGCAAGCTTCTCGTCTTATCCTGCTTCCCGCATTTCGCGGTCGCAAGATTTGCCGTATCGGTAGGCATATAGATTCGCGCGTTCTCCACCGGGAATCCGGAGGGGATTGACGCGAAGGTTCCCTTGATACCGGTCTCGAACTCGAAGAGTTCGGGGTCCGATATCGTCGCCGAGTAGGCGAGCGTGTGCTCCGGCAGCATCTTCTTGATCAAGGGAACCACATAGTAGTCCTTGACCACGATTTTGTACTGCACCTTGTCGTGCTCGCCCATCTCCGTTTTGCCGTACGCGAAGATAAATGAAAGGGGCGGTCGCTCCTTGGTCGCCATCGTGAACGAGAGCGCGTACCTGAAGCGGCGCACACTCCGCGCGATGTCCTCGACTTGCTTGATGACCTCACGGTCAGCCTTCTTGTCGAGTTTACCCTTCGCGATCGCCCGGCGGACTTCGCCTTCGAGCGCGTCAGTATTAACCGCAGAGAGTGTTTCGTAGAGACGCTGGATTTGCTCTTCTTCGAGCAGAGTCTCCTTGCCCATCGCGTAGTGCTTTACCGTGCGCTTCATGCTCGCGAGGAACGCCGAGAGCTTCGCGCATTGGCGAGGATTCACCTCGTCGAGCACATCCACCGCTCGTTGAACCTTCCAGTCGGTGATCTCCGTCTGGAGAACCGAGCGGATGGACTGTGCCATGCGATGCGCCTCGTCGATGACGACCCCTACCGGCGTAAACTCTTTCGAGAACAGAACCGAGTAGAGAAAGAAGGCGTTGGTGCAGACGATGATGCCGGGATTCTTCTTTGCTTCGTACTTCTGTTTGAGGTACGCGCAAGGCTTCGCCCCGGCCGTATGCGTCTTCCCAGTCTCCTGGTCCACCCTGTGCGGGCAGTCCGTGAGCATTGAGCAGGGAATTTCGTCCGCCTTGAGGTCCTCGTCCTTGTAGTAGAAGCACGGGTGCTCGTTGCGGCCGTAGACGACATTCACCTTCGGATAGAGCGTATGCACCTGTTCGACAAGCGCCTTGTTGGGCGCGATGTAGAACAGGTGACCGCCGAAATTCCGTTCTGCCTTCAAACGCTTTTCGAGCGCCGAAAGATAGGTGATGCCGACAGCGGTTTTACCCGTGCCGACTGGTGATTCGATGATTGCCTTACCTTCGACGCCCCTGAGTTCTTCAAAGGCGATCTTCTGGCCGTCTCGCATAACGCGGTGACGATCGTACGGGAATGACCCCATGAGATCGAGATTTTTCATCTGGATTTTCCCTCTGATGGTTCGGTGGTTCGTACTCAAAGAACTTCTGTTTCATCCTTTCGGACTCGTCAGCCAGGAAACACATCCTGGGACAGTTGGCGGGAGAATCTTGGTTCTCCCGCCCCATACACTAGTAGGCAGTGCGCCTGTTGGGCGTACAAAACCAGACTAGATATTTTGGCGAAGATTTCTCTCCGCCCATTACCACACCCTGTTTAACTTTGCTCAACGCCACGGTGCTGAACAGTGGCAAAAGAGTAGCGAGCAGATTTCTCAGCTCGCCCAGGACCATACGCTACGGGACTCTGTTGGAGAGGATCTAACTCGACGCTACTCAATGTTATTAAAGAACTTCCGATTTCGTCCTTTCGAACTCGTCAGCTCGGACACATCCGAGGATCGGTGGCGGGGAGTTTCTTTCGAAACTCCCCGCCCAGTACTGTAGTAAGCGTCGTCGCACGGTACATCAGTGCACCTGACCCTAAAGAAATGACGAGAAAAACTTTCCTCGTCCCACACGGTGCAATGGGACGCTGTACTGAACGCAGCGTGGCTCAAGAGGAATGCTTGGCAAGAATCTCCTCCTTGCCCCAAACCAAAGTTTGACTGACTCCACGGCACGACGCTCAACCTGACTGCATGGATGTGTACATAACAGCGGCGGCAATCTCTTGCCGCCCCGAACCTGACGAAACGGCGCAGAACACCGCGACACATATCTCTGGCGGGCTTTATGGATGTCAGGAATGGTTCGCCATTCCTGACCAAAACCGGTGCGCACCATGCATTACGACACTTTGCCGTGGCACACGCCAAATATTAAAGAACTGCTGTTTCGCTCTTTCGAGCTCATCAGGGAAGATACACATCTCCCGACAGTTGGCGAGGAAACCGAAGTTTCCTCGCCCCGCAGACGAACGCACAATCGTGTAGCGTTGGTGACCGGTCTTCACAACACCGAGCCACAGTGATGGCGGAATCAGAGTTCCGCCCCAAACTCTTGTTTACTACAGTCAGCAGAAGTGAGCCTGACTGCTCCTGACCGGAAGATTGGCAGAGATTCTCACTCTGCCCCAAACCAGAGTTAAGCGTACTGCACGCAAGCTAAGCCGACTGAACGGTACTCTACAGAATTATGGCGGGTAAGGTTACCTACCCGCCCCATACGCCAGGACAGACTACCCAACCGAACGCGACCTAGCTCTTGGCAACTTCACTATGCAGAATGAAATGCCGCACTCAAATCGGTCGACTCTAGGAGTTCCTTAAGCTCAAAGAGGTCGGTTCCGACCCGAAAGGTGACCGTGATGAATTGCAAGGCATCAGAAGCTGTGCAGGTCATCTCGAGCCGGCGGCCTTTCTGAATGCACCGAACACCGATGTGGGTCCACGGGTGTCCGCCTTTCGCGCAGACGATGCGGCCGAGATCGATCTCGACCACATCCTTGCGCTCTACGAGTTGGTTCACGAGTGTCCAGGCGGCCCGTATGACCGTCTGGTGCTTGCCGAGCTTCGCGTGCGCGTACACATGATAGGAGTGCGCGCCGCGATCAAGACCGTCTTGCATAAGCGACATGCTTCCCTCCCTTCGCTGATATTTGTCAAGAGATATAGAACTCTTGAACCGGACTTGGCATAGGATTTGGGTACCATTCTGGGCTGGAGCGCACCCTACGTGACCGGAGAAGCAGATTGTTGTACTGGATAAAAAGAACTTCTGTTTCGTCCTTTCGGACTCATCGGGCGAAGTGCACACTTCGCGACAGTGGCGGGAAGTTCCTTTCAGAACTCCCCGCCCAACACTGGAGTTTATTTGACGACGGACTACGACAGACTAGTGCACCCTTGTGCAGAGTGGCACGCCGGAAGTAACGGCGGCGGGACAAAAGGTCCCGCCGCCCATGACATTGCACGGACGCTACGACATATCGCGCTAGTTAAGCGAAATGTGCATTGCCGGTTTACGCCGCCGCCGCGACCTCCTCGGACTTCTCCTCGACCACCGCCCACTTGGCGATGCGGAACCGGCCGAAGGAGCCCTTCTTGCGGTGATCGCCGATGCCCGACTGCCGGCCCGCCTCTTCGAAAAGCTGGCGAACCTGCTCGAGCTTCACGCCGCCGGCGTGGTTGATCTCGATCTCCACCTCGACCTCCCACTTGGCGAACTTCGGCCGGATGACGCACATGGCGCCACCGGTCGCGGGGTTCACCGCGCGCCGCTTGTCGACGATCCACGACTTCTTGTCCTGGTCCTTGAAGGCCAGGAACTCGTTGTTGATGGTGAGAAAGCCCGGGAGAATCGACATCTCGGCGTTGGTGAAATTCTTCTTGCCGTCGAACTTCACAAATTTGCCGGCGTGCACGAGGGCAGCGAAGAGGCAATCGGCCGGGAAACCGAACTCGTCACCGGGACCATGATAGCGCGCGAGCTCCGCCCGCTCTTCATAGGTCATTTCCTTCAGATTGGGCTTCGTGAGCTTGCCCGAGCCGCCGGGGAGCCCGTCGAGGGCAACTTCGGACAGCGCGTTCTGGAGCATCGGTTGGCGGGATATCAGAGTGATGGCAATGATGGAAATGGCATTCCTGCCGCCTCCAGCCATCTTCCTCGCCGCCGGCTTGCCGGTGTCGAGAGCGGTGACATTGCTTCCGGTCTTGCCGGTCGTCTTGGTCGTCTTGGCCATGTGGCCACCTCCGTAGATGTAAGAACGGAATACCCACACACCAGAATGGCATGTGGGCTCCTAAAGTCGAGGTTAGCACTACATTGACGTACTGTCAAGAGCCTTTCATAGATACAGAAAAGGGCGGTTCTGACCGTAGTCAGAACCGCCCTTGTTTAGTGAATCCGTTGACGAACGATCGAGAGCTCGACCTGTGCATCCGGATTATCCGGTTTACAGGCAGGACATCTCTTGGTGAAGGTGAGAATCACGTTGTAAACCCCTGTGGCAAGACGCTTGTCGAGTCTCCTCGCGAGCGGCTTGGTCAAGAATTTTCGGAGCGTATCTTCCGCGACCGGATACGTTTTACCGCATGCGGTGCATCGGAAGAAGAACCAGTTCGGAGGAGGAATGGTTGTGTGAATCATGCCGCCCTCCTCACCAGCCGCGAGCGAAGCTCGCGCGCGACCCGGCCAGCAAGTGTCGGCACGTCCGCGACATCCTCGGCGTCGACGAGCAAATCGGCCTTGCACACATCCTTGTTGGGATCCATGGTGAGATCGATCGTCACGACGATGCCCTGAAACTCAAAGAACCCATCAACCTTGTGTATCTCGTCGAGCGCGGAACGCACGGCGGTGAAGAACGCGACCGGAGACCCAATCTGTGCGCTCACTTCTCTCTCGAGACGAGCGACAAAGGGAGTCTTCGTGCGCGGCTGGTTCTTGCGAACCACTTCCACAGCCTCCTTCCACCGCAGATGACCGCGGTAGGGAGCGTTACAGCGTCCGAGCTTCTCTTCTTCGAAGAGATGGCCGGTATATCCGTCGTTAAAGCGGCTCATGGCCACCTCCTTGTTTAATGGGTTAAAAGTTCAGTTAACTAAAATCTGGTTTAGCATATATGAACCGATTTGTCAAGCCCATTCGGGTATAAAGCAAAAGCGCCCTTTTGGGCGCTTTTGTGAAGTTTCTGAAAAATACTTTTACTTCACTGCTTCCTTGAGGGCCTTGGCAGGGCGAAACTTCGGAGTACGGGTTGCAGCGATCTGAATAGAGGCGCCCGTGCGCGGGTTGCGGCCCGTGCGCGCGGGGCGCGCTTTAGCAACGAAGATGCCAAGCCCGGCAACAGAGACCTCATCGCCTCCCTTGAGGGCCATGGTGATGGACTCAATGACCGTCTCGACGGCGCGCTCGGCGTCGGCACGAGTCGTCCCAAGCTTCTCCTGCACCTTGCCTGCAATGTCTGCTTTATTCATAGAGAGAGTTTAGCTAGTAAAACCCGTGCCGAACGGTAGGCGGGGTATGGAGACAAGTATAGAAAATGGCTTATTTTGTGCAACTCACCCCCTAACTACCGAGCAAACTCCACCACACGATGCTCGCGGATCACGTTGACCTTGATCTCGCCCGGATATTTAAGCTCTTTTTGGATGCGTTCCGCAATATCACGCGCCATCTTGTGTATTGCAAGATCAGAGACAAGCCCGGGATTAACGAAAACCCGTATCTCCCGCCCAGCAGAAATTGCATACACCTTCTCAACGCCCTCGAAACCGCCTGCAAGGCGCTCGAGATCACCGAGCCGCTCAAGGTAGCGCTCGACGGTGTCGCGTCGCGCTCCCGGGCGCCCGGCTGACACCGCATCTGCGACCTGCACAATGACTGATTCGGGCGTCTCGTAGGGGAACTCTTCATGGTGCGACTGCATCGCCTGGATAACGCGTTTATCAATACCAAATTTCTCGAGGATCCTGCGCCCGATCTCAACATGCGTACCCTCAACCTCATGATCGACAGCCTTGCCAATATCGTGGAGAAGCGCCCCCAGCTTCGCGACATGAACATCAGCACCGAGCTCAGCTGCCAAAACGCCAGCGATGTGCGCCATTTCGATAGAGTGAGTAAGTACATTCTGCCCGTAGCTTGTACGAAAGTGGAGGCGCCCGAGGAGCGCGATAAGTTTCGGGTCGAGCCCCACAATGCCAACCTCATAGCAGGTCTCCTCGCCCTTCTTTTTTATCGTCTCACTCACTTCCGCGCGCGTCTTTTCAACCGTCTCTTCGATCTTCGCGGGCTGAATACGGCCTTCAGCAATGAGTCTTTCAAGGGCGATCTTCGCGATGTGCCGACGCAGAGGGTCGAATGAGGAGAGGGTGATCTTGAGTGGCACGTCGTCGATGATGACATCGACGCCAGTCGCACGCTCGAAGGCCTTAATGTTGCGCCCTTCTTTGCCGATCACCTTGCCCTTCATCTCTTCAGAGGGGATCGAGACCGCAAGCGACATCACCTCGGCATTGACCGCGTTCCCCAAGCGATGGATCGCTGAAGTGAGAATGGCGCGCGCTTTATCTTGGAGACGCTCGTGACCATGCGCGTCAAGTTTTTGGAGACGTAGCAGGATCGCCTCTTCATGTTTGCGCTCAATTTCTTCAAAAAGTTCGCCGCGTGCTTTCTCTGCCGAGAGATTCGCCGTGCGCTCAAGGATCTTGATGCGCTCGGCAATCAAGGTCTCGGCCTCTTTTTTCGCGCGCGCAGCCTCAAGCTCGCGCGCACGGATATCCTCATCCTTTTGATCGAGGTCTTGCTGGCGTTCGTCAAGCAATCCCTCGCGCTTCACGAGACGCTCTTCTGTTTTATTGACTCTCTCTTCGCGCTCTTCAATCGGGGCAAGCCGCTCCGACTCGATCACTTTCGCACCATACTCGGCGTCGGCAATGATCTTGGCCGCCCTCTCCTGCGCGGTGAGCATTTTTTGCTTGATCTCGAGCTCCAAAGAGCCGCGCTGCCCGAGCGCGATAAGCCAGCGAAGCACATAGCCAAGCAAGATGCCGCCTGCGCCCGAAAGCGCAAGCAACACCAAAATAATTTGCAGAGACATACGCCCGTTTCATTAATCCCCAATAAAGGGAGCACTAAAGCAAATAAAGTGAGGGTGCGGTCAGTCAACCGTATTGATCGTCTCAGTTTTCAGCCGTATCTCAATACTAGCACAGACCTGACTATTGACAATATCTGGAGATGGATTACAATATCAATGTTCTTTGTTCTTGCCAAATCTATCCCTATCTATCTCTTTCTATTGCTATCGGTAAAACACACCTATATATAGGTGTGCGGGCGCGGGGCTTTCTTGAATTTTCTTGGACTTTCTAAAGACTTTAGAAACTACTGAAATCTTGAACGGAGGGAGGCGAAGGTAATGATAATGACACTCACAAGGAGATAAAGGGCGCTGACCCATTGAAAGACCTGCTCGGGGTAGGGGGAGAAAAGGTCGCCGCCTCCCGGCTCTGGGTAGAAAGCAAAAAGGAGCGCGGCGAGCGGCACAAACCATATCGCGAACCTCCTCCACGCCCCCCACGCGCGCGGAACAAAATATAAGATGACAAATACTATCGCCAGCGCCCCCATGCCGTAATAAAGCCCTTTACCCAATCTAACCAATAACTCGCCAGTAGACCCGGCCTGCAAATCCGCATGTAAAATCAAGTAGCTAACACCAAGACCGAGTAGTGAGAGCCCGAGGCCGATGAGAGTTTGTTTTTTGTTGCTCATGCTTGATAAATTATAGCGCATTTTCTAATTGCTCGAGCAAGAGCAAGATTTCTTCGACATCGGCGTCAGAAAGTTTACCCTTCTCCTCGTTCTTGACGATCTTTTTTTCAAGATTCATCAACACCCGCACGGTCTGTTTATCTTTTTGCTTCGCAATCTTCTTCTCCAGCTTCTGCACCTTTTTTAAAAGGCGTTGTTTGAGGTTCTTTTTCACATCAAGAACTTCGATTTTTGCCTTGAGGAGAGCAATGATCTGCTCGATCGAGGGTTCAGTGCCATCTGGGACAGCAATAAGATCAGTGTCCCCGTCTCCGTTTATGTCTATCCCTATCTCGGTAGTCTCGGGGGTGGCACTGTCAACAACAAAAGTAGCGTTTGTCCCGGGAGAAACGGGCATTTCAGAATAGGAGGCGAGAAATGTCTCTGCGTCGTTCGCAAAATTAGCGATCTCGACCGTTGTGGGACCAGTGCCAATACCTCTAAAGGTGGCTGTATATAAGCCCTCGTTAGGGAGGAAGATGTATTGACTCTCGCCGAAGGAGAGGAACGAGCTACCAGGGATATCTTCGGTGACCGAAAGAATCTCTGCCTCTAGATCTTGATCGAGGTTAATGCCTGTAAAGTTGTCATTTTGATCGCGGACGCCAAGAATAACCGGCGAATGTGTACTTATAACTAGTTGAGCCCCGATCTCAGACGTTTCCGGTTTTGTACTGGTTAGATAATTTATACTATCGATAGTGTCGTCATTGATAACTAATCGAACAGTTTCTTGCACAGGAATGACACTTAACAGGTCTCTGTGTTGATTGCTATGGTTCAGATTTGTATTGTAGTGGAAAAGGTCAACATAGTAGCTTTCTGCAAGTTCTGTTGAAATTGCACTGGGGTACACAACCGTTTTATCGCCTTCGGCGGTTTTTATTACGCCGTAACTCGGCAAAGAATGTCGATTTAAATATTTGATTGCTTTCACGGTCTGAAGACCCCACCCGGCGATTTGGACAGTGCGGATCGCTGCGGGGATTTCGTAATTGTCGTAAACCGTGTGGAAATCAGCAGCGTTCTCTGTCAAATCACTCCGTAGCACTTCG